>JAEHJW020007013.1_pt1 | contig 12336 bp, 10 predicted proteins | sample 9271431 | NCBI WGS metagenome assembly JAEHJW02
AAAATTATTTTTAATTTATCTTCTACATTATCAGATTTTTTATATCCTTCTGATAATATATTTATTGCTTCTTTTATTTTATTTTTTGTAAAATCAATAGATTCATTATTATATTTATTTTTCAATTTATTATAATTAGTTCTATATACAGTATCTAATTTATTAATTATTAAATCATCTGAATATGTTGCTGTATAATATTCAATTAATTCTGCTTGTTCTTTTTTTAATTTCGGAAAGTAATTTTGTTTTAAATTAATTGTAATAATTTCACTCTCTAAATCAGTTAATAAATCTTTAGTTTCAAATAAAATATCCTTTTGCTTTATAATTTTATTATTTGTAACATGTTCTAATAATTTATTTTCCAATTCAATTAAATATTTAATTTCATTTATTTTCTTATTTTTTGAATAATAATCAATTAATAAATTTATTGTGGCGTAAGTATTATAATTATTTAAATTATGTTCAAAAAATGTATCTTTATCACAAACTTTATAAATATCTTCTAATAATTTTTGTTTTAATAATTTTCTTTCATTTAATGTATTTTTCAAATTTTCAGCTTCATGCAAACACTCAATAACAAATCTTTTAGCATTTTCCTTATCTTTATATTCTGATTTTAATAATATATTAAATAAATTAAATTCTTCATTTAAATATTTATTATTGTAAAAATATTCTTTTATTATTTTAACAATGGCTTTCCTTTTATTTTCATTATTTAAAACTTTTGTTTCTACAATTTCCTGTAACAAAAAGTCCCAAATAATACCTATATTACTCTTTTTATTATGAATAAGTTTTGCCATCCATTTTTCCTAAAATTTCTGTTATTTTTATATAAATATAAAAATGTAGTTAATTTTTATTAAAATCAATTAGTTATCAATGTTTACTTTTAAAAGATACTCTATCATTTCTTTAGCTTCTGTTGTAGTTAGTAAATTTGTTCCAGTTCTTGAATAAGGATAATTATTATCAGTCACACACAAATCACTACAAACACTTTTAGGCAATTTCCAAGCAAGAAATTTATTAACTAAATTATCAATATCTATTATTAATTCTTGTTCTTTTATTTGATTAAAATATTCATTTTCTGTCAAATTGTTAAATTTTAAAAAATATTTCCAACACATATTAGCTAACCATATTTTAATTTTTTCAATAAATGTTTTATTTCCCATTTTTTATATTTCCTTTAAAATTTATTAATTAGTGAATCTTAATTTATAATTTCCCGCATCAAAAATTCGTAAATATCCATTAGATAGCATATTTTCAAATTCTGATTTGTTTTCATCAAATTTTTCTAATTTATTTTTTAATTTATGTTTTTGAAATTGAATTCTATTTAATAAAATATATTTTTCTGCTGAAGAATTATTTTTAAAATAATAATAATTAGGATTAGATATAGATTCTAATTTAAATCCATTCTTAATATAACTTGAACCATCAAAATATCTTAAATCTATATATGATATTATATTATTAAATTGATAATTATTTTTTATATATTTAAGAAACTTTGCTAAACCTCCCGTAATTTGAGTATTGAGCAAACTACAATATCTAATTATCTCAATTTCATCCTTTTTAAATCTTGATTTTCCTAATCCTAAAACTGATATTAATTTATCATCTAAAAACATTCCTAATTTTATTTTTGCAATTCCATATCCTTGAATATGATTTTCTTCAAGAAATAACTGATATGATTTATTATCAATTTCTTTTATTATAGTTTTCCTTGCATAAACTTTAGTTTGATTGATATTTAATTTTGATAAAATAATACTTTTTACAATATCAGTTTTCAATTTCCATTCATTCTCGAAAATTTGAATTGGTATATATCCTCTTTCAATAAAAAGATTAAATAATTGCTGATGAAATTTTTTATTTTTATACAAATCGGAATGCCATTTTAAGCCATGATGAAAAATTGCAATTTTATCGCTCATCAAAATATCTATTTCTCTTCGTTTTACGTCTTTTATATTAAAATAAATCCACTTATTTCTTTCTATTTTTAAATTTAAATTTAATGATTTTAACCAATCTTCAATTTCATATTCTGCGGTACTTTTAGATTTATCGCATGTATGGCATGTTATTCGTTGTGGGTTTGTTTCATTGGATATAAATTCGTTATTACATTTTAAACATTTAAATTTAAAATTTTTATCATTATTTATATAATATTCTTTATCAAATAATGTAATTATATATTTATTTTTTAATTTTAATAAAAATATATCCCAATAATTATTTTTATTAGTTTTAAATATTTTATTTTTAATAGTAGGAGATTGCATAGGATATTCAGTTCCCCAATTTTCTAAAGATGTTAATTTTGATTTTTCTTGAATTTCTTTAGATTGCATAGGATATTCAACTCTTAAATTTTCTAAATTAGTTTGTTTAGATTTTTCTTTAATAATGGGGGATTGAAATATATATTCCACTCCCAAATTTTCTAAATTAGTTTGTTTAATTTTATCTTGAATAACTATAGATTGTGCAGGATATTCTACACCTAAATGTGATTTAGTAGTATTTCTTTTTTTTTCTTTTATAATTTCAGATTGAGATGCATTTTCTACGCCTAAAACTTCTATAGTAGTATTTTTTACTTTTTCGTGATATTCATTATATTTTTTACCATTTTTCCCATACAATTGAGTCCAATTATTTACTCTATTTGGAATTAATATTTCTGATTGAAGCGGATAATCTGTTCCCCAATTTTTTTGAGATGTTTTTATTTTTTTATTTTGAAATTCTTCAATTTGAGATGCATTTCTCTTTCCATAATTTTTTTCCATTGTGTCCCCCATTTTTTTTAATATAATGGGGGATTGTGCCGGATGTTCTACGCCCAATCTTTCTACCAATGTTTTTTTCGATTTTTCATTTCTTGCTTTATAATGTTCATCTTTGCAGTTTTCGCAAAAAGATAATTTAATTCCATTTTTATTAAGAACTAAATTAGTTGATCCACAATATTGGCATATCTTTTCATCATATTCTTTTTGCGTTTTATTTTTTAATTTTTCTTTTCTTTTTGCATATCTATCTAAATTATATTGTTTAAAATGATATATACATACATTTAATATTTCTCCATTTGGATATGTATATAAATTATCAATTGATTTACAATATTTACATTTTTTAATTTTTGTATTCATTTTTTATCTTTAATTTAATATACAAATATAGTTAAATATTTCATATTATTCTAAATTAAATGCATCTTTTATTTCATCTAAATCTTCTATAAGTTCTTCATTTTTCTTTGCAAGTTTTGCCAATAATAAATCTTTCTTTTTGCTTTCTTCAAGTAATTTATTATTTTTTGATATTTTATCAACAGATTTATTTTCATATGGGCGAAGAATTGTTGATGTAGGAGATTTAGCACCTAATCTATGTGCAACTGAATTACCACCTCCAATATTCATATTTTTAAAATCTCCTGAAACATCAACATCTTCATTTTCATCAGAAGCTGCATCAGCAGGAATAGCTCCAGGAGCACCTCCCATTTGTCCTGCAAGCGCATCTTCTGGCTTTTCAACATTAAACTTCTTTTCAAATTCTTGTTCATATTTTTTAGTTGCAGTTTTAGCAAATGAATTTACAAATGCCATATACTTAAAGTCTTTAATTAATCCATCATTAATTAATTTTATTTCATCTTCGGTAAACTGTAATATATTATCATAAACCCATTGTCTATCGGCAAGTTTGCCTTCCAATATATCAGCAGCAATTCCAAATTTTTGTTTTATAACTTCAAGCTTTTCAACTTCAGATGCAGAACTTGGATTTTTTAATTCTAATTCAAATTGGTCTGCTTTTTCTGGGTCAAATCCCTTTAATATCAAATGCGTAATTCCAATTTTTTTAAGTTCTGAAATTATCATTCCCTGAATTCGTTCAATAGTTCTGCTAAATCTAATATCTTCTTGTGCGGCAGCATTTTTCAAATCAGTATTATTTTCATTATCTAATCCTAAATATCTTTTAGGAACTTTTAATGCAGTAACGAGCTTATTTTGCAGATACCTAATATCTTCCATATCTGTCAGTGATTTAGCCGACTTCAATGTATCTATTCTTGTTCCAGAATCTTTTCCTCTTACTGGAATTACATAATCATCCATCATTGACATTACATTTAATCTGTAATCTAAATTGCCGGAATTATTTGTATCAATAGGCGTGTTCTTCATATTATTCATTACATCACTTACATAACCTTCTACAGCTTCTGGAGGAAGATTTGCAACATCAACATAAATAACACGTCTTTCGGGCGAGCGCATTATTCGATAAATTATCATAGCATCTTCGAGCATGTTGATCTGCCGCCAATATCTCCGACAACTTTCTAATATAGAACATCCATAAGGTCTATATGCCATATCTCCAAACATTCTAAAATGTGCTATTTCATAAATATTAAATTCTCTAGTTGTATTATTATTTAATAAAAACTTTACGGGATTTTCTTCGTCAAAAACATCTTCAACTCTTTCTACCTCATAAACACTTAATGGTAATGCTCCTCCTACACCCTCATCCACATTCAAATCAAGTAATAAAAAATTATCTCCATATTTTAGTGTATCTCTTACCCATCCCCACAATGAAAAATTAATATTCAATATCCCAAAATATAAATCATCTAATGCTTGTTTTATTTCTTCGTGTTGTGTATTTATATGAAGTACATTTCCATCTATAAATTTTGTTGTGGTATCATCGGAATTATGAACTATTATATATCCATTTTTTCCATCTCCTATTGCAAAATTATGATATTTTTCTACTGTCAAATCATATACATCTACATATCTAGAAAATTGAATAGATTTTATTTTATGATTATAATTAAATAATTCTTTTGGATTTATATTATATTCATTACACCTTCTTAATATTAAATTAAAATGGCAATTTAATTTTTTTCTTAATTGATTTATAGAATTACATGTTTTTGCTAATTCTAATATTTTATCAATTGTAATATCTTTTCTATAATTATTATTGTCTTTTCCTTTTCTTATTATTCTTTTAATAAATTCAGTTCTTTTAGGAACTAAATAATTTATCAATTCCTGCATATTATTAAATTTACCATCAGAATTATCTTTAATGAATTTTTTATTAATCTTTTTATTTAATGTTTTATAAATATATTCGGATATAATATTTTTACTTCTGCTTTTTGTTGAAATAATAAATTGAATTATATTATTATATAATTCTAAATCAAAAATATGATTGCTTTCTATCCATCTACCATTTTTTCTTCCTTTTAATTTATAACCGTTATTAAACATTCCATTTTTTTCTCCTGGATTTGAAAATCTTTTTCTATCTTCTTCGGTTAAATTAGCCATCATATTTTTTACAGCATTAATAAATTTAGTTTTAAATTCTTCATCTTTCCACATTTCTTTTGCATGTTTACTAAATATTTTTGCCATTTTTGATGAATATTCTTTATCATTTTTCCATCTAAAAGAATTTAAATCTGAATGATATTTTTGATGCTCGCCCCATTTCATTATTTGAATATTTTCCGGCATATTATTTCGCTTATTGAAGTCTTTATGATGACATACTCCTTTGGCATTATCATAAAATTCTTTTTTAACTAATGTATGTGTATATTCCCATTTTTCTTTATCTGATAAAAATATCATTTCATATCCAGTAATTCTATCCCCTTCATCCTTTGAACTTATTCTCCTATATAATGGCATTAGAGAATCTCCAGATTTTAAATCTTTTACTTCTTTATAGCTTCCATCTCTCATCATAAATTTATGATTTAATGTAGCTTCTATTTCTGTGTTATCGTCTAAAATTATTTTATATACCGGTTGATCCACCCCAGTTTTTTGAGATGATTTACATTTAGCAGGGATTATATTTTTCCCATCAGATGAATATACATAGAAAGATTCTTTTTTTTCTGATAATTCTTTTATTGTGTAATTATTTCCATCCAATGTAGGAATTATAGTATCTTCTGCTAAACAATATATATCAAGCCCAGCATATATCTCTGATTGATAATCCATTATTGCGTACTCGCTCATTCTTTCTAGGCGGTCTAGAAGCGGATTAAATCCTAACCCTGCAACAGCAGAATTCATTCTTCCATAACCATTTCCATATCCCGCACCATAGCCTAAATTTCCAGCAGCTTTATTTCCATATGCTCCTAAATTTTTCGTTAGCGGAGAATATTTTTTTATATATGGAGCTTTAAAATATTTATTAAGTCTTTTTTTAACTACATCTTTTCTATTATTTAATAATGCCATTTATTTTCCTATTTTTATATAAATATAATAATTACTAATTACTTTTTTTCATCAAGAAAGCATCGTAAGTCTCCTAAAAACTTACTATTATTATAAGGGTCATATAATCTTGTATTCTTACCAGTCTTCCATACTGGCGCAAAACGTATGGTGTCAGCCAAATTTTTATCATCAGTTGCCTTTGTAACATCTCTTATAAAAAATTTCAATATTTCATCAGTTAATAAATTATTATTTTCAATCAACTTCCAATATAATTTTTTAATATAAAGTCCGATATATAATGCCGATACTAAATCGTCATTATTCTTTCCTTCAGATCGATATTTCCCATTTACTGCAATGTATGATTTAAGTTGTTCCAATAAATCATTTGTTAAAATTTCAATTTCATCATCAATAACTATATTTTTCATTTCAGGAACTAAAATGGATTTATTTTTACTAGTTGTATAAAATCCAGGAATTGCATTTTTATCTTTATTAGAATATTGAGAAACTATTTTCATAGGAGTTGTTTCATCTAAAAATAATCCGCTTCTTCTATCAGACCAAAATATATTTGGATATTTTAATTCAAGTAAATATTGTGCAGCTAATTGACCTGTTGACCTCATTTCTAAAACCGTTAGTGCATTATTATATGTTAATCCAATATCATTAAGTAAGTTTGCTAAATTTCTTTCTTTAATATCTTTATCAACATAACTTCCTATAATTTTATTTTCAGTTATATTAAATATTAAAAATGCACTTGCATCTCTATCTTCTCCTAATCCTTCTGCGGTATCGCATGAAATTAAATATATAGCATTTTCTTTCGGCAATTCATATATATTTAAATTTTCATAAGTTTTAGATTCTTTTGTTATAAAGTTTTCTAATTTTTTAATATTATTAGTGGTATTTTTTCTAATTAGTTCATTTAATTTATTTATAGGAACTACTGATTTAGATGACGATATAAAACTACATTCATATTCAGAAAGAAATTTATTTATATCTCCTGCACAAAGATTAGCAATAGTTGTGCGTTTCCATTTTTCATTATTATAATCTGGGCGCATCCACCAATATAATTTTGATAGTGCAAATTCATTATCATGATTTTCTGCTCCAACTACCATTTTATGAAAGAAATTTCCTTCTCCAGCAGGAGTAGACAATAATATTGCTCTTCCACCCGTGCTTAAACTTGGATAAGCTGCAACCCAAATATCTTCTATTTTATCCACAAATGCGCAATTATGACTTATTACATTATTTGTAAAATATTCATTATCTTTTTCTACATCTAATAAATCATATAATTCACAATTTTCTTCTATTAAATTTATTTCAATTATTTCTAAATCCCCATAAACTTTATCCTCGATTGCCAATTCTATAGCATATTTAAATTCGGAATTAATCATTTTAATTTTATGATTTTCAGAGCATTTTAATTCGGAATTATCTGAAAATATTATTTTATAATAATATCCTTTTTCAGTTTTTTTTATTCCAGAAAATTTGCTCCATCCTTTAGGAGTTAATATTTCATATTTAATATTTGTTTTAATAATTGTCATTAAACAACATCTTATAAGGTAAATAATTATTATTTTTGGAAAATTCTTGTGCAGATTTAACTTTAGCTAATAATTTTCCAGATTTTAATTCATCTCTAAACCATTTATGTTTTCTTTTAATTTCAATCAATCTCCATTGCCCAGTTTCTTTGTCTTTAATTTTAAAATCTACATAATATTTATGTAATTTATTATTAAAATAGTATGAAATTACATCACCATTATCTATTTCAATGCCAAGTTCTATCCCTTTTCCAAGAGATTGAAATATATTTTCATTTTTACATTCTTTGCAATATTTTTCATCTATATTTATAATTACATATTTATCAAAATATTCCTGTATAGATATAATATCATTTTCTTTAATATGAATTTTAGATAGATGCAATCCCAATCCTCTATTTCCTTTATAAATTTTTCCACACAATTTACAAGTATAATCTTTATTATAATTACAACTTTTCATATAATTCTTCCATCTTTATTTTTTTAATTTCATTTGTTTCTATATTTTTAATTGTAATTTCGGTATCTCCAAAATTGCACTCATCAATCACTAAAAAACTTGAATTGAAACTTCTTCCAGTATTGCCGGTAGAAGTCATTGCCATTATTCTTGAGCCATTTGAAAATTCAATAGATTCTTTATTTCTTGGATTTAATATTGTTGGTCTTACAACAGATGGGAGATTATTGATAAAAACTTTTGTTTTTAATATTAATTCTTTAGCTACTAATTCATTAATTGCGATAATAATTATATCTTCTTCTGGATGAAAAATACAATATGTTCCTAAATAAGCTCCTACAATTGTAGAAACTCCCAATTGTCTTGCTTTTAATATTATATTAAATCTATTGTTCTGAAAGTTTTTTACTAAATCTGATTGATAATCATATAATTTAAATTTTTTCAATCCATGAGACCTAATCCTGCCAAAATCTTCTATAAATAGAGCATAATCATTTCGATATATTAATAATTTTTTTAATATTTCATCATTAGTCATTCTCCCTCTTTTGACATGCTGAGGGTCTTTTTTGGTAAGTGCTTTTGCAGTTTCAGATTGTTCTATCTTTTCATTTTCTTTCTGAATATTTTCATCATATGCAGAAAGGCTTCCTATTATATCAGACATTATTCTTCTTCACTATTATCTAATTCAAGATTATCATCTGCAAATAAAAACATGTTTTTACCAAGCATTGATAAATCATCTTCTTCATCAAATATATCATCTGCTTCTTGCAAGCATTTTTCATGAACTAAATATATTTTTTCTTCAATTTGTTCTGATATATATTTATCAGTTGATATTATTGGTTTTTGACAAAGTGGGCATAAATTATTCATCATTTTCCTTTTCTATTCTACAAATTCCATCAAATAATTTTTTAAAACAATATTGACAAATTTCTGTTTTAATATGATTTCCATCTCCAAATATTGAGTTATAGCCTCCAATAAAGTCAACTATTAAAAATTCTTGAATTTCCATTGGGTCTTTGTAAATATTATGACATTTATCGCATTCTATTTTTTCAATATTTGATATTATTTTTTTATTTGATGTTTTTAATATCATCTAATTAAATCATTTATCTTTTTTGTAGTTAATTTTACAGTAGATGATATAGAATCTTTTCTAATTCCGTCTTCTTCTACAACTTGAATATGAGAACAATTTACAAAAATTATAAAGTTTGCATCGCATACTAATGCTGCATGGGTACTGCCATCTTCATCCGAATGAATTAAATGAACTTCATATTCTTTATCCATTGAGAATATCTTTGAATAATGATCGGAAGAACCTGGTTTAAGAACATAAAAATCATATATATTTATAAATGATTCATCATAAAATTTTACTTTTAAATTCATATTTTTTCTCTTTTTATATAAATATTATTTTCCATCGTTTAATCTCAATTTATAATTTCCAGCATCAAAAATCCTTAAATATCCATTATTTAACATATTTTCATATTCTGTTAAATTTGGATAAAATTTATCTAATTTATTTTTTAATTTATGCTTCTGAAATTGAATCCTATTATATAAAATATACCTCTCATTTCCACTTTTTTTAAAATAATAATAATTTGGTTTAGTTATTGATTCTAATTTAAATCCATTATTTAAATAAGAACTTCCATCAAAATATCTTAAATCTATATATGATATTATATTATCAAAATTATAATTATTTTTTATATATGCTAAAAATTTTGATAATCCACCAATTACTTGATGGTTTAATAAACTACAATATCTAATTATTTCATTTTCGATCTGATTAAATCTATTCTTGCCTAATCCCAAAACTGATATTAATTTATCATCCAAAAACATTCCTAATTTTAGTTTAGAATTAGTATACCCTTGAATATGATTTTGCTCCAAAAATTCTTTATATAATTTATTATCAATTTCTTTTATTGTTGTTTTCCTTGCATAAATTTTAGTTTGATTTATATTTAATTTTGATAATATTATAGATTTTACAATTTCTTGTTTAGATTTCCATTCATTTTCAAATATTTGAATTATTTGTATATTATTATTTTTAAATAATTTCCATTTTTCTTGATGGTCATTCATATGTTTATAAATATCTGAATGCCAATATAATCCGTGAAAATCTATTCCTAAATTATATTCTGGTAAATAATTATCTAATTCTAATTTTTTATTTTTTTCTATTAATCTTTTTTTATTTTTTTCTATTGTTATAGTATTATTAATATTTTTTAACCAATTTTCTATTTCATATTCATAAGAACTTCTTTTTAATAAACATCCACAATTTATTTTTTGGGGATCGGTATTGTCGCAAATAAAATTTTTATTACAACGTAAACATTTAAATTTAAAAATTTTATCATTATTTATATAATATTCTTTATTAAAGAGCGGTTTTATATATTTTTGATTTAATTTTATATTATATGTTTCCCAATAATTATCTTTTTTTGTATTTTTTATTTTATTTTTTATTAATATATTTTTATTTGGATTTTCTGCATTATATTTTTCTAAATTAGTTTGTTTCCTTTTTTCTTGTCCTTTTTTTGTTTGAGACTCATATTCTACTCCATATTTTTTTAAACATGTTTTCCTTGATTTTTCTTTATAAATTTCAGATTGAAAGACATTCTCAACACCATATTTTTTTAAATTTGTCTGTTTTTGCTTTTCTTGAATATCCTTATTTTGAAATGCATTTTTTGCACCATATCTTTCTAAATTTGTTTGATTTGCTTTTTCTTTAAAATTATTTGATTGAGTGTGCCATTCTACTCCATATTTTTTTAAATTAGTTTTTTTAGTCTTTTCTTTATAAATTTCAGATTGAAAGACATTCTCAACACCATATTTTTTTAAATTTGTCTGTTTTGTTTTTTCTTCTCTTAATTCATAATAATAATCTTTATGTTCTTTGCAAAAACATGCTTTTTTTCCAGATTTAAAAATATAAAAATCTGTTGATTCACAATATTTACAAGTTTTCATTTATTATCCAATATTTCATCATAAAATTTAACTCTTTCATCAATTTGATTATATATATTATAATCATTATAAATATAATTGTATTGTTCTTCAACAACTTTATTCCACAAATCTGTTTTATAATTATCAATCCAAAAACTTATATTATTAGTCCATTCTAATATATTTTCAGTTTGTGCAGCACAATGCTTGAGCAATTCTTTCTTTAAATTTATTGGTGCATTATAAGTAAATTCTTCATATCCGCCGAAATTAGAATATATATTTATTGATTTGTATATTCCTCCCTCTAAAATTTTTATATTTGATTTTGCTTTATTGAACTGATTATGTTCAACATATGCAAGATTTATATCTCCATAAGAATAAAATTTTCCATATTCCTCATGCGAAAGAATTCCCATTAATTCAATTCTATTTTTATCAAAATCTTTAAATAGTTCTGTAACTCTATATTTATATGTAACTTTTTCATCGGTTATATTTTGTTTTTCAAATATCTTTTTTCCATTTTCATCTTCTTTTATATTAAAAAATTCATCAAATTTTGATATTCCTGCTATACAAAATTTAACATTAGAATATTTATCATGAATTATTTTTAATATGATAGACATTTTTTTTAAATCTTCATAATGCGATGTAAGTCCAGCCCAGAATATAGTTGGATATTTTCTATTTTCTTTTTCATATTTCCACATTGGCAAATCCCAATCCATAGAATTTTTAAATATTTTTATATTTTCAAATTTATTATATTTAGAAAATTCTCTTTGTAATTGTTTTCCTGTAGTAGTAACATAATCTACATTAGATAATTGATATTTTGCCATTTGATCTTTACCTGATGATAACCATAAAACTTTCATTGGATGGGTTTCTGGCA
>JAEHJW020002109.1_pt1 | contig 12332 bp, 15 predicted proteins | sample 9271431 | NCBI WGS metagenome assembly JAEHJW02
CCAAGCCCTCTCAGTGGCATAATCGTAACACACTGATTCGATTGCCTAATTGTCCAGGCCCGTGCAGTATAGAGCAGCCCCAGGCACGACGCTACTGCCACCGTACTGCCACGGAATCCATGGCGGGATTGCAAGTGGCAGTCGGGCGAGCCGGCCGCTACTTCGTGTGCGTACACAGAGAGGAACGATGCCACAGCTTACTGTAACTGCGCTTCGCGCCCGCTGGCCCGGCTTCGATCGCTGGCTGTCCGACGGTGGAGCACGCGGGGGAGGGCGCCTCCTGGCCCGGGTGATGCGCGACGGCGTGCATTGGTATTACCTGTACTTCCATGAGGGCAAGAAGCGGCGTCTGCCTCTGGGACCCTATGACGAACGCGGGGCGCGCGGCCTCTCCCTCGTTCAAGCGCGAGAGCGAGTCGCCGCGCTGGCCGCGATGTACCGCGGTGGAGCGAGTGATCTTCACGGGCACCTCGAGCGAGAGCGCGAGGCGGCTGAGCGGGCGCAGCGCGCGGCCGCGGAGGCGGCCCGGCGCGCGACCGAGGATGCGCAGAGGGGAACCCTTCGGCAGCTGCTCGATGCGTACGTCGCGCACCTCGAGCGCCAGGGGAAGCAGTCGGCCAAGGATGTCCGGTCAATTTTCAATAAGCACATCACCACGGTCGCGCCCGACCTGCTCGAACGCAAGGCAGCCGAACTCTCGGTGGATGACTTTGTCGGCCTGATCGGGCGCCTGGTCGAGGCCGGGAAGGGGCGCACGGCCGACAAACTCCGGAGCTATCTGCGAGCCGCGTACCAGCTTGCTCTGGAGAGCAAGACGGATCCCGGGGCACCCCTCGCGCTGCGTGCCTACGGTATTGCGGTCAATCCCATCGCCGCAATCGGCGCCCTCTCACAGTTCAACCGGGTGAGGGACCGTGTGCTGTCGGGCCCCGAGCTCGGCGCCTTTCTGAGGCACGTCCAAAGCCTCCAGGCGGGTTCTCGGCGCGATGCCCTGCAATTGCTGCTATTGCTTGGCGGGCAGCGCCCGGTGCAGCTCCTGCGTGTCACCGCTTCGGACGTCGACATTGCCGCTGGCACCATAACCCTGTACGACGGGAAGGGAGCACGATCACAGCCCAGGGCACACGTGCTGCCGTTAGTGAAGGACGCTGCGGGAATTCTGAAGCGACGCCTCTCCGCATTGGGCGAAGGCGAGCCGCTCTTCTCGACCGACCAAGAGCGCATCATGCGCGTCGAGACGCTCGGTGCACAAGTTGGAGAGATTGTGACCGCTATGCTCGCTGCGGATCCCCCGGAGGCCCGTGAGTCCTTCCAGCTGCGGGACCTACGCCGCACATGCGAGACCGCGATGGCTGCACTCGGTATCTCGAGTGATGTGCGGGCGCAGATCCAGAGTCATGGCCTTGGCGGCGTGCAGCACCGGCATTATGACCGCCACAGTTACTCGGCCGAGAAGAAAGCGGCGTTGGAAAAATGGTCGAGACACCTGAAGAAGCTCAAGGCAAATAGAGCGGGTAAACGCATGCTTTCGCGTGCAAACAAATGCAAACGAACGTATTCGAATGTGTTGTAAGTAGAGTGCCGCTAAAGTTTTGACACCGCAATTTCTGTCATTATGATTGCTGTCCACTCTCGTGCATTGCGCAGGTGGACGCATGATCGAAACCTCTCTTCTCCGCGCTGATGAAACCGCCAAGGCCCGCGGTGTCAGTCGCAGTCAACTGTATATCGACATTCGCGAAGAGCGGATGACCCCCCCGTTGCCGGCGCGCCCCGGGCGCCAGGCAAGTGTTTGGCCGCAATACGAGGTCGACGCGCTCAATGCCGCGGAGATACGCGGGGCCGGCGATGAGGAGATCCGCGCCCTGGTTCGGCAGCTGGTTCAGGCGCGCGCAGTGCGCGGAATTAGTAAGTCCACGGCGAACGCGGCGTGACGGGCCCGGGGGATTCGCGCGTCAGCGGGCGCGAGGCACGGAATATCGCTCGCGCTGCGCGCCAGATCGAGGCGGCCGTTGAACTCGCGCTTCGCGAGAAGCGCAACCCGCGGATGCTGTCGGACCCGAAAGCAGCGTCAGTGGATTGGGTCTTGAGGCGCTGGGCGTCCGCCCAGGGCTCGGGGCTTCCCGTCGAAGATCCCGGCTCGCTGCCGGCCCGCGTGCCGCCGCTCGATGACGCTACGGCGATCATTGTCGACCGCATTGTCAGCCGGGTTCTTCACGACAACGCCCGTAAACTCGTTTGCCAGTGGTATCGCGCGAACCTGCCGCCGAAGGTCATGGCGGACCAGCGCGGTGTCAGCGTCCGCACGCTCTATCGGCATTGGGGGCTCGTGCTCGAGCAACTGCGCGAGCTGTTCGTTGCAACCGGGCATCCTGACCTGGTCAAGATGCTCACGAGAGTGTGACGTTGGTTCAGAAAGTTTCAGTTGCTTCGTGTCACGAGTGGGCTATGATTCGTGACATCATCGGCGTTCGTGTCGATGCACGACGCCCCGCCCATCGCGGGGCGCTTTCGTTTCTGCGGTTCGAAACTGCTCCCGACGTCCCTTCGCCTCTCCCGCCTGTACGCGGACCGGGAGGCCATTACTCGTGGGTGATCTATGACTGAATCCATGCCGGTGGCCGATGTCACCAAGGCGGACCTCGCGCGCGCATTGCGTGTGTCCGAGCGGACCGTCGACAACTACGTCAAGCGCGGTTTGCTCCCGGCGCCGCTGAAGTTGGGCCTGGGCCGCTCCTCGCCGGTGCGCTGGCAGCTGAAGGACCTGGAGACGCTGCGCAAGAATCTGGCGGCTCTCGCCCAGGAGCCGCGGGCGGCCGCGTAATGGTGATCTGTGGCGAGACCTGCGACCCAACTGCCGAATATCAGGCAGCGCCCTCGCGCTGTGCCTGCGACGTCGACAGCGGCTGAACAAAACGTTCTCGGTTCGATGCTCCTCGGCGCGCCGTTTGAGGCTGTCGCCCATCTCGTGCCAGATGACTTTACTGATGCCGGGCACGCGCTTGTTTTCCGTGCGATTGCAGCGCTTGCGCGGGGCGGACATGCCGTTGACGTTGAAGCCGTCGCAACGCAGCTCGAGGCGCAAAATCATCTCCAGGGGGCCGGCGGACTGGAAGCCCTCGAGCGCCTGCGGAACGATACGGCCACGAGCGCGAATGTCGAGCTGTATGCGCGCCGAGTGGCTGAACTCGCTTGCCAGCGACGCCTTGCGCACGCCCTCGAGCACACTGTGGCTGGCGATGACCTGGAGGAGACGCTCAAGCGGGAGCTGGAGATCCTCCGCAAGGGCAAGAGGGCGCAGATCGCCCAGGCATTTCCGGTTCAACGGCTCGATGAGGTGACCGTTATCGCCAGAGACTCACTGGTGCAAAACCTGGGTCTCGATGAGGGGGCGGTTGCTGCGATTGTAGGGGCGCCGAACGGAGGCAAGACGGCCTTCGGGGTGAGTGCCGGGCTGGCGGTGGCGGGCGGCCTCGATGACTGGCTCGGTCTGCGCGTCGCGCAGGCCCCGGTGCTGTACGTAGCCCCCGAGGCACCGGCGTCGGTCAGGATGCGTGCCCGCGCAGCGGCGCAGCGGCTTGGCCTGGGGCAAGTGCCCTTCTACGTCAGCGACGGAGTGCCGGCTATCGGGGGCGAGTCGACCTCCACAATCGACGCCGAGCGCCTCGTGGAGACGGTCGAACAGGTGATGGCACAGGAGGGGACCCGGGTGGGGCTGGTCTTCCTCGATACCCTGGCGAGCTGCCTCGGGGACGGTGATGAAAATTCCGACGGGATGCTCCGCCTGGTGGCTGCGGCGAAGTACGTTGCCGCCAGAACCGGCGCCTGCGTGGTGCTGCTGCACCATCCCTCCAAAGGCGATGGAGCCGCCCTGCGAGGCCACAGCAGCTTGGCAGCCGCGTGCGACTCGATCATCCGAATCGAGGTCGAGGAGCTGACCGGAGTGCGAACCGCGACCCTGGTCAAGGCTCGCGACCATGCGACAGGGCTGCAAGTTCGGTTCGAGCTTGAGGCGGTTACGCTTCCCGAGCGCGACAGCTTCGGAGAGCCTCTCACGACCGTGATCGTACGGCCGTCGACCCAGGCCGCCCCGCGGCCTCGACCGTCTGGACAGCGCCAGCGGGAATTGCTCACCGAACTCGAACGCCGCTACCGCGCCGGTGAGCACACATGGGACGAGGCGACGATTGCCAAGGCCGGCCGAGGTCTCGGTATGCCGCGCAATTCGCCGGCTGCCGCCATCCGCGGTCTCATCCAGGCCGGATATCTCACCGGTTCCCCTGGAAGCCTCTACCTGAAACATCCCCCGGAGGACGCTGCCTGATGAATCTCGAGACCGGTGCACGGGATGCATGCACAAATGCACACCCCCTAAAGGGGGTTTGTGCATTTTGTGCACGGCAGACATCCGCTTGCACGAATTGCACAAATTTGGATTTGTGCACCCTTGTGCAGCTTGTGCACAGGGAGGACCGGTGAAGAAGCCCGGGAAGGGGCGGAAAAGCCGCCCACACAACACGAGCGACCTCGCGCGCGCCGGAGCTGCTCGCGATGACAAGGGTCGGTTTCTGAAGGGTGTTAGCGGCAACCCTGGCGGCCGGCCGGTGGAGGAACGCGCGATGAAGGAGTTGGCGCGTTCGCACACGGTGGAGGCGATCGAGAAGATCGTCGCGCTGATGCGCGGGGCGGAGGATGAACGGGTGCAGTTCCTGGCCGCACAGGAGCTGCTCGACCGCGGGCATGGTCGCGCTGCTCCGGCCGTTGCTTCCGGCCCGCTGGTGAACATCACAATGGGCGGTGGCGGCCAGATTGTCGATGCTGCCTCAGCGGCCGCGGTGTATTCAGATGTGATGAGCGGGCGCTTGGATGTGGCGTCCATCGAGTTCGCCCCGGCCCTCCCTGCTCCGGGTCGCACGCTCGAGGGATGCGCAACCGAGGCGAAGGACGGGCAGTCAGGGCGTTAACGTGTCCCGATGGCCCGTGAGTGTCCCTGGAGGCAATCAAGATGATGCTCGGGTACCTCGCGGGCGGCCGCCGGCAGCTCGGTAGGGGGCGCAATGGTGTCGGGTCACGGACTCACGGCGGGTCGTTCTGACCTATACCAAAAACCCTTCTGTAACTGACTTGCTGAGAGTCTGCTGATTCAGGCGTTTACAGATGACCGTCTTGCATATTCCAAAACGGTCGTTTATGGTATGCCTCAAGACGGAGGTGTCCCATGGTTCCGAAACAGAAGCGCGTCGGCATTTACCTGCGGGTGAGCAAGGACGATCAGACGTCGGATAACCAGCGCATCGACCTCGAGCGGGTGGCCGCTCAGCGCGGTTGGGACATCGTCGAGTTCTATCTGGACCATGCGGTCTCCGGAAAGCAGGATCGCCGCCCTGCGCTCGATCGGCTGCGCAAGGACGCCATGCACGGCAAGCTCGACGTGGTCGCCGCCTGGTCGATCGACCGCCTCGGCCGCTCCCTGGTCCACGTGGTCAACCTCCTCGCCGGCCTGACGGAGAAGAACGTCGCCGTTTACCTGCATCAGCAGCAGGTCGACAGCACCACGACAGCCGGTAAGGCCATGCTCGGCATGTGTGCCGTGTTCGCCGAGTTCGAGTGGAACACGATCAGCGACCGGATCAAGGCCGGAGTGGCTCGCGCTCGGAAGCAAGGCAAGCGCGTCGGACGCCCGAGCACCGTGACGGATGCTACCAAGGCCGAGATCCGCAGATTGCGGGCAGAGGGCTTCGGTCAGCTGAAGATTGCCAAGCAACTGCGCTGCGGCGTGTCCACCGTCCAGAGCGTGCTGCGCGAAGCCTCGGCCGCCTGAGCGGCGCGCCAATGGCGCCGTAATCGCCCCGCTGGATATCTTTGCTAGCGCCTTGAGCGGTTCGCCGCTCCTGGCGCGTTTTATTGCGCCCTGCGCGATCCCCCTAACCTGACATCCTGAAACTCGTCTGCACGCGAGGTGCTGCATGAGCGCGTACTGGTCGACCCTGGTTGCCGGTGCCTTCGATGGTCGTGACCGTCACCGTCCGGCTGATTCACAAACCCTCCGCGTCGCTGCGCTCGAGCTGCGCCAGCGTGGCCTGACCGAGCGGGACATCGCCCAGGCGCTGCGGATCGGGGAGGGTGCAGTGCGTGCTCTGCTGAGGGATGCCGCATGACCGTCGTGGAGCAGATCCGCACCCTCCTCGAGCGCGCACGTTTCGATTTGGGGCAGGGATGGACCGAGGCTGCGCTCGACTGCCTGGACCGCGCGATGCGGCTCCTAAGCGCCCTGGAGCGCCCCTGATTGAAGTCACCGGCGCTCTGCTCGCCGTTACCTGCTGCTGCGCAGCTCACTGAAACCCGTTTACCTGAGGAGATCCTGATGCTGAACGATTCGATGCTGACCATCCCCCGCGCTGCCCTGGTCGATGCCCGGCAGCGCCTCAAGCATGCCGCTGCTGCCCGCGAGAGAGGGCAGGCTGCCTACAGCGCGGCTAATGACCGGATTCGCGCGCTCGACGATGAGGACGCGCGCCGTGCCTCAGCGTATGCCGCGCACCTGGCGCAGGCGGCCGTCGACGGCGTGCCGGCGGTGCCGTACCTCGAGAGCGCGCCTGACGCGGCGCAGCGCCATCGTGCCGTGATCGAGGCACGCGGTGCTGCGGCAGCTCTGGAACGTCTCACGGCTGCTCGAGACGCCGCCCAGGCGGACGTTGTGACGGCCGAGCAGGCTCTCCATGCCGCTGTCGACGCGGCGCTCGACAGCCACGCCTGTGGGCTGATGGAGCAGGCCGAGCGTCACCTGCGCGCGCTCGAGCAGATCGCCGCTGAACTGGCCGAGCTGCTGCCCGACGGTCGCTTCGAGAACGACGGCGGCCTGCCGAGCGAGCCGGCGGTGCGTGAGTTGCTGAAGCGTCTGCCTACTGTGCCGCGGAGCGATATCAACGTGCCGGTGAATGAGCTGCGCCACGGCGGTGCGAGGGTCTCTCGTCTCGCCAAGCTGCGTGCCGAACTGATGAACGGCAGTGAGCAGCCGGCCCAGGCCGCTGCCTGATAGCCATAGCGAGTGGTCTGGGGTGCCGGCGTGCCATCTTTCACGCCGTCATCACGGGCGCGGATCGCTCGCGTCGATCATCGCAATGCGTGGTCGACCGGGAAGTCGTGAGTACCGATACAACCGCGACCGCTGTCGGAAACCTCCTCCGGTTTCGCGGGCAGCAGCGCCGGCGTGACTCCTGCGCCGGCGTGCCCACCTTTTTTCCGTGCGTCGCTTGAGCGGCGCGCTGACTGTTCAAACCATTATGAGGTTCACATGAAAACGCTTCGAATTTCCCATGCCGGCCGCCGTGTGGTGCGCGCGGTCCAGACAAAGGACGGCAAAATCCATGCGCCGTTCTCCGTGAGCGACGCGGAACTCGATCGTCGCGTCGCGCGAATCGTCGCCGGGCGTCGTACCCGAGACTCGATGCTCAATGCGCTCGGCACCGGCAAGGTGTTGGCGTTGGGCCGAGTTTGGACTGGCGAGTTGCAACCGGAGATCGACAGTCGCCTCGATGCGCTGCGCCCGATCGTCTCCGGCCTTACTTCCGGCAACCGCCTGAACTCCGAGCCTGCGGGAGCGAGTTTGGACATGGGGCGCCGGTGGGTCGGCGATATCGTCGGGATGATCCGCGCGGGCGCTCACGATTCCGAGGGGCGCGAGGGCGAGCGAGTGGATCTGACCGGCTTGGCCCGGTCGGCTGAGCGCCTCGAGGACGCCTTCGAGAAGGGCAATCGCGATCTGATTCGCAGTGCTGCGGAGCAGCTGCGCCAGGATTTCGAGGCGGTGAGGGAGCGGCATGCCGACTCGGCGCGGCGCTCGGCGGATGCTGTGTTTGCCGCCCGTGGTGCCCGCGAGGCGGCCGCGACGCGCGACACGATCCGCAGCATGAATCAGGCTAACCGCGAATTCTGGAACGCACACAGCTACAACGGCAGCGGCGCGACGCCTGCCGCACCTGCCGTGCCCGCGCCGTCGCGCACCCGGGATTGGGCGATGGATGTTCCCGGCGGCTCGCCGTTCATCAACGCGGCGCATATGAAGCACAGCACCCCGCAGACTCCTTCGATTGCTGAAATCAACCGCCGCAATGCTCGCTTCTGGGCGGAGCGCAACGGTGACGATTTGCCGCCCGCGGCCTGACCGTCACATGGGCGCCCGCCCGCGGGGCGCCCGTCTTTTCGCTATTTGGAGCAAATCATGGCCGAGTCTGGAGTGATCCGCGAATTTCTGGTGTCGTTGGGGTTCAAGATCGACCGTGGGTCGCAGCAGACCTTCGTCTCGGCGCTCGAAGGCGCGACGACCAAGGTGGTGCGTCTGGCTGGCGCCGTTGAAGGCATGGCCGCCACGGTGGCGATCGGCGTCTCGCGCTTTGCCGAGAACCTCGAGCAGCTCTACTTCGCTTCGCAGCGCGCCGGGTCGAGCGCGGTAGCGCTGCGGGCGTTCCAGCGGACTGCGCAGGACTTCGGCGCGTCCGCCGGCGAGGCGCTCGGGTCCGTCGAGGGCCTGGCGCAGTCGATGCGCATGAATCCGGGCAACGTGGCGCTGCTCGAGTCGCTCGGGGTGCACCTGAAACGCACCAAGGACGGCACCTACGACGCCACCGACGCGCTGATCCAGTTCGGCAACGTCATGCGCGAGCGGGGCTACTTCAAGCCCGGCCAGTTCTACATGGCCGAGCAGTACGCCCGGAGTTTCGGCATCAACGAGCGCACGCTGCTCGCGCTGCGCAACGGGAAGTTCGACGCCGAGTACAACCGCATCCACGGCCGGATGCAGCACCACGCGTTCAACAAGGCGACTGCCGACGCGCATCGGTTCATGGACTCGCTGCGCGGCCTGGAGACCGTTCTCCAGGTGTTCGGTGCGCAGGTCGAGGATGCGCTCCAGAAGAAGCTCGGGATGAACCTCAAGCAGCTGAGCGCCTGGATCGAGAAGCACGGTCCAACGCTGGCGGCGCAGCTGGTCACGGCGGCGATGCAGCTGCTGCACGCGGCGGAGTGGATCGGTCGCAAGATTGAGTGGCTGATCCCCAAGTTCGAGCGCCTGAACGACGACACGCACGGCTGGGCCGGCAAGCTGGTGGCGCTCTATACCGTGCTGCGGCTCGTCGGTGGCCTCGAGGTGATCTCCGGCATCATGCGGCTGTCGGCGGCCTTCCTGACGCTCGGCAGTCGCATCATCGGCGTGCGGGCTGCGGCGGAGGGAGCGTCTGCCGTCACCGCTGGCGGCCTGGCGGGCGCGCTGGTGCCGGGCACGCTCCTCGGTGCGGGCGCCGGCTATCTCTTCGACAAGCTCTTCCCGCACAACTGGCTCGCTGAGTTCGGCGGCTGGGCCGGATCCAGCTTTGAGAAGTTCAATCACCGCAAGGGGCGCGCGCTCGACTACTTCATGAGCCAGGGCTGGACGCCGTGGCAGGCAGCCGGGATCGTCGCGCGGCTTCAGGATGAAAGCGGGCTGCTGGACAACGCCGTGGGTGACAATGGCAAGGCGTATGGGACCGCGCAGTGGCACAAGGCGCGCCAGGAGGAGTTTGAGCGTGTGATGGGGCACCCCATGCTCGGGTCCTCGTTCATGCAGCAGCTCGCGTTCACGAACTACGAGCTGCGCCGCGACCCGGAGTACGGCGGCCGGCTGCTCGCCGACGCCACGACTGCGCAGCAGGCTGCGCGCATCTTCACGAAATACTTCGAGCGCCCGGCAAACGAGCCGGCGCAGGCCGGGAAATCGGCGCAAGGCGCGGCGGTGATCTATCGCCAGATGGTCGCCAAGGAGCCGATCCTCGAGCGGGTGCAGGCGCTATTTGCCCGCGATCACATGGGGGCGCAGATCGCTGCTCAGCGAGCCGCACGCGCGGCTCGAATGACCCCGGCGGCTGCGGGCGCGCCGACGCTCAGCCAGCACACCGAAATCCACGTGACCGGCGCCGGGGGCGACCCGGGGCAGACCGCGCATGAGGTGGCCGGCCAGCAGCGCCGGGTTAACGCCGAGATGCTGCGCAACTTCGTCATGGGACTGCGCTGATGGACCGCTTCGCCAATGCCCTCTCGATCCTGAGCGACGAGCCTTTCCTTGCCGAGCTGTCGGACTGCCTGCTCTGCGGCGGCCCGGTTCCGGCGCATACCCCCTGGTACGAAAACGGTAGCACGCGTGCGATGGTTCGCTACCGGGTGTGCCGCTCGTGCCTCAGCGCGTCCGTGGCTGCCGTATTCAGGGGAGGCGCGGCTCTGGAGCGCGTGCAGGAGAAACTCGTCGAACGGCTGACTGTGATCGGCAACGAACTGGATCGACGGTCTGCACTGCTCGACTCGATGCCGACGCAGACCAAGCAGTAATCAGGAAGGAAGGGGCGAGCAATGTCATTCGATTGGAAAGTGCCGGACTATGACGCAATCTTTCGCGCCCGGATTGAGCGCCTACGCCGCATCCGAGCAAACCCCGCGACGCTCCCGGCGCTGCGCGCCTATTACCGGGAGAATCCGGCGCAGTTTGTGCTCGATTGGGGGTCAACCTACGATCCGCGCAACGTCGCGCTCGGGCGTCCGACACTCATTCCGTTCGTGCTGTTCCCGAAGCAAGTCGAGCTGCTCGAGTGGATCCTCGCGCGTTGGCGAAATGCTGAGAACGGCTTGATCGAGAAGTCCCGCGAATCGGGCGTGACCTGGTGCGCCGTGGCGCTCGCGTGCTCGCTGTGTCTGTTCAATCAGGGCATGGCGATCGGCTTCGGATCGAACAAGCTCGAGTCGGTCGACATGATCGGCAACGAGAAGTCGATTCTGGAGAAGGCACGCATTTTCCTGGCGAACCTCCCGGCCGAGTTCCTCGGAGGCTGGCGCCGAGATCGTCATGCGCCGGAGAAGCGGATCATATTTCCCGGCACCGGAAGCGCGATCACGGGCGAAGGTGGCGACAACATCGGCCGCGGCGGCCGTACTGCGATCTTCTTTCTCGATGAGGCCGCGCACGTGGAGCATCCGCAGCTGGTCGACGCAGCGTTGTCCGCCAACACGCCGTGCCGCGTAGACATCAGCACGCCCTGCGGGCGCGGCAACTCGTTCGCGACTCGGCGGCATAGCGGCACCGTGCCCGTCTTCACGCTGCACTGGCGCGATGACCCTCGGAAGGACTCGGCGTGGTACGCCAAGCAATGCGAGAAGCTCGATGCGGTCACGATTGCCCAGGAGCTGGATATCAACTATGCCGCGAGCGTTTCTGGCATCGTCATCCCGGCTGCCTGGGTGAACTCCGCGATCGACGCGCACAAGAAGCTCGGCATTGAGCCGAGCGGTGCACGCTGCGCGGCTCTCGACGTCGCGGACGAGGGGGTGGACGCGAATGCATTTGCCGCGCGATACGGAGTCCTCCTCCAGCACGTCGAACAGTGGAGCGGGAAAGGCGGCGACATCTTTGAGACGGTGACGCGCGCGTTCGGGCTGTGCGATCAGTTCCAGTGCGAGGCGCTCGAGTACGACGCGGACGGACTGGGTGCCGGCGTGCGCGGGGACGCGCGAGTGGTCAACGAGGCCCGGCGTGCTGCGCAGAAGCGCGTGATCTTTGACTCCCCGTTTCGGGGGTCCGGCGGCGTTCATGATCCCGAAGGCCAGGACGTTCCGGGCCGAAAGAACCGGGACTATTTTGCGAATCTCAAGGCACAGTGCTGGTGGGCGCTCCGGCTGCGGTTCCAGGCGACGCACCGTGCAGTGAACGGTCAGCGGCCGTTCGATCCTGACTCGATCATCAGCATCTCGTCCGAACTCGCGGAACTGTCGCAGCTCTGCATCGAGCTGTCGCAGCCCACGTACAGGATCAACACGGCGGGTAAGAGCCTGATCAACAAAGCGCCCGACGGGGCTCGCAGCCCGAACCTCGCTGACGCTGTGATGATCGCCTACAACCCGGCGAGTCGGGCGAACTGGGCGCTGATGTGGAAGAAGCTGGCGAGTTGAGGCGGCTATGCCGTCGTCTCGATTAGTTTCCTAACGTTATTCCTCACGGCGTTGAGAAACGTTCCGGCAAGCTGCGTGAGGAGCTGATGCTCATCGCGCGCATCTTTTTTTTCAGATTCGGTGACAGTTCTTCCGGCTTGCAATGCCATGGCAATGCCTACCAGTTGGTGCCGGTAGTTTCCGGTAGCGTTGTTCAGAATCTGTGCTTCTTGACTAAGATTTGGGGGCTCTTCGTGAGATCGTGTGGGTAGGTTTTGCTCAATTTTTGATCAGAGCTCCGGAAGCATGCAGGTCAGGACCTTCAGCTTGAGGTATTCCTCGTCGTGCAGACCGTAGGCGCGCCTCTGGATGACACGGATCTTGTT
>JAEHJW020008112.1_pt1 | contig 12331 bp, 22 predicted proteins | sample 9271431 | NCBI WGS metagenome assembly JAEHJW02
AAGGGGATCAGGTTGGTCTGCTTGGTGACCGGGACCACGGAGAAGATGAACTCCCCGACCAACCCTTCGGTCCGGTAGTTCATGATCGCCTGGGACATGGGGACGTCGACGTGGAGATCCCGGCCCGTGGCGTCGTACTTCTTCCAGACCTTGATGTCGCTTTCGTGCGTGTACTGTTTGGTTTCCATGTTCGCCCCCCTACAGCGCGATGTACGTCGGGGCGCCGTACAGGTACCCCGTCGCGATCATCCCGGAATCGCATGCCGTGACGATCCTGCCGAACGCCATGCCGCCGGACGTGACGACCGCGCCCATCCCGGAGGTCGTCGCGGACTGCCCGAAAAAGGCTCCGACTCCGACCGAGCCCGCCATCACGACCTTCGAGAGCCCCGTCGTCCGGAGCGTGGCGTGCTCGCCGGACTGCGGCTTGTTCTGGACCACGCCGATCGGGTTCGTCGGGGAGGTCGCGAGGACCCCCGTCGGCCCGACTATCTTGTACTGCGCCGCCGAGAGATCCGCTCCCGCGACGATGGTGAAGTCTTCACCCCATCCGCTCGTGCTCATTTCGATCCCTCCTTCCGGGTGACGTAGGCGCGGAACATCTCCGGGTGCTCTCTCCGGACTACTTCCTGCGCCTCCTGGTACGTGCACTTCCGCTCCGCCATCACCTTCTCCGTCAGTGCGTGCACGGAGAGTCCGGCGGTCTCCTTCTTCCCGCCTTCGCCTTCGCCGCCCTCGGCCTTCTCCTTGAACTCCACGAGTTTCGGCCGCGCCTGGAGTTCCTCGAGCTTCTTCTGCCCCCAGGTCTTCTCGATGTCCTTCCCGCCCTCGGTGTACTTCCGGGGGGAAGTCCCCATCGCGAGGAAGTCGGCCTTGTAGCCGTCGACCTCCGCGGGGAGGACCTTCCCCTGCCGGACCAGTCCATCGAGTTCGAGGGAGAAGACCTTTAGCGCCGACTCCGTCGCCACCTTCTCGGCGGCGTCCGCCCGGGTAGTCGCAGCCTTGGTCTCTTCCTTGGCCGCGCCCAGGTCGGTCGTCAGAGCCGCGATCTTGTCCGCGTACTCTTTCTCGGTCATTTCGGATCCCCTTTCTTTCGTGGTGAACTCGTACGTCCTTGCCTCGGGCTCGCCAGCGCCATAGGCCTTGACGATCCGGTCGTTCTCGCCGAGCAGCGCCGCCTGCAGATCCTGCAGGTTCGACACCGCCGGCATGTCGGCGCCAAGGAGGGCGACCGCCTTGAGAGCACGCGGCAGCACCCCGCCGTTGGCGAGCTTGTAGTCCCAGTAGATCTCCGCGCTGACCCGGTCGTAGTTCTTGTTCCGGATCATTCCCGCCAGGGCATCGGGCACCTTCGCGAAGTCAGCGAGCAGTTTCTTCCCGCTCCGGTAGACCCTCTCCACCCATCCGAGCGCTGGCTGACCGTCGTTCTGCCCGAAGAACTTCTGTCCCTCGGAGTGCCCGAGCTTCAAGGGCGGCTGGCGCGGCATCTTCCCGTAGGCGTCGACGATCAGATCAAGATCGCCCTCGGTGTAGGTGTCCCCGTTCCACGTGCCGACGGAGAAGATCTCGACGCCCGTCAGGTCCGTCGCGTACGTCCGGGCCCCGTGGCCATCGTCGGATATCATCTTCTTGTCCTCGCCCATTCCCATGGCCTTGCGATGCTTTTCGAGGACCGCGATGATCTCCGGATCCGCCTTCTTCCCGCTCCGGGCCCCCATCGCCATGGTCCACGCGGCGATCAGTCCTTCCCGATTGACCGACCCATCCGGGTTCTTGAACGGGTACCGGCGCCCCTTCGGGTCCGCGAAGGCGGAGTCGGGCAACTTCGAAACGTCCACGCTCCCCGGCCAGGAATACACGTGCAACTCCAACCCCGTCTCTTCCGCTTCGGTCGTCAAGGAAGCACCTCCTTCACTGATTCGCTTTTCCCGTCGCCGCCACCTGAAGGGCGGAGGGTATGACCACGTCGGCCGCGAAGCCCTCCTGCGGCTCCACGGTGATCGGCCCCTGCTTCGCCATTTCCGCTTTCCAGCCCCGGTCCAGCAACGTCACCGGGAGGAGCATCGACCGGCAGTTGTAATGCAGGGGCGGGTTGTACCCGTTGAGCGTCTCCGGCGTGAAGATCTTCCCGTGCAGGCTGCGACAGATATGCGTCGTGGCCGAGTCGATGATCGCCGAGTACCGGTACCCCTGCACCCAGCCTTTCAGCTCCGGCGTCTGCAGCATCGACAGCCGCGCGTGGTTGTACATGTCCATGATGTTCGTGCGGGCGATCACTTCGCTGCGGGCCGCTTGGTTGATCGTTTTCCCCGCGGAGTCGGTCACGGGAAGCCATTCCTGCAGGAGGTTGTAGAGCCCCTCCTCGAACCCCGCTCCCGCGACGGATTCGTCGGGATGCTCCTTCGCCCAGTTGAAGACGTACCCACGAGCGACCTTCAGGATGTCGTCCCGGACCATCCCGGTGATCCAGAACGCCTTCTCCTTCTCGTATTTGTCGAGCTCGGCGTCCATCGTGGGGAACAGCGATTTCTTCTGCGCGTAGGTGCGCGGCTGGATCCCCATCTCCTGCTCGAGGTGGGTGATCGCCAGCCCGCGCGCTTGCCTGAGGATCTTCCTGACGACACGCTTGATCCGGGCCGCCGAATCACCCGGGAACGTCAACCGGTCCAGGTTCAGTGTTTTTTTTTTGCGTCGATCGCCAGCGCCTGTATCGCTCCATCGAACGCACCGGAGAGGGCTTCCCGCGCATCGTCCTCGAGGTCGTCCAGTTGCGATACGTGGTCATCCCAAGCCTTGCGGGCCTCCTGGGGGTTCAGCGTCGTGAGGACGTACACCTTCTGCGGCCCTTCCGCCGGATTCCCCTTGCCGTCCACCTTCCCGTTGCCCTTGCCGGGAGGAGGAGTGCCCTTCAGGGCAGCGCTGGCGAGATCCGCACCGGCCTTCTCCGCATCCTTCGCCGCCGTCTCCTCGTCGGGAGTCATCTCGGGGAATCCCAGGAGTCCGCGGACGTACTTCTGCGTCTCGACCGTGCTCTTGGCGGACCCCTTCGATACCGCGTCCGACCATGCGGCAACGTAGGTCTTCTTGTCCTCCTCGTTCATCGGCCGGAAGACGAACTTGGGGAGTTGCTCGACCACTCCGAAGTTCATCTCCACCATCGGACGGACGATCTGCTCGTTGATGACGTCCTGGACGAGGCGAGAATCGCCGCCCAGGATCATGTCGAACGTCTCCTTCTCCGTCTTGCTGCGCGCGAGACTGCCGACATCGTTCCCCGCGGAGAGCCCAAGCAGGGTCGGCATGAGGATCGCCCGGGCGATCCGAACGTCGCAGGCGTTGATCGCCTGCTCGAACGTCCCGCGGTCGGTCCGCGCGGCCTCCTTGAACTCGATCTCAAGGTCCATCGGAAGGACGGCCGCCATCCCTGCCTGCAGGTTGGAGACAATCTGCCGAAACTTCGCCTGCTCGGTATCGGAAAGCGTGGCGCTTTTTGACTTCCCCAGCGCCAAGGGAACACCGAACCGTTCGAGGTACATCCCCCAGTACCGGAAGAAGTTGAGCTTCAGAAACCAGAACCGGTAGGCCGCCCGGAGATCGCTCTCGCCGTAGAAGTTGTCGAACTCCTTCTGGTAGGTGAACCGGACGAACTTGTCGACTTGCAGCGGCCTCAACTCGCCCGTGCGCTGCCATTGCACGATCCCGTCCGGCAGGAGATTGCCGTAGTCGTCCGTCTTGAACAGGATTCGAGTCGGCGATTTCTGCTTGAGCGCCGCCAAGCCGATCTTCCCCTTGAACGGCCCCTGCTCGATTACGCTGTAGACCTTCTCGTGGATGGAGAACCCGTAGTCGTATCCTGAAAGGATCGACCGGACCGTCTCTTCGACCGTCCCCTCCATCCGCTCGAAGATGTGCTTTACGAAATCCGACAGGTTGTTGTCGTCGCACTCGACATCCCAGCCGGGATGGATGATTGCGGACTTCTTCAGGTGGAGAGCCGCCTTCGCCTGATCGTCCAGGCGCATCTCCTTGTAGATCTTCAGGCCGCCCTTCTTGATGGCGAGCTGGTCCGGGTTGTATCGCCAGAGGGGGGACATCCACTGGAGTCCGTAGATGTCGTCGACGGCCGTCGCCGTGTCCCCGCGGAACGCTGGCGCCAGGTCCTGAAACCGGACTTCGCGCCCGGAATGGTCGTACAGGACCACCTTGTTTTCCTTCGCGGTAGACACGGCATCCCGTTCGATTCCACGGAGCAACGCCCCGAGAAGTTCGCTCACGTCGTCCCTCCCTCACCATCCGTCGTCTCGCGCGTGCCGTGAAACGAACCGGTCACATCGGGCCTTCCCAATCCAGAGAGAGCGATCGATGCCCCGTATCGACGCAGACGGCCTCAACCTCCGGGAAGGGGTTCCCGTGCTGGTAGAGATACCGAAGCGCCTGCGTCATCGCGTCCACCTGATCGTCAGGGCGTCCCGGCTTGCCGTTGAACCCGCACACCTCAGAAAGCCACAGCAGCACCCATGGATTGCGCGCTGGGCCTGGAACGAAAATGTTTCCGGCCCTGACGTATGGTGTGACCGCGTGGGCTCGCGCTTCCTTCGACCCATCCGGCTCGATCGGGATCAAGCCCGGAATCTTGTTTTTCAGGAAATCGATTACGGCCGGGCCGTTGGCCTTATCCTCGACGAGTTTCGCGCCGATCGCCGGGAACGTATCAACCTGACGGCAAAACGCCACGACGGTATCCGTAAACGACATCTTCCCCAGCGTCTGCGAGAGCAGGTAGCAGTTCGGCCCCCTGCGTCCCCATGCTTGCCCGCACACGTTGTCGTTCTTCTCGCCATCCTTGAACGTCATGTCCCAGGAGAGACAGGTCCCGTTCCACACTTCCGGCAGGTCTTCCGGCTGGTAGAACCGAAACCACTCGCGCTTGAAGATGTCGCCTGCGAGGTTCTTCGTCTTCCCGTCCCACACGTTCTGGTAGGAATCGGGATCACGGATCAGGAGCTGCCGGCGCTCCTTGTCCAGCTCGGGCGGGAACCACGGGTTGTCGCGGTAGTTCATCTCGACGACGACCGCACCTTCCGGTGGGCTCACCACGAAACGCTGGTACGCGTCGTCACTCTCCAAGTCAGGATTGAACGTCACCCAGATCTCGGAGCCGGGCTTACGAATCGTGGGGATCAGGATCTCCCACGATTCCTTCGTTACGGTGTGCGCCTCCTCGACCCAACAGATATCGACGCCCTCGAACGATTTGATCTTGGAGATGTCCTGCTGCCGGATCCCCGCGAAGACGAACTCCGTGCCGTTGACGCCGACGATGGACGTCTGCGTCACGACGTACTGCCCCTGCATCCCCATCGCCGGGATCTGGTCGGACAGGAGTTTGTGAACGCTGTCCTTGATCGAGTTCTGGATCTCGCGAGTGCACAGGATGCGCAAGGGCCGCATCCCGCCGAGCAGAAGGAGCGCCCGGGCTACCGACCAGCTTTTCGAGGATCCGCGGCCGCCGTAGAGGACCTTGTATCGTGCGGGCACAAAGAGGCAGCGCGTCTTTTCCGGGAATCGAATATCCACACGCTATGCCTCTTTTTTTACGGGGCTCGACGGAGATTCGAATATGATCTGGAACATCGGGACTGCGGATTCAATCGGTCCACCGCCCGCCCCCGTGATCTCGCTGCGCTCCACGTACCCGCGGTCCTTCGCGCGGCACTTGAGGAAGAAGAAGATCGACGCCTCTTTGCCCGCCTGGATGTTGAGCATGAGCTTGCTCTCGGCGAAGTCGATCAGGCTCTCGTGGACTCCCTTGCACCGGTCGGCGAATGCGGGATCCTTCTTGGACCATGAATAATACGCATCCCGGCCAATACCGACGGCCTTGCAGGCCTCGCTGATGTTCCCTGCCTTACTGGCCAGCGCCTGCAGAAACGCCTTTTTCTTCGATGGTGTGGATATCCGCTTTGTGCCCATCTATCCTCTCCGCCTTCTTCCCCGTGAAGTTTTCCCACCGGGTCACGATCACGTCGCAGTATTTCGGATCGATCTCGAGGCCGTAGCAGACGCGCCCCGTCATCTCGGCGGCGATGACCGTGGTGCCAGAGCCGAGGAAGGGGTCGTATACCGCCTGCCCTGGCGAACTGTTGTTTTCGATGGGGCGCTTCATGCACTCGATGGGCTTCTGCGTGCCGTGACCGTGGCCGCTGTCGTCGCGGGCCTTGATATTCCAGAGCGTGGACTGAGAGCGATCTCCGTTCCAGTGCCCTCCCCCGCGGCATGCATACCAGCATGGCTCATGCTGCCAGTGGTAGTGCCCACGCGAGAGCGCGAACCGATCCTTCGCCCAGATGATCTGACTGCGGATCTCGAATTCGCACGCTTCGAGGCTGTTCTGGACTTCGCGGGCCATTTTCCCCGCGTGCCAGACATACGCGACGTCGCCCGGGAATAGCGCCCACGCCTCGCGCCAGTCGGAACGGTCGTCGTTCGAAACAACTCCCATCTTGGCCTTGTTCTTGTTCACGCCCGCTTCGGCACGCCATTTCGGGTCATACTCCACCCCGTACGGCGGGTCCGTCACCATCAGGAGCGGCTTCACCCCCGCGAGCAGGCGCTCGACGTCTGTGACGACCGTCGCATCTCCGCACAGCAGCCGGTGGTTCCCGAGGATGATCAGGTCGCCGGGTTGCGTAACCGGCTCCTCGGGGGGTTCCGGTGTCTCGTCTGGATCCGTCAGGCCCTCGCTGCCTTTTGCGAATAGGGCGGAGATCTCGCTTTCTGCGAAGCCAGTCAACGAGAGGTCAAATCCCAAGTCCTTCAGGCCGGCGAACTCCAGCGGGAGCAACGCGGTGTTCCACCCGGCGTTCTCGTTCGACCGGTTGTCCATCAGCCGGTACGCCTTGCACTGCGCCGGGGACAGCCCCTCGGCAACGTGGATCGGCACCTCGGTCATCCCGAGCTTCACGGCCGCCAGGAGGCGCGTGTGCCCGACGATGATGACGTAGTCCTTGTCGACCACGATCGGCTGCCGGAAGCCGAACTCCTTGATCGAAGCGGCAACGGTTGCAACCGCTCCATCATTTTTTCTTGGATTGCTGGCGTAGGGAATGACGCGGTCGATCGGGACCGTCTCGATCTTCACGCGATCCTCACTCGGCGGATATCGAGATACCTTTTCGCCTCCTGCCGCCTGATTTCCTTCGCCTCCGTCTCGTTGTCGGCGCGGGCGATCAGGACGCGCTTGGGCTTTTCGTCCCATGCCTTCTCGCGTTCGATGCCGGTGAGTTCATACATGGCGTCCCCCAAAGAAAAAGCCCCGGGGGATCGCTCCCGCGGGGCCTGTCGATAACGCGACCAGAATGTCTGAAAGTTAACGGAAACTTTGGGCTATGGGGTAGTGACAACTTCAGCACCCCTTTTGGCACCCCCTGCCCACCGGGCAAAGTACCCCATCCCGCGGGCATCGATTCTCGTCGCGATCTTTGATCCACCGGTCCAGGTCCTGAGTCATCGCCCGGGCCACGCCGTTCTCGATCACGATCGGCGCTCCCCGTTGCTGCATCCTGATCGTTCCCCGCTCGGACACGCCGAGGTACTTCGCGATTTCCTTCCTCCCCGACAGCCAGCGGCCTTCGCTCATCCCCTCTCCCCTTTCTCCCGCCGCACCGGGATCCCCCCGGCTCTCAGCCCTCCCGCCATCGTTGCCAGGTCCGCGCACACCAGCCCGAGATAGTTCTTCGGCCGAACGAACGTACTGCACGCGCCGCACCACACGCGCCCCTTGCCTCGATCCTCCGGCGCGCGCCCCATGCACAGCGGGCAGACGCTCCACGAGGGAATCGAGTGCCACACCGCGCTCGCCGTTTCGTCCGACGCCCGCAGGTACGTCGCCATCCACCCGGTCCGGTCGCAGCAGAGCGGGTGATCCTGGTCGATGAACGCAAGGATGGACAGCGCGTACTCCCGCTGCCGGTCGGAGGCGTCGATCCGGATCGGCGCGGGGAGGCCCTTATATGGGATCAGGGTCCGCACGCTGAGGCAGGACATGATCTGCATCGCCTCGGCGACGTGCTGGCGGAGGTCTTTCACCCCGCTTCATCCTTCGCCTTGCTGGACAATCCCGCTCTCGCTCGAATGGTTGCTTGAGGGCACTCCGAGCAATCCCCGTCGTGGAGGTGTCCAAGCTCGCTGCAATTCCTGGTGTTGCAATTCAGTGCCAACCGATACCGGGTGATCAGGCCGTCCTGATGTTTCAGTTCCAACTGCGCCGATTTTAATTCCGCCTTCAGACGCTCGTTCTCCGCGCGAAGCACCGCGCACTCGGCGCACGGGAACGCCCGCGGACACCCTTGCGCGTGGACCTCCTCCCCTGCGCGTGAGCACATCAGGCAAGCCGGGCAGCGGGTCATCCCACCTCCTCCAGCACGCGATCTTCCTCGACGACGGCCGCTCCCGCGGTCCTGCAATCTCGGCACTTGAACATTCCCACGATCAGGTGGATGTGAGGATCCGACTCGATGATCTCCACCTTCACAACGCCCGTTCCCTCGCAGCGGATACACGGCTTCCTCGGTTCAGGCATGGACGGCCTCTTGGGGAATGTCCTCGCTCTGGTCCAGCATCCGAACACCGATCACCACGCGGGGCGGATCGCCGTACTGCTTGCAGATGCGACCATCCATGATCTGCGAGTCGTCGCGGTAGAGGACGCCCTTGAGCGCGTCCTTCACTCCCTTCGCCAAGTTGTCGCGATCGGGCTTCTTGACGTGATGCTTTACACGCTTAGGGAGCGACTTGGGCCGGGGCAGGTAGAAGAACAAGTCCATCACCACGGGACCATCGTGCGTCGTGGGCACGGCGCCGTTGCGTTGCAGTTCGGCGAGGACCTGGAGGCGAACGTCCTGTTTCCAGTTCTTCGACTTCGCCGGATCGTAGGCCATAGACGTCGGCACCATCTTCCCGCCGCGCGGGACGAGGAAGTGATGGCGCCCTGCCCGGGCTTGGGCCGATGCCACCCCGTAGACGGTGAAGACGAGGTGGATCAATTCGCCGCCCTCTTCTTCTTCTCCGGCATCAGACTCAACTGCATTTCTTCCTCGGTCAGCTTCCGCGTGTCGATGATCTCGCCGGTGTCCTTGCGGTGCAGGAACGCTTTCTGCGCCTCGAAGTTCAGCACCCACTCGCAGTCCACGCCGCGGAGTTCCTGCCGCGTGCTGATCTTCCGCGCCATCGTCCGGGCATCGGCGATGAACCGGTCGATCTTGTCCTTGAACCCGGATGTGACCGCCTTCTTCTCGTCCTCCGCCTCGGCCTGGAGCGAGGTGATGCGGGCGAGCTCCTCGCTGTAGATCCTCACCTCGTCGTCCGTGAGCTTCACGATCAGGTCCCGCTGCGCGATCAGATTCTGCATTCCCTTCTCCTTTCGTTTCGAGTTGTCGGCCATCCCCTTTTTTATGGTGTCCGGTTTGTCTGGTTACTTCATCGCCTGAGCCGGGTCTTTCCTTCCGCTCTCGGGGATACCATGTGCTCTTCGCGCCTCGATGAGGCGTTCCTGGGCTCTGAGGATTTCAGGGTCTGGATCTTGCGGGGAAGGCGCGACGGGGGGATGCCCCTTAGCATTCCCCCCGTCGTTTGCGCCGTCGGTGGTGGGCGGGATTCCCGAGTTATCCACAGGCTGCCGTAAGTCTTTAAGATCTTTCTTTTCTTCTGGTAAGGCTGGTACTGCTGGTAGGTGGGACAAACTCCCGATACCCTCGGGATAAACTCGGGACTTTATCCCGACTCGTTTTATGTACTCATCCCCATATTTCAACAGGTTAGGTATATCTACCGACGCACTGTTTGCGTCGTGGTCCACAATGGCTAACCCGGTCTCTCCGAGACTTCTCACCCACTTCGAGGCTGTCCGAGGGTCGACATGGAGCCGATGTCCCCACGACTTGTAGGAAAGTCTGATGGAAGTCGACATGGATTCCTTGCGAATTTGGGAGGCGATTACCTCGGCGATCAGCCAGTACGCTCCGTACCCCGCCATGCCGTGAAGGTCGATGAGGCGCTGCATCTTTTCGTCGTCGTGAGCGCACGTCATGTGGTTGATGTACTTCATGCGCGCCGCCTCACGATCACGCTCTCCCACCCACCGAGAGGACGCATCGGCCCGACGTATTCCCAGCCCTCTTTTTTGTGCCGCGGGAGGTCCTCGACGAGGATGTAACTGTAGAGCCAAACCATCGCGCCCCCATCACCAGTTCTGGATGATCAGCTCCCGGGCTGACGATCTAACCCCGGACCGATTGTTGACTGTGTAGTTGACCCCGACCGCCTCTGCCGGGAAGCCGCAGAAAACTCCCATCAGATCCACCCGTTCATCGCCAGCCGGAGCCGGTCCACCTCAAGGGACCGGCGGCGTAGATCCTCCGTCGCCTTTACCCACTCTGTCCCCCGGGTGGTCCGGCAGGTGAACGCCCTCTTCACGATCACGCCGAAGCGGAGCAGCTCGTGGTCGATCTCACGCGCGCCCGGGCAGTTCCAGAGGACGAGTTCCGGATCGTTGAACAGGTACTGCGTCCCGACGGGGAACCGCAGCTCCGGAACAGGCGCTGGGGATCCGCAGCATTTACAGAGAGACATTTCGCGCCCTCCGCTTTTCATCGCGGCACACAATGCAGACCACAGAACCGTAAGACTTCGGCTCCCCGCATTCGCAGATATCTCTCGCGCGCCCGGCGGAGGCCTTCTTCTTCGCCGCCTCCGCCTTGGCGCGGGCGATGCCGCGCTTGCAGGAAACGCAGGGAGTGTCCCGTTTCTGATCCAGCAGCAGGTTCGCTTCGTACCGCATCATCGCCGTCCTCGCCGCGAGGCACAGGTCATCGTCGGCGCAGGCGTTCAGCGTTGTCCCGTAGATGGCGACGGCTACGGGACGAGGCGATATGTCAGTTTGACAATTACTGACATTTCTTTGACAATTCGCCGCCGGTTGCTTGACAGTCTGCGGAGCCGCTACCGGCGCGGGATGGCGGACATCGCGTCCGAGAGCCGCGTTGATGCGGTGGAGGGAGAACCGGGTCGGCGCATTGAGTTTCTTCTGCCAGTTAAATACGCTCTGGCGGTCAAATTTCGCCTTGCGCAGCCTCTCCGCGTCGTCCTCGGAGAGGTCGATCATGGGCCGGCCTTCCGACCCTCCACCAGCGTGGAGACGCCGATTCGGAGTGCCTTCGCAAGCGCGTTCGCGTCCACGGCGGACGGAACACTCTCTCCACGCTCCCATCGCCCGACCGTGGAGATCGCGACGCCCAATTCTCCCGCGAGGTCTTCCAGGGTCATATTGCGGAGCGCCCGGTAGTGCTTGATGGAGCCTGGTATGCAGTTTATTTTTTCCATGCCTCGCATCCTGCCACATATGCCAAAAGGAGTCAACACAAAAATGCCACATATGCTATTTACCAGATGTGACAATATTCGTATGGGAAAACGCGTGCCAGTCCCCACCGAATTTTCCAAGAGACTGAACCGCTTACGGGAAGAAGTCTACGGCTGGAGCAAATCCAAGGCCGCGAGGGAATGCACCTTAAGTGCCTCCCTATACGGTAGATACGAGGCCGGAGCGGTTGAACCCACCCTGTCAAACATCCTGAAATTGATGAAAGGCTTCAAGGTAGACTTCTATACCCTTATCGGGGACAAAAAATTAAACCTCCTTCCTTCCGACGAAAAGCGGGATAATTTCGCCTAAATTTTTTTATCCTCATCCTGCCACATATGCTAAATAGTTGTTGACACAGTATGCCACATGTGCAAAACTCCCCATCAGATTCCAGCACCACCCCCGGATATACCGGGCGCTCCATCCCCCGGCACCAGCCCTGCCGATGCCGCCCGCTGAGCGGATCGGTGGATAACGCAACGGCCCGGGGATGCAGTAGGCGGATGTTCTTTGCAGGATGCCCCTCGCGGGGCGAAGAAGTGCTGCCGGCCGCCATCGCGTATATCGGGATGCAGCCCGTTAGAGTCGGGCCGGGGGGATGTAGCCCACATGGGGCGACGGAGCCGGGGGTGGAATCCGGCCCGGCAGCACACACACGGGGCGGCGGTCGGCAGACGACGGAGATGCGGGAACCGGGAACCTGCGCCGTCACGATACCGGGGCCGCCGCCCCTGCAAGTTGGCTCCCGGTGAGGCGCACCGGGGTAAGGAGCCCGAGCCGAAAGGCTGACGATCCATGGCGAGCCATTATTTCTGTCGGTCCCGGCGTCCGAGACGGCGGCGAGTTCTACGGCCCATGGGCCATCCCATGTACCGCTGTCGGGTGAAAAGGGCACCCCGCCGGGACCAC
>JAEHJW020003253.1_pt1 | contig 12330 bp, 9 predicted proteins | sample 9271431 | NCBI WGS metagenome assembly JAEHJW02
ATAACATCCAGTTCAATGGGGCCATGCTGGTTGATGACTTTTATTTCTGCGATAACACCACGGGTCCAGGGACTTATCCCTGCAATACCTTTCTGGGCGACAAGCGCACCCGCACGGTCTATCCCTCGGCCAATGTCAGCACGGCCTTTACACCCAGCAACCCCGTCACAGCAGGGCAGTTGGCCATGGGGAATGGTGGCAACTGGCAAACACTCTCTGCCAATAACCTGATTCTGACGTTACCCGACAATCCGAGCACCAATCTGCCGGGGGTCAACCCCGGAAACATGGATGATCCAGTGACGGGGGTGGCTCCACGCATGGCGCACGATTGCACCATTACGGCGTTGACCCTGTATGCCCAGACCAATTACCCCGCCCTTAAAATCCGTCCGGTCATCGCCCCGGTCAATCCTCTCAATGGCATGCCCATGAGCATCCTGTATGTCGGCGATGAGAAGATCGGGCTCGTCACCGGACAGAACACCCTCACCTTCTCGGCGGTCACGGCAGCCGTCACCAAGGACACCACCTACGCCCTGGGTTTCATCACCGACACCGGTTTTGCCTTTGATACCTTCAGCGTCTACGCCTATGCCAATCCTCTGGCCGCCGTCTATCCGCTGACCTATGCCTCCCCTCCCACCATTCCCGGACCTTTGCCCCCAGGTCCTGCCATCACCAGTGGCAAACTCAACATCGGCTACACCTACACCCTCACCAACTATGCCGCCGTGTCCGAGGACGGGCTGGATGGGGATCAGACCTACAACAGCAGCGCGACCATTGGCGCCGTGGATCTCTTCAGCACAGTGGCCGGATTGCCCCCAGGAGCCACGGTATACGGGGTACGCGTGGTGGGCGCCTATCGCAAGGATGATGCCGGAACCCGCCAGATCGCCAATCTGGTCAAAACCGGCACGGTTCAATCGGCAGGTGCGACCCAGAATGTGGGGACCAGTTACCAGTACCTCTCGGATGTGTTTGCGGTGAATCCGGCGACCGGGGCCAGTTGGGTGACCAGCGATGTAAATGCACTCGAGATCGGCTACGAAGTCATCAGTTGAGCCATGGCCAACCGCATCACCCAACTGGCCACCGAGGTACTGGCAGCCGGGATCCCGGCTATCCGCATCAGCACTCTCGCGGCTGAAGTTCTTGCCGACGACAACCCCGCGGCCACCCTCAGTCAATTACTGGCTGAAATCCTGGCTGATGATGATCCTCGGATTCGGGCCTCCCAATTCTCGGTGGAAATTCTCTACGAGTTTGTACACGCCCGGGTGTCCCAGGTGGCCGGTGAAATCCTGGTGGACGACGCCCCCCCACGCCCACGTCTCTCAAATCGTCTTTGAAATCCTCTATGACTACCCCCTGCCGCCTTTTGCGGAGTTCACCATGAGCAACCTGATCTTCCCGACGCTTCCTGGCTTGCAGTGGAACATTGTGAAGTCGCCGCAGTTCCACACCACCATCGTGAAACACACCTCCGGGCGCGAAACCCGGGTGTCCAACACCGCCTATCCCCTGTGGAAATGGGAAATGTCCTACGAGTTACTGCGCGAAACCCAGGGCTTCGCAGAACTGCAGGCCTTGTGCGGATTCTTTCTGGCGCGCACAGGCAGTTTCGATACCTTCCTGTTTGCCGATCCGGCAGAGCCCAACACGGTATCAGGCTATGACCTTGGCGTAGGGGATGGATTCACCACCGAATATCCCCTGACCAAATCCTACGGCGGGTTCATCGAACCGGTGGGCTATGTGGATGCCGGATCCCTGCAGGTGTTCGTGGGTGGCGTTCAGGTCTATTCCCCCTCCACATGGAATCTGATCACGCCCAATACGCTGAGTTTCCCGGTACCCCCGGCCACAGGATCTGTGGTGAGTGCCAGTTACACCTGGTACTACCGGGTGCGCTTTGGCGAGGATGTCCAGGACTACAACAATTTTATGTATCAAATCTGGGAGTTGAAAAAACTCACCCTGGAGATGGTGAAGCCGTGAGGGAATGGGGTTTGAAGATGCTGCTTTGTGTCCGTTGGAAACGGTGACGTGTGGCTACTATCAGGTATGCAATCCAGGGAAGCGTTTCGCCTTCGACCCATCTGAGACATTCGCCACTGAAGTTGGCGTTCCTCAGACCGGACCATTCAGCCACACTACGAGGGCGCTGGGGCTTCGCCATCTAAGGGGGGCGTGGCCACAGGAATCGGTTGTGGGTTCAAAAAGATTGCGACGGTCGCGCGTGCGAGATCCTCTGGAGAACTGCTGTACCGGTTGATCTGGAAGAGTTTTTCCGTGCGTTCGAATAGGTGGTACGGCTCAAGTTCACGCTCTGTGAGCAGGATCACACGAAGTTGATGCTCACCGTTGAGTGAGCGCACAAGTTCGATCTCGGTCTGCGTGAAGGCGCACAACTTGGCGAGAAGTATGTAGACCTCGAACCGATCCTGCGGAAAGGAGTTGGCAACGGCGCTCAGGTTGGCGATGTCATTCTCGTTGATCGTGCCGCCATCGCCGCCTTGGGCAGGTGATTGGCCGGAGTCTTTGCACTCACCGATGATGACGATGGTTCTCTTTGGATATCTGCACGGCATGAGCCACGCGAAGTCAACTTCGCATGTCGTGGACAGTTGCCCTCGGGTGGGTATTAGGTCGAGGGAGACAGAGTATGATCGGCGGTCCAAACCAATGCTCAGGTTAGTATCGAGTTGTTGCAGCGTGAGGACGACAGGCACCGCTCCTTGGGCGTTACGCTCCGCCCCCAACACGCCAGAGCGCCGGTAGGCCCACTCTCCGCCGATGAGTTGGTTTGTTGCATCGAAGGACGCGCCGCACATCTGGCAGTTGACACGCTGCCGCAAATCGTCAACCGGAAACCAGTTTCGCAACTGGCAGTGCGGGCAATTGAGGTCAGAGCCCATACGGAAGAGCCGCTTGCCGACCAAGTAGGAGAAGACGTGCTCCGGAGTCAGCGATACCCCCCGATCACGTGGCTCAAGATACAATGCCTTGTGATCTTCAAACTTGGCGTCCGGATTGTCGGGATCCTTGCCACCGATCAGTTGCAGTGCCGAACGCTTCGTGAACGAAGATGTGGGACCGTGTGTCTTGAGCAACCTCCGCGCACCTGGGATCTTGAACACTCGCCCCCCCTGCAACCCGCCTAGTTGAGCTATGAGTTGACGGGCGATCAAGCCGCCCGAACTGACCTGCGCGGTGAACCCTGCCAGTTTGAAGACCCGCTTGAACAGTTCGGCCGTCGGCAAGGCGTAGACAAAGCTGTCGGTGTCCGCTGCGTCTACGATCAGTCCGATCCGCTCCGACTCGATGCGAAGTCGGTCGTAGTGGAAGTGCATCGTGCGGGCATAGAACTCGTTTAGTTCCGGAACGTACGGTGGATCAAGGGTGAAGTCGTCCCGACCCAGCAGAGCTCCTATGAAGCTGACGGATGCCACCAGGTATTGGGTGTGGAACCACGCATCGCCTGCATAGGGGCGATCAGTAAGTCCAAAGGAAATCCTTGGGTTATCGCCTTCCGTCACGAGAACGCCAAGTGATGCCGCTTCGCCAAAGTGCATCAGCGGTGGCCGCAGGTTCATTCCGTTCCACAAGGACTCATCCACGCCGCAAATCGTGCAAGGCTCGTTGCCGAACGGTGCCTGCAGCGCTGTCTTATCACCGGCATCGTCGAACCGCTCGCGGCGCCACCAGATGGCGTACCGCTGTTTTTCGCGATGCTGCCAGTGCGAGAACATTTCCGCGGTATATTTCTTCCACTCCTGAATTTCCTGTGCGTAGCGCCCGACTTGGGCGCGATCGACAAATAGCAGTGCAAGGTCGGAAGCGCGCAAGTTCCAGAACGTCACTAGGTCGTCCAGGTTCGATGCATCACCGAGGTAGAAACCGGGATAGTTCCAGTTAGCCTGAATACTGTGGTGACGGCGCAATCGGTGCCTAGACAAATTGCTGATGCTGGGATATTCGAAGAGGTCCGCCGGTAACGCGGCGCCAGGATCAATCGCTACTTCATTTGCCCCGAGGGCTTGCTTGAACATCGATTCAAAGTCGATATGGATGTCTTCCTTGTCTGGATAGGCACCGAGTTGCATGAGAAACACATCCGCTAACGGGTCGTCTGGAGCCCACTTGTAGACGCGAGGTTTTCGCTCTTGGATCTGCTTCCATTCGGGTGTGTCTCTAGCGCAGACGATCGCATTTTGCACGTCGAGGACTTGTGCGCGGGCATCGCGCTCCTGTCCTATAAAGACACCTTCGTGTAGGAACGGTGAGATCAGGTGCTTGAAGGTCGCGACAAATGCCTTGACTTCCTCGCCTGCGCCGAGAGGCAGGATGATGTCGGCGCGAAAGGCCTCGACAATAGCATGTGCCTCACTGACCCGATCAACGACGACGATGGGATTGAAGCGCCCGCCCCAAATTGCGTGGTTGGTTCTGACGGCCTCGCGAAAAGCGACGAAATCACCTTCCTTTATCGCCCAGCATATGCGGAGTGGCCTATAGACGATGTTTACGCGAACGGTGTCCATGCATGCGCCCCGTGCAGTTCGTTCAAGCAACACCCGTCTGGTCACGCACTTGGTTCAGACTGGGCTCCTTGGGGAATCCAGCAAAAGACACGACCAATCGAACGCGCGGAGCGGAACTCCATCCATTGCGCCGACCTTGTGTAGATCCATGTGGTTGATTATGGTGCGGTAAGCCACCCACCTTGTTATTCCTCCTGATAGTTCCCGAAATCATAGGCAAGTACCGGGAAGCCGCTGTTTGAGAATGACTGATGATGGCACATTATGCTGGTCGCAACTGACAGTTTTCTTGCTGATAATCCCACACCTAGGCCGACAGCAATTGTGGTCGTAACCAGTCTGATCCCCATGCATGTTCTTCAGTGAATTTCTGTTCACCTCATCAGAAGTTACTTGCCATTGCAGTAATTCAGGCAGTCGTTTCCAAACCCACAACCCATAATACATCAAGGAGAACACTCTCATGGCTGGTAAAACCACCACCTGGGCCAACGATCTGCTGAAACTCCTGTTTCAGGCCGTGCCCGTCGCCAATGTTGCAGACAATGCCGCGACCTCCCCACTGACCAACCTCTACATCAGCCTGCACACGGCGGATCCGGGTGTGGCGGGTGCCCAGAACACCAGCGAAGCCGCCTATACCGGCTATGCCCGGGTAGCGGTGGCGCGCTCTGCAGTGGGCTGGACCGTGACCGGCAACAGCGTCAGCCCTGCGTCCACCATCGTGTTTCCCGCGGCCACTGCCGGATCGGAGACGGAAATCTTTTGGGGCATCGGGGTGGCTGCCACCGGGGCGGGCACCCTGCTCTACTCCGGCTCCATCACGCCCGGCATCGCAGTGTCCAATGGGGTGACGCCGGAACTCACCACCTCCTCCACCGCCACGGAGTCCTGATCATGACCGCCACCGTCAATGTGTATCAGAGCACCGATGCATCCGCCCCCATTCTGACGGGGTCTGCTGGTTCCCTGGTGGCCTTGCTGGATGCCTGCCTCGTGAACGGTTACGGGACCAAAGCCGGAGCCGGTTGGACCATCGCTTATACCGGCACGAATCAGCGCGTCTACAAGATGTCGCCCACTCTGGGCACCGGCAATTCAGTATTCGTCGATGATTCCGCCACAGTGTCAGGGTCCACGCCGGAAGAGGCCTATCTCACCGGGTTTGAAGCGCCTACGGGATTGGGCACGGGCACAGGCCAGTTTCCCACCAGCGCCCAGTGCGCCCTGGGGATTGGCGCGGTGACCTGCCGCAAAAGCATGACGGCCGACACCACCCCCCGCTCCTGGACCCTGGTGGCGGACCCCACCTGCTTTTACCTCTTCACCGTCACCGGAGACTACCTCAACCCCTTTGGACCCATGGCCATTACTTTTGGCGACATCTTCTCGTTCAAATCCAGTGACGCGTATCGCACCCTTCTGATCGGACGCAATGTCCAGAACAACGGCAACAACGCCTTCGAGAACTTTGGGGGCCTGCCGCAAAACCCCGGGCCCTGGCTTCTTGGAGGATCTTCCATGGCGGGACACTATATGGATCGCAACTGGACAGGTGTGGGTGGCTCCGTGCCAGTATCCAAATTCACCCTGAACTTCGCCAACAATGGTGGGGCGGTAGTGAATTCTGGCGTGGGGTCAGGTTCCTCCATGTATCTCAACGGCAACAGCCAATCTTCCATCGGGGGTGGAATCACGACGGCAGGAGGACTGCAGATGAATTACCCCAACGGGCCTGACGGCGGCCTCTACCTGAGCCCCATCTGGATCGGACACAATGGCTCGATCCGAGGCTATTTGAAGGGCCTGTGGGCGCCGCTGCACAACACGCCGCTCAATCACCACGACACCTTTGCAGGCACCGGCAATCTCGCTGGCAAGAGTTTCCTCGCCCAGAACATCCTGGGCGGGACCAACAACAACTGTTGGACAGGACAAGTGATGGTGGAGACTTCCTCCACCTGGAGTTGAGCCATGGCGCTGACTATGGTTCAAAGCGCCTTTGCGCGCAACAATGGCAGTCCCACCACTATCACGCTTGCTGCTGCCCCCACTCTGGGCAATCAGATTCTTGTGATCTATGTCGGGCGCAATGCCGGGCTGAGTGTATCGCCCGCACTGGCGCTGGCTGAAATCGACCAGGGGAATTTCAACAGTTACCAGGGCACCCAATGCTGGGTTGGCCCCGTCACAGCGGGAATGAGTGCGACCTTCACGGTTACCGGCATGAGTGATTGGGGAAACATCGCCGTATTCGAGATCGGCGGAGCCGCTTCCAATCTCAATGTGCTGGCCAATGCCTGCGTCGGGACGGGTACCACCGTCACCACCTTCCCCCTGACCGCCAACGCGGATCCCAATGGCCTGAATCTGCTGGCGCTGGCCTGGGATAACGGGGTGGGTGTTTCCACCGTCCCCACCGGCTGGACCCTGTTCTCCCCCGCCACCTGGCAGAACACCGGCAATTATCACGACGGCGCCATCTTCGAGATCCCCAACACTACTGCCGGAGTCCAATCCATCCCCTTCAACGGGAGCATGGATTCCCAGGGGGCGGTGATGCTGAACGTCCAACTCTGGACGCCTGCCGGGGCCCCCAGTATCGGCAAGACGCTGTGGGATGCCAACAATCGCGGCGCGGTGGGGTTCTCGGACGGAAGTCTGATCCTCGGCGGGGGCCTGATGGCCTTCACCTATGCAGGCACCGGCAATATCCGGGCCACGCGCCAGTTGACCAGCGCGCTCTCCTATTGGGAAATCACGGTCAGCCAACTCCCCTCCTCCGTCTCCCTTGGGATTTGCACCGGCGGTTTCAATATCACAGGGACCACCCTGCTCGGAGCGGACAGCAACGGCATCGGTTTCGAGCAAAATGGCAGCGTTCTGCTCAACAATGCAATTGTGGCGACCTTACAGCCCTATGTGCAAGGCAATGTGGTGCAGATCGCCGTGGATCTTGAGAACCGGCTCATCTGGTTCAATGTGAACGGCGGCAACTGGAACAACAGTGCCGCCAACAATCCGGCAACTGGGGTGGGTGGCATCAGCCTGGCAGGGATGTCAGCCTTCAGCAGTCTGTACCCCGCCTTCGGCGCGCAGGTGGTTTCCTCTGACCCCACCGTGGTGGCCAATTTTACGGGACCCTTTGCCTATGCGCCTCCTGCCGGATTTGTGAGCGTGGATCTCACCACCGTGGGCTCGACCGTCAACCTGGGGCAGTTCGTCAGCGATGCGATGAGTGCAGGCGCCAACGGCCCCAGTCAATACGCACCCTTCGGAAATGGCCAGTTGGGAGGCAGTGGTCACATCTCTGGCGCCGTTCAGAACAACGGAGTCGCTGCTGCCAAAATCATCCGGCTCTACGACGAATCCTCGGGCTGGCTGTTGGGAGCTGCGGTTTCCGACCCGGCCACCGGGGCCTATTCGATTTCCGGGATGGGGCGCACTCAGGTCTATGCCGTCGCTTTCGATACGCCCAATGACAATGCGCTTATTCTCGACAACCTGACCCCGGTGTAGCGATGTCCTATACGCCTGCACCCGGAAATGCCGCCAACTTCGATTTTACGGTCGGCGGCTATGTGCCACCGACTGGAAATGGAGCCTCGTTCCAGTTCTCCACGGGTTCCTCTGGCACCGTGACGACGAGTATTGGAGCGATTTCTGGCAAAGCGCTCGTTGCCGGCGTCAGTTCCGACATCACCAGCTCGCAAGGGAGCATTGCCGGTCGATCCGCCCTCAGTGGGGTCAGCGTTGCGGGCTCGCACGGCACGATCACTGGACGGGTGACTCTGACCGGTGTTGGGGTAGAGGCAAGATCAGCCGCCGCCACCCTGGCGGCCAACGCCACCCTGACCGGAGTGGGTCACGCCCTTGGAGCATCGGCTGGATCAGTTGTAGGCAATGCCACCTTGAGCGGGGTCAGCCAGGCGGGTTTCCACGGCAGCATCGCAGGGCAGGCGCAACTCTCCGGGGTGGGATTGGCCCGGCGGTTCGTGACGGGGGCCGGGGCGGTACAGGGCAAAACCTTGCTCTCCGGGTTTGGCCTGGGCGCCAATGCCCTCAAAGTCTTGCTCGCCACCCGGCAATTCGTGATGGCGGATCTCTTCACCATCACCCTGGCCCGCACCGGACAAAACCTTCGCCTCACCAACGCCGATCGCCCCGTGTGGTGGAACAACACCTTCTACGATCCCTACTCGCTCGCCATCGATGGGCTGCAATTCAAGAAGTCCGTGGGCCTGTCGGTGGATGAACAAACCATCACCTTGAGTGCCACGCGCGATAGGCTGATCAACAATCGGCCCTGGTTCGATGAAATCGCCGATGGCCTGCTGGATCATGCCGAAATTCGCCGGGAACGGGTCTTTGCCCCGGACTGGAACTCCCCTCCGGTGGGCTCGGTCATCCTGTTCGATGGCATCGTCTCCACCATCGATTCGCTCACCGCGACCCAGTGCCAGCTCAAGGTCAAGAGTTACCTCAGCCTGCTCAATCAACCCATGCCGCGCAACAGCTGGCAAACCTCCTGCCTGCACACCCTCTTCGATGCAGGATGCAAACTCTCCAAAGCCGCCTATCAGGTGGTCGGGGTGGTTGGGGCCGGATCCACAGTGAACACCCTCAACTGGGGTGGGGCCACCTCGGGAGTTTACTGGCAGGGCATGGTCTCGTTCACCTCAGGGCCCAATATGGGACTTTCGCGCACCATCAAACTGGCCACCGGTTCGCAACTGATGCTCCATCTGCCCCTGCCCTGGATGCCGGTTGCCGGAGATTTGTTCTTTGCTTATCCCGGCTGTGACAAGACTTATTTGACCTGTCAGAACCGGTTTAACAATACCGCCAACAATCGTTCGTATCCTTACATTCCCTCTGCCACCCTTTCAATATGACCCCAGAGCAAAGACAAGCCGTTGTGGTTGAAGCCAGGAGTTGGGTCGCCACTCCCTATCACCATGGAGCCGACATCAAAAATCACGGGGTGGACTGCGCCATGTTTCTGGCCCGTGTTTATAGTGCCGCCGGGGTGGTTCCCTTCATCGACCCACGGCCCTATCCGGTGGACTGGCATCTGCACCGTTCAGAGGAGCGCTACCTCGAGACCATTGCACCCTATGCCCAGGAGATTTTTACGCCCCCGGAACCGGGTGATTTCCTGCTGTTTCGCTATGGCCGTACCTTCAGCCATTCGGCCATCGTGATTCGCGCCCCGGCGGTGATTCACGCCCACGCCCAGGAGCGCGCCGTGGTGTGGGGGGATTTGACCCTCTCGCCACTCAAGGATCGGCCCTTCCGGGTCTTTACCGTAAAGGTGTAACTCATGGGAGGAATACTCGGTCATCCGGCGACGGGCAACAACGCGCAGCCCAATTACACCCAACTCAATGTTCAGACCTCGGCGACAGGTCTTCCCATCCCAATTATTTACGGGGCCCAGAAAGTCAGCGGCAATCTGCTCTGGTATGGGGATTTCTCCAAAAACCCGGTGGGCGGCAAAGGGGGCGGCAAGGGAGGTGGGAAAGGCAGCGGACAATCCACCTATTCGGCTTCCGTCATCGTGGGCCTCGGCGAAGGGGTGGTGACCCCGGCGGTGGCCAGCGTGATCTTCACGACCTACGGCATCCAGTCCAGTGGCGTGAACAGCGCCCTCTACACCGATCTGGTGTCAGTCTACGGCGCGGCGACCGTTTACGGCACCACCCCTTCCAGCGCGGGATCGGGGACGGTCTGGGTCAACAAGGGCATGACCACTCTCGCGAACCTCGGCGCAGCACTTCTCAGCGGAGCATCGGGCCAGGCTCCCTGGGGTTATCTCGCATCAATTCATCCCGATCAGGCGCTCCCCTATCCCGACACCGCCTACATGGCCATCGCCAACCTGAACCTCGGTTACTCCCCGGATCTGCCGGTGATGTGGCTCGAGTGTTTCGGGAATCTCAACAGCACCTGCACCGCCGGCACCCCGGATGCGGACCCCGCCCAGGTGATCTATGACTTTTTGACCAACCCTACCTATGGCGCCGGGTTCCCCAAGTCGAAGATCGATCTCGACACGCTGGTGCTGGCCCAAAACAGCTACCAGAAATATGTGGGGGCCATGGGGGTTGGCTTCAGCGTTTTCATGAACCAGCGCAGGCCTGCCATCGATTCCCTCAAGGAATGGTTACAAGTCACCAACACGGCGGCCTTCTGGGCCGATGGGGTGCTCAAATTCGTTCCCTACGGGGATGTGACCTTCTCGGGATATGGGGTGACCTATACCGCCGACACCGGGATCAAGGCGTTTCTGACGGATGACGACTTCGTGGAGGGAAGTCACGGGGATTATCTCAAGATCAGTCGTTCCGATCCGCTCGATGCCTTCAATGACTGGAAGATCGAGATCAAGGATCGCTCCTATGACTACAACGCCAACACCATCGAGGCCAAGGATCAGGCCAGCATCGATGCCCTGGGGCAACTGCTTCCCTCCGGGGTGCGCCTCGCCTCTCCCATCACGGCCCACTTCCTGGCCAACGCCAGCATGGCGACGATGTGTCTGGAACTCATCAAGAACCGCCAACTTTATATCCGCAACCTCTACGAGTTCTCGGTGAGTTGGGCCAATGTGCTGATCGAACCCATGGATATCGTCTCCCTCACCAGCGCCAACATGGGCCTCGATGGCAAACTGGTGCGGGTGCAGAGCATCGCAGAACAAACCGATGGCAGCCTCAAGATCACCGCGGAAGAATACCTGCCGGGCGTGGGCTGGTCTGTTGCCTACCCGCAGCAAGGGAGCCAGGGGTATATTCCGAATTCAATGATCGCACCGGGCAGCATCAATCCCCCGGTGGTCTTTGAGCCCCCTGCCGTGCTGTGTGGGGCGGCAGGTCCGCAGGTCTGGATGGTGGTCAGTGGGAATCCCACCACCTGGGGCGGCTGCACGGTGTGGTCCAGTACCGATGGGGTGAGTTACGCCAAAATCGGCACCATCAGCGGCCAGGGCATCCAGGGCACGCTCACCGCATCATTGGCGGCTTTTAGTGGGGCCAATCCCGACAACACCGACATTCTGGCGGTGGATTTGAGCGAATGCGCCGGAGTGCTGCAGCCGATTCCCTCAGGTGGAGCCGCCCAGGGCCTGTCGCTGTGTTTCGTGGACGGTGAACTGCTGGCCTATCAGACTGAATCGCTGACCACCGCCAATCACTACAACCTCACCACCCTGGTCCGGGGGATGTATGGCACCGTCGCTTCCTCCCATGCAGCAGGAGCGCAGTTTGCATTCCTGCCCAGCACCACGACCTTCAAATTCACGCTCCCCACCAACACCAGCCTCATTGGGCAGACGATTTATCTGAAATTCCAGAGTTTCAACCTGTATGGCTCGGCCACCCAGGATATTTCCACCTGCGTGGCGTACCCCTACACCGTGACCGGCCTGGGGAGCCAGATCCCGTTCACCATCCAGGCCTCCGTCTCAGGAACCCTGTCCGCCAGCCAGTCGGTGCTCCGGTATATCGCCAGCAGCAGTTTCTTCATTCCCGCCGGGCTCCCCGGCACCACGGCATCGGAAGGCGCCCCGGCCACATCCAGCGCCACATTCACTCTGGCAAAAAACGGCGCGGCCTTCGGGACCATTGCCATTGCGCCCAACGGTAGCATCACCCTGACAGCCGCGAATCAAACCAACTTCACGACGAGCGATGTGCTGACCCTCACCGCACCCTCAACGCCAGATGCGACGCTGGCGAATGTGGCGTTCAACATCTATGTGGTCAAGACAGCGGTTTGA
>JAEHJW020002482.1_pt1 | contig 12320 bp, 10 predicted proteins | sample 9271431 | NCBI WGS metagenome assembly JAEHJW02
CTCCGCGATTCTTCTTGTCCTGTAGTATTCCAGCGTTCCGTAGTCTATGTTTATAGAGGAAACATGAATGAACCTCTGATCCTTGTCAAACTTCTTTATTGCCGTTACTATGTTTTTGACGCCATTGACGTTCAGGTCAAACTGCGCCTTTGCATCGTCTTCCCATACCCCTGCACAATTGATTATGGCATCCTTACCCTCAACTGCATTCATTACCACGTCAGGATCCAGTAACGAGCCCTCGATCCATTGTATGCCTTTTCTGTCTAGATGAGGAGATTTATGCCTGGAAAGGTACCAGACTTCATCAGCTTTGATACCCATGCAAACGTGCCGGCCAATGAAACCAGAGCCGCCAATAACAAGCGCCTTCACTGCAGATCATAACTAGGGAATATTAAACATTATTTCCAGAATATTTCAAACGGTGATTACCATCGTAATGCGCGCTAACAGGATCGTGTTGAACTGAAACCCTTTGATTCTATTTGTGCTGGTGCAGGGAGGAGAAATTAAGGCAAGCTTCACTCTGGATCAAAACCCATATAGATGCACTTTCAGGGTAATTTTATGTATTACTACTGAATCAGGAGAGGATTTTATGAAGTATAAGGGCCGAGATGTATACATGGTATCGGGGGGCGTGACAAAATTTGCCAAGGCCATCCCCGGCATGGACTTTAGAATGAGAGTTAAAAAGGCATTTGATTATGCACTTGAGGATATTCACATAGGCCTCAACGACATTGATGGCTCTGTGGCGTCATATTTTTCTGATCACTTTCAGAGACAGTTAATGTCCGGGATCATGGTTCAGGATTACCTGGGCCTGACTCCAAAACCCAGTAAGAGGGTAGAGGGGGGAGGTGCAACAGGTGGTCTCGCTTTCCAGACCGGGTTCGAGGAAGTAGCTTCGGGAAGAATGGATAGCTGTGTCGTTTACGGGTTCGAGAATATGTCTCATGTGAACACCTGGAAGGGAAACGAGTTCATTGCCCTTGCCAGCGATACGAACTTCGATTATCCTGTAGGCGGGTTTTACACAGGTTACTACGCAATGATGGCCAGGAGGCACATGCATGAATTCGGAACGACCGTGGAGCAACTTGCAAAGGTTTCCATAAAGAACCACAAGAACGCTCTCAACAACCCATACGCCCAGAGCCCTATGAACCTTACAGTAGAAGACGTGAGAAAGGCACCCATGGTGGCTTCTCCTCTTACCAGACTGGATGTCTGTGCTATGTCAGATGGCGCAGCCGTTGCTGTGCTCGCTTCTGAGGAAAAGGCATTTGAGATGACCGATCACCCTGTTCTTATCAAGAGCATTGGAACCGGCACAGATACTATGAGGCTTGCTGACCGACCATTCGGAAAGGTCCCGTTGCTCCCCAATGAAAAGGAGTCAGATTACAAGCAGCTACAATACCCAGGAATCCACTCGTTCAGGGCAGGTAGATCTGCTGCCAGGGAAGCATACAAAGGTGCAGAAATAACTGATCCACTGGAAGAACTGGATGCGATTGAGTTGCACGATGCATACACCTCATCGGACATCCAGACCTACGAAGACCTTGGTCTCTGTAAATATGGCGAAGGTGGGCATTTCATCGAGGAAGGTAAGCCATCTATCAACGGCAAGATACCGGTTAACTTTTCCGGAGGTCTGCTTGCTTGCGGCCACCCTGTTGGAGCCACAGGCATAATGCAGGCCGTATTCATGTTCTGGCAGTTGCAGGGAAGCATAAAGAAGCATTTTGGCAACGATAAGCTACAGCTTGGCAGGCACAAGAGGGGACTAATCCACAGCCATGCAGGCACTGGCACATATGTTACGGTCTCAATCATGGAGGCGGTAAAATGACCTTGAACCCGAATGCGAAAATGGAAGAGACTCAGACAGGAACAGAAGTATATGGCTTTGATCCCCTTGTGGTCAAGTCTCATTATGAGATAGACTATATTCACAGCTATGCCCAGGATTCGCTGTTTTTCACCTCCATGGCGAAGAGGAAGCTTATGGGGAGCAAATGCAAGAAGTGCGGGTATGTTTATGGAACCCCCAGGGCCCACTGTATGATGTGTGGAGCTGAGACGGAATGGTACCAGCTTCCCAACGAGGGCAAGGTTCATTCATACACAACCTGCTTTTTCGGTAGCGAGGAATTTCTCCCTGAGACTCCTTTCCACCTGGTGATGGTTGAATTTGAAGGCGTTAACTCCCTGTTCATGGCTAGGCTCATCGGGGCGGACGCAGAGGACATATACATCGGAATGCCAATCAGGGCGAAGTTCAGGAGAAACCTGAAGATCAGCCCCACCGATGTGTACTTCGTCCCCACAGAAGAGGCGAAGAGCAAGGGCGCCAAGCATTGAAACTTGCGAACATTGTCCTGAGCAACCAGCTATCAGCAGCCATATTTAGGGATGGGCTTCTTTTTCCCATCCACCTTTCATTGATTGATCTTAGTTCAGATCACAGTTACAGTTTGGGAAAAATCATTTCTTCAGGACTTCTTGACCGTGTCATTGACAGAGAATCCGATCTCGTTTCAGGAGCGAAACCGATATCTGTGGACAATGCAGAGTTTGCCCCTGTAGTCGAATCTCCTGAAAAAATCCTGATGACTGCCATAAACTATCATGGCCATCTTAAGGAGCAGAAGAGAGAACAACCGGACGAACCTTTTTTCTTCCCAAGGTATCTCAACAGTCTCATAGCTCACAGGAACAGCATACTAAAACCACGTATATCCAATATGGTGGACTGGGAGGCAGAACTTGCAGTGGTTATTGGCAGGAAGGGAAAGTACATCATGGGATCGGAGCATGAGGATTACATTGCAGGCTACACAATTGCCAATGATATAAGTTTCAGGGATCTCCAGCTAAGGGTGGACAGCAGGGGAAACAGATTCACAAACTGGATCCCTGGCAAATCGCTGGATCGTTCATTCCCGCTGGGGCCATTCCTAGTGACAGCAGACGAATTTGGCGATCCATATTCCAGGAGGATCTCGCTCAGGGTCAATGGTGAATTAAGGCAGAACGAACTCGTGAGTGATATGGTGTTCCGCATCGACCGGCTCATGGAATATATTTCGTCAGGCATCACGCTATCCCCTTGCGATGTCATATCCACGGGGACACCAGGCGGGGTTGCCTATTTCACCGACAAGAGATTCCTGCGGGAAGGCGACATGGTGTCAGCTTCCATAGAAGGAATAGGTACCCTGGAAAACACAGTTTCAGAAGAGCGTTGAATGATCTTTCTTCCTGCGCAGTACACTGCTTTCATTTTTTCCAATGGATGACACTTGGTTTAGCCAAGTTATTCATACCACTATTGCTTTTACAGTGACTTGTCCATCCTAAGCAGGTTTGGGATTCAGGAAATTATCCTGTTTGCGTCCATTGCGACTTATTCAGCAGTATATTCCATAGTCACAGTGCAACGATTCCTTGCGTTCAACGCGGGCGTATTTGATCTGGGCGTCAACTACCAGCTTCTCCAAACAGCATATACTTCCGGGCTTATTCCGGGCCCGGCAAATCCGCACCCTCTGGCAGTCAATAAACTCATATATCTCATTCTGGCACCCATTTTTTATGTGTTTCCAAGCATCAGGTTGCTTCTTGTACTGCAATCAGTCTGGATAGCTCTTGCAGCGCTTCCAATCTACCTCATATCGTTGCACTATAACAGGAGCAAGTGGGTTGCCCTTGGTTTCGGGGTGTCATGGCTGCTGTATTATCCCATGGCCGGAGTGAACTGGTTTGACTTCCACTTTATGGCGCTGTTTCCAACCTTTTTCCTCTTTGGGTTCTATGCTTATCTCAGGGGGAATAAGTACGCCTCATTTCTCCTGATGGCTCTCGCGTGCATAACCGACTACCTGATCCCTCCCACAATGGTTTTCTTCTCCTTATACCTGTACATTTCTGATCTCAGAGGTGGAAGAAGTCCGTTTAGAAACCTTTACGCACATTTTCTGGTGATATTTTCAGCAGCACTATTCCTGTTTGTGCTTCTTTACCTCGGACAGGACTACCTGTTTTCCCAGGTTACAGTCGCTAGCCATTTTCCCGCCTCACTTAATCAGCAGGAGATGTACCTGATTTACATGACCGCTCCACTTCTGTTTCTATCTTTCCTTGCTCCAGACATCATGCTGATGTGTATCCCGTTCCTTGTCATGATCTTCCACAACAGTTATGAGCCCTTTGTTTCCCCGGAATTTTATCAGTATCCTTCGTTGATTTCACCCATACTATTCATTGCAGCTGCGAGAGGGTTTTCGCGCCTGAATCTCAAGGTGAAGAAAATTGGCGCATTAAGGCTGGGAAAGCCGCTAATGGCAGCGGTTGTCATTGTAAATCTGATATTTGCTGCGTTCCTGACTCCAGTGGGCCAGCTAGCCACAGGCAACACATATGGGCAGGACTTCAGCCAGGTGATTGCAGGACAGAATTACAATTACAACAGTGCATCTGCTGTACAGGAATTCAACTACAATTCTGAATTCACACAGCACATACTTCCGTTACTGCATCCCGGAGATACTGTACTTATCCAGGATAACATGCCTCAATTGATGTTTATGAATTATAACGTGTGTCTTCCGGGCTTAATTTCTCCAGGAAGCATTCCAGATTATGCCATAGCTGATCCATATTCTTTCCAGTTCACGAACCCGCCGCTGTACAGTATGCCACAGAACATGACCATGTGGAACTATGCAAACCAGTATTACAATTACGATAATTATGGGATTTATGGAGAGGCTCAGGGAATAGTACTTCTGAAGAGAGGATATGCGTCCGCACCTGCTTATTATTCACCGTACACGGCGGACTTCAATCCATCCAATTTTGAATACGACACTGCACATCATGTTGTGGGGAATGCAACCTTCATGAACAACATCACCGGCAGAGGTTTTGAGTGGAATGGCCAGGCATCCTTCCTTGTTCCAGGCTCTTATGCGGTGAACCTGACGATCATAACAAGAAATGCTTCGCTCAATGACAGCTTTCAGTTTCTGATCTCGGGAATGTTAAACATAACCGGAATGCAGACACCCCTGCTCCAGAAGAATGTTACAATTGGAGGAATCGGAGATGAAAATGCTGTCAGGACCATAACATTCACCATGGAGGTCCATTCTTTTGTATATTTCCTGCAGATTGTTGGTGAGAATATGTTATGGGCAGGATCACTGGGATTGATAGGCGTCACAATCCATCAGACATCATGGTCCCCAAACACATCGAATCCAGGAAAAGCGTGAAGGAGAAATGCTCCCGTCACAATGATTATTCTACACTTAATTGCTGTAAATTCCCGGTTCATTGATTTTCAGGGTTTTCCATTGGTTTCAACCCTTGGAAAGCATGACGGCGCTATGCGGCAATGGAAGACCCAGTATAAGGGTCGCATATGATAAATACCCGGGAATGTTGCACAGCATAGCACTGCATGATGGAGAAACAGTATCGAACCCTGTTCGGCAGGTATGCGCACATCGGGAAAAACCCCCTGTTAATGGCCGCATTCTCATTTCTTCTCTCCAATGTAACATCATTACTGGTACTCAGCAGCTATCCATTTCTCCAGGGAACCAGTGACACTTCCACGTACATCATACTGTCCAGGGAGATACTGAACAACGGAATGCTGTTGCCAGCAACCAACGCAATTCACTATCCTGGAAGTGTGTGGGTGTACCCTCCCGTGATTCCATATCTTGGGGCCGTTCTTCTTTACGCAAGCGGGGCAAATGGATGGGCGACTTACAGACTGTTTGCCATAATGGGTGTGGAGCTATTTTCTCTCACGGCAATTCCTTCGTATTATCTTGTCAGAAACCTTGAGGGTGAAAAGGCCGCGTCTATATTCGCACTTCTCTACCCGTTCTTCCTGCCATCTCTCTACATATTGTCCTGGGGAGGCTATCCCCAGCTGGCGGGGTTTCTTCTGATCTCCATTGCATTCTATTTCCTGTCGAAGGCTGCAAGGCAACCTGACAAATGGATGGGTAATGCTTCCAAGGCAGGCATCTCACTCTTTCTTCTTGCCCTGACCCACGATCTATCATTTATCATTATACTGGCTTCCCTGGTTTTTCTGCTGGTGATAAGGGTTTTGTTGTTGATGATCGGCAGAAACCCCGGCACGAACCAGATAAAGACTTCGGCACTCTCACTGCTTTTTGCGACCTTGGGGGGTGTTATATGGTATGCTCCCCGGGCATGGTGGGTAATTGACGCCGCATTTCCAGCATCATCCGCGGCCTACAACACATATGCGGTTGGGGTGCCCGCATCTCCTTCCCTCATGGCGGCAATATATCTGGACCTTAATGGACTAGAGCAACCTCTTGGCTTGCTGTCACAGTTGCTTCCCGTACTCGCTATGTACTTCGCACTATTGATCTGCATCATGGTAACTGGAGCAAAATTCCTACACAAGGATCGTGCGTTTGATAACATCTTCTCTCTCCTGCTTGTGTCTGTTGTTATGACAATCGTGGAGTTGAACGACACAGTTCTGTTCTCCAGACTGGCATATTTTGTTTTTTTTGCTTCATTTCTGGTGCTGCCAAGTTTGCTTCTTTCCTTGTTCAGGCATCTTCAGAAGGATACACCAAATGCCGACAAGAAGCATCTTAGGAGCCTCAGGAAGCTATCGATGACAGCATTAATCACGGTCATCATATTGAACTCGGGTGCCGGTATATACGGGAATTATGTCAGTCATTCATATTTCGCAGCCACTTCAAGCAACGAGGCAAATGTTACCTCGATAAATTCAGTCCTGGGCTACATGCACACAAATATAACGCATATCAAATCGGTGGCTGCGCCTGACCCGGTTTCCTTCTGTGTGGGTGCCTATCTTGATGTGCCTGTTCTCTCCTACGAACCATCGAACTACCTGACTCAACCCGTAGAATGGGAAGAGAATTATGTGGCCTATGTGCTCATATATCATTCATCCTCGAATCTTTCAACGACGCTCTCATATGTGAAAGAATACAAGGTCAGCTATGTCATAGTCCCATCGGATGTGGGAAACGTGACCACCTCCTTCAGACTTGTATGGAGCACACCTGCACTTGATCTGTACGCCACATGACCTCATGACCCTCCATGCTCTGTCCTGAGGGGCATGGTTTTCGAGCAACGAACTGCATCTGCTTTATGAATCATTTTATAGAAGGCTCCAATTGCAATGAAAAAGAGAGTGGGAGAAGGTAAATTTTGGTAGATAAGCCACAGGGAGGATCAGAGCCGCAAACAGCATTCCCCATGCGACGCATTCTGTACATTGTAGCGGGAATCCTCTTCATCAATTTCGCGTTCATAGGCTGGACGATAGTCGGTTACCTGGATATTGCTGTGCTTGCACTTGCCTGGGTTCTTCTTGCTATTGGCGGATTACTTGTTATATACTCCGTATTTCTTGATTATGAGAACTGGATAATCAAGCAGCTACCCCTGGCAGGATTCCTGATCTCCTTTGCAATCTTTATTGGAATACTATCAGGATATGTGCCTGCTTATGGCACTGATGAACTGGCATCCGATACATACGCCGCATACCTGTTCGTCCATGGCCTGAACCCTTACGTGAACTCCAACATGAGCAGCGTTTTTATCAAGACAAACTTCCCCCCCGGACTCATCACACCGGTCATCACCGGTGGATATGTGAATTACCTGGTATATCCAGGTCTTTCAGTTCTTCTCTACATCCCGTCAGTGCTGCTGCATTTCAGGAGTTATTACGTGATAATCTTCTTCAACGTGGTCGCAATCCTCATGGTTTATTTCTACTACAGGAAGACCGGGTTTCTCTCCAATATATCACTGTTCATGATACCCATGCTGCTTAATGCGGAATATGTGGTACTTGGCATCAACGGCGGGGACGACATCATCTGGATTGTATTCCTTGGTCTGTCCTATATATTCCGGAAGAAACCAATATTGGCCGGAATATTCTTCGGTCTTTCCATCTCGTACAAGCAGATTGCCGCCATAATTTTTCCGTTTTACCTCCTGTTTATGTACATGGAGAACAACCAGAAGAAAAGGAGCGTTGTTGAATTCTTCGGCTTTACGCTGGTTGCTTTCCTGGTTACAAATATACCATTCATCATTCTCAATCCTTACCTGTGGCTAACCCATGTGCTATCCATAGCAAATCAGCCCATAATAGGGGCCGGGCTTGGGCCGTCAGACCTGGCTTTTGCTGGATTCATTTACATTCCGAGTCTGGTTTTTGCGGCCCTGATGATAATCACCCTGCTGGCCCTGATGTTTCTGTACTTGGGCTATTATGATTCACTTAAATACACCTTTTTTGCCTTTCCCATGCTGATATTCCTTTTCAACTACCGTGTGCTGGAGAATTACCTGATCTACTGGCCATACCTGGCGTTCCTTGAAATGCCGGACTTTGTCAGGGAATATAATACAAGAATTCACAGCTTAATGGCAATCCATCTGGACGTCAGAAGCGCTTTGAGGAGGGTGGAAGGGATTCTCCTCAACAAGAGAGAACTCTCCACCTACCTTGTTGCTGCAGTTTTGCTGACAGGGGGTTTTGCATCGGTTGGATACGTCTATACAGCTTCTGCGCAGAGCCATTCCCTGGAAATTACCAATGTTTCGGCTCCAGCGGACCCTTACCTCATTCCCGGGTATATTACCAAAATGGACGTTAACGTCACATACAGCCCCGTGTCGGGACGTCTGTCATCGTTTCCGGTCTTCTTCAGAATATTTGAAACCTTTGGTCTGGGTTCCACCCAGCAGAACCTGAACTCCCTGCTGTGGAGTGCATCCAAGCCTACAATTCACCCCGGGAACAACACGTTCACCATTTACCCCAACACATTTTCTGATCTTCTGGCGAACAACCAGTCATTCAAATTGGAGGTCTATTATGGTGACTACCAGGGTTTTTCCCGCCTGTTCCAGCTAAAATGTAACCAGTCGACACCTTATCCAAACCCTAACCTGAACTATCCATCCTACTCTCCCCCGGATCTATACCCGGACTGGCAATATATCACCAGCCCCGCGTCAATGGGTAAAACCGCCTATGGGTACGTGCAGAACGGGATCACATTTGCTGGAAACCACAGCACGACTTCTCTGGGCTGGACCTATTCTTCTCTGGGGGCAGCTATCAATGTTACAGGATCCGCCGCTTATAACGCTTCAATCAGCTACACGTTGCAGGCATCAAACAGAAGTGCATTCAATGACACCGTACTCAACAGCACTTCTGCATCCATGAGAAGTTTCGTGGGCTTGCAGATAAGTCTTAACGGAGGTGCCCAGATCCTTTGGGTAGGTCTCAACAGGTCAGCAGCAACACCCCAGAGTTTCTTCCTGAATGCCAGCAGCAGGCTAGTCCTCATGGATAATACCACAGTTAATCTGGGCTACGTCCTATTTCTTATGAATTCGTACGGATGGTACACAGGCAGGGGCATGGCTTATGTGAGCTATTTTGCCGGTTCTTACAGCATACCCGGAACCTATGACATTGCCTTCAGCAATGTTCATGTGAACGGCAAAGGAGTCTTCAGCCAGGCAGCATTTGCGTGATTCCGCACAATGGATATCGACAGCAGAACAGCAGTTTGCTCAGTTAACACCTACGCAGTGGATATTTTCAGAAAATCCATCAGCTTGTCATGGATGCCAGGGCATACTCCAAGCGTGAATTACCAAGAGCCATAGCCATACTTCATGGTACTGGAGTCATGGAAGCGTTAGAAACACTGGGGTGCATAAAAACCACCATCTCTCAAAGAGCATGACGGGTCTGGGATGGCACCAGTTCAAACCAAGGCTCGCATACAGCCTCGGATGGAGAAAAGTAGATCTCATTGAAAAAGGCATTTCTGGTCCACCCTCTAATATCTGTTCGAAGTGCGTGAATATCAAGCCGGAACTGAAGCTTTCAGACAGAATATACTACTGCAACACACACAGCCCTCCATTGGACCGTGACCTGCATGGAACAATGAATATCTCCAATACGGGATTGATAAATGTGGGGAGGCCGCTCCCGAATTAATGCCTGCGAAAAGGGCTACAGCGGCGTAGGTCTCAAAAAGAGGACCCAGAGTTGTCACTCTGTGAACCGAGAACCCCCCGAATTTATATGCTGTGGGATGTCAGAGAACGCTTATAGCGGAACTATTCTAACTACGTTACTCCCTCTAATGACCACGGTCCCAATCTTCTTTGTGGTTTCCTCTGAGTTTTCTTCCACCTCATCGAGAACCATGTTCATGTGATCGTCGTAACCTGAAAGAATTCCTTCCAGGGTTCTGTTATCCTTCAGCAGCAGCGATACCTTCTTGTTGAGGTTTTCCTCCAGCATTTTCATAGGCATAATCATTTCATTCACTTCAGTTGAATTCGGTTTCTTCGGAATCTCCGTCTCTGTTCATAATGGCTCTAATCAGGCCCCTGATGATCTCCTTGACGTCGTCTAGCTCCTTCCTCATGGAGATTACCTCTCTGTTGAGCTTTTCGAAATCCAGGTTTGGCACGTTACTGTCTCCTTTCATCTCTTTTCACCATCCAGGTATATGGAACTGTAGTCAGAGGCAACTTTCCTCCTCTCCGGGGTCTCACAGTTTTCACACCATAGTCCGTTCTTGGTCAGGACAAGGAGGTTCCTGCATCTGTGACAAAGGGCCCTGACAACGCCAAGGTTTGGTTCACTTATGGTTATATCCACGAACCGGCCCGTTCTGATGACCTTAGCCCTTACAAGGTCCCCAATCAGCATGTCGCTGAAGTGATCGTTCCTGCCTCTTTCCCGGAAAGTGACAGTCTCATCTGTCTCCACGGGCATCGATCCGGGGGTGGATACGGCGCCGATCCTTATATGGTATGTACCGCGGTCATGCTTTATGACTCTTCCGAAGACTGTCTGACCGGGATGCAACCTAACCTTCTTCTTGAAGGTTGATACGTTCATCGTAAGCCTTTCATCATCAGGCTGTTTTGTACCGAGTGCGTTTGAGTATAGGTTCCCGCCATCCTCTGAAACGTTTTTACCGGGGAGATACTCTTCAGAAGTGCACAAGAAATCACCCGGAAACAGAACCTCATCACGAGCAGCCCCATGTGAAACGTGGTTCTCTCCTGTTCTGTTACTCTGCAAATCTAATCTAATCCTTCCTTTGGTTTGGGATTATACACGTTTAATTAATCTTTTTGATTGCAATCTCGATCCAAAGCGAAAACCGCAAAGTTGCCTGCTGATCCATAGGATTAATTCACGTAATAACTTACCCCGTTTGTGTTTACGGATGACAGGATATTTGTCTTTTCAAGAACGGGAAAGACAGAAAGCGGCGCTGTTTATCCCTGCATGCTGAGCAGGCGAAACGGCCCATACTTCATTCACTCCATTGAAGACATCTCCGCCTCACTTAAGGATGCCCAGATCTATCCGGAGAACTCACCTGAATTTACTGAGGCTGGTGACTTTCTGATTTTAAGGAGATCAGCCGATCTCATATTGAGACCCAGGAAGTTTCTGAGAGTGCTGGCGGAAGGCAGGAAACTCTATGGATATTCAAGGCTGTTGTACTGCCCGGCAATCGGGGATCCCTATCTGATCCCTGTCCTCGCTTATGCAGGAGTTCATGTGTTTGACGATCTATTTGTTATGGAAGAGAGCAAAAAAGGTGTCCTGTATACTCCCCTGGGGAAGCTGAGGTCTGACAGAATATCGTACGATGAGAACATGCAATATGTTGGCATGCTTATGCAAGCCTTAAGAACATCAATTCTAAATGGAACCTTGAGGGACCTGGTTGAGAAATATACCATGTCTGCCAAGGCAGTGGAGATACTGAGGATTGTCGATGAGGAATACTCTATGGAGGAGGAGAAAGTTTTTCCAGTGCGTACCCCGTTTGTGTATGCAAACTCACTTCAGTCGCTGAACAGACCGGATCTGGTGAGATATCGGGAGAAAATCTCCAGGGAATACGTGAGACCTTCAGGTCTTGAGTATGCCCTTCTCATTCCCTGTTCTGCCAGAAAACCCTATTCCTCGTCTGCCTCCCACAGGAGGCTCATCAACACATTAGGCAGCCTCAGGAATAACCTGCACGAGATCATAGTGACATCACCCGTTGGGCTGGTGCCAAGAGAACTGGAAAATAGTTACCCGCCCAGGTTTTATGATATACCGGTTATCGGGAAGTGGTTTGAAGAGGAAAAGACTATGATACTTGAGATGCTAGGTTCATATTTTGCGAGAAATAATTATA
>JAEHJW020008629.1_pt1 | contig 12318 bp, 11 predicted proteins | sample 9271431 | NCBI WGS metagenome assembly JAEHJW02
TCTCGGCGGCCAGTTCATCGATCGCGCGCTCGATGGCCGCGATGCGTTCCTCGGGGTTCGAACACATGATCGAAGCGTAGCGGGACTGCGGCAGGCCGCGCAGCGCAATGCGGACGCCGCTGCCGCCGGCGGCCGGGGCGGCGCGCCTGGAGTGCCGGTGAAGCGCCGCTGACCGGGCCGTGAACGGCCGCTGACCGTGGTCCGGCCCGTCCGGCCCGGCGTGTCGGCGGCAATGCCCGAGAGGGTGCGCCAGGATCGATTCCATGACGTTGAACGTCAGATTTCGCATGTGGATAACTTCCGCTGATCCGGTCCGCTATCCCAAGCGGGAAGTTTCTTCAGCGCACAGCCAGCGAATTCCGTTGTCGCAGGTCAGCCCGGCCCGCAGAGTGGTGCCGGAGTCGCGTTCCACAGCATCGTCCCCAGGTAGCGCACAGGACAGGCGGCGTGTCTGCACAAGCTGTCCACAGTCCTGTGCACAGCCCGATTGGACGTCGCGGGGCGACCGCAGAACACTGTCATGGCGCCCGGCGAGCGGCGCCCGCGCGGCTGCCGCACGTAACTGTCGGAGGCTTCCGATACAACCATCCTGACGGTGGCGCCAGGGGGAGGGGGAGAGCACGTGAGCGTCGCGGAAATCGCTCCGCGGGAAGACTTCGAGCGGACCCCGCCGCACGACATCGCCGCTGAGCAGTGCGTGCTGGGCGGGATGCTGCTGTCCAAGGACGCGATCTCCGACGTGCTCGAGGTCATCAAGCCGAATGACCACTACCGTCCGGCGCACCAGATCGTGCACGAGACGATCCTGGACCTGTACGGCCGGGGCGAGCCTGCCGACGCCGTGACGGTCGCCGCCGAACTGACCAAGCGCGGCGACATCGGCAAGGTCGGCGGCGCCCCGTACCTGCACACCCTGATCGCGTCGGTGCCGACCGCGGCGAACGCGGGCTACTACGCGCGGATCGTCCGCGAGCGCGCGATCCTGCGCCGCCTGGTTGAGGTCGGGACCAGGATCGTCCAGCTCGGCTACGCCGGGGACGGCGACGCCGACGAGCTTGTGGACCGGGCTCAGGCCGAGATCTACGGCGTCACCGAGCGGCGCACCAGCGACGACTACCTGCCGCTGTCGGAGATCATGCCGGGCGCGCTGGTCGAGATCGAGTCGATCGGCAGCCGGGGCGGGACGATGACCGGCGTGCCCACCGGATTCGCCGACCTGGACGCGCTGACGAACGGCCTGCACGCGGGCCAGATGGTCGTCGTAGCGGCGCGTCCGGCGCTGGGCAAGAGCACGCTCGCGCTGGACTTCGCCCGCGCCGCGTCGATCAGGTACGGCCTCGCCTCGGTCATCTTCAGCCTGGAGATGAGCCGGAACGAGATCACCATGCGGCTGCTGTCGGCCGAGGCGCGGGTCGCGCTGCACTCGATGCGCACCGGGCAGATGACCGACGACGACTGGACCCGGCTGGCCAAGCGGATGAGCGAGGTGGCCAACGCCCCGCTGTTCATCGACGACTCGCCGAACATGTCGATGATGGAGATCCGGGCCAAGTGCCGCCGTCTGAAGCAGCAGCACGACCTGCGCCTGGTGATCATCGACTACCTGCAGCTGATGTCCTCCCCGAAGCGGGTGGAGAACCGGCAGCAGGAGGTCTCGGAGATGTCCCGCTCGCTCAAGCTGCTGGCCAAGGAACTGAACGTGCCGGTGATCGCGGTCGCCCAGCTCAACCGGGGCCCGGAGCAGCGGACAGACAAGAAGCCGATGCTGTCCGACCTGCGCGAATCCGGCTGCCTGACGGCGGACACCAGGATTCTCCGGGCCGATACGGGGGCCGAAATACGACTAGGGGACCTGGTCAGCTCCGGCGCGCGGGACATTCCCGTGTGGTCACTCGACGAGCGGCTCAAGCTCGTCCCGCGAACCCTGACGCACGCATTCGCCACTGGCACCAGGGAAGTCTTCGAGGTCACCCTCAGGTCCGGACGCACGGTGCGCGCAACGGCCAATCATCCGTTCCTGACCTACGACGGCTGGCGTCCGCTCGGAGAACTGTCGCCCGGCGACCGGGTCGCCGCACCGAGGCACGTGCCGCCCCCGCTCTCGGTCACCGGACGTCCCGACGCTGAGGTCGTCATGCTCGCCCACCTCCTGGGCGACGGATCGTTCGTACGTCGTCAGTCAATCCGCTACGCGAGCGTTGATGAGGAGAATCTCGCCGCCGTGACCGAGGCGGCCAGGCACTTCGGCATCACCGCCGTGAGGGACGACTACGCGGTGGCGCGGTGTACGACGCTGCGCCTGCCCGCGCCCTATCCGCTGGCCCGAGGCCGGCGAAACCCGATCGCGCAGTGGCTCGACGGGATGGGCCTGTTCGGTCTCCGCAGTCACGAGAAATTCGTCCCGGACCAGATGTTCGCCCTGCCGAAGAGCCAGGTAGCCCTCTTCCTCAGGCATCTCTGGTCGACCGACGGCTGTGTCTGGTGGGACAAGAGCGCAGGGCAGGCCAGGATCTACTACGCGTCGACGAGCCGCAGGCTGGTCGACGACGTGGCTCGCCTGCTGCTCCGCTTCAATGTCATGACTCGGGTCAAGCAAGTGCGGAAGGCGGCATATCGGCCCATCTATAATCTGGTGATCTTCGGTGCCGAGAACCAGCTTCGCTTCCTGAACGACATCGGCGTCCACGGAGCCCGGGCCGCGAAGGCGGATGAGGCCCGCGCGATGCTCGCCGGCATCAAGGGGAACACTAATCTTGACACGATCCCCAGTGACGTCTGGGCTCGCGTCCGCTCGGTGCTCGCCGAACGCGACATGTCGCACCGGGAGTTCGCCGCCGCCATCGGGACGCAGTTCTGCGGATCCGCGCTGTGGAAGCGTGCGCCGAGTCGGGAGAGACTCGGCAAGATCGCTTCCGTGCTCGACGCCTCGGATGTCGAGCTTCTGGCTACCAACGACGTGTTCTGGGACGAGATCGCCTCCGTGCAGAGCCTCGGAATGCAAGAGGTGTACGACGCGACGGTCATGGGCACGCACAACTTCGTCGCAAATGGCATCCACCTGCACAACAGCATCGAGCAGGATGCCGACATGGTGATCCTGCTGCACCGGGAGGACGCCTACGAGCGCGAGTCTCCCCGCGCCGGGGAAGCGGACTTCATCGTGGCCAAGCACCGTAACGGCCCGACAGCCACCGTGACGGTCGCGTTCCAGGGGCACTACAGCCGGTTCGTCGATATGGCCAGGATCTAGCCAGCAGGGGCACGCGGTCGGCACCCGCGCGCCGCGTGCCGTACACTATCGAGGGTTCACCTGCGCTCGTAGCTCAACGGATAGAGCATCTGACTACGGATCAGAAGGTTGGGGGTTCGAGTCCCTCCGAGCGCGCCCAGGTCAGAGACCCCTCGCCGGTCTGGTAGGGGCTCGCGTGCTAACGAGTCTGCTAACAGGGGATCGATTGGAGACTCGTGGACGCGCGGGCGACAAACAGCGTCGAAGGGCCGCCGCAGCGCTGTGGCCGCGTGGGTTCCCGCCGGATCACTCAGCCACCACGCAGCGACAGGGTCTGGTTCGCTTGTTACGATGAGCCCAGACTCCAGGCATCCTTCAAGAGGAGGCAGAGCATGGGGACAGAACATGGTCAACGAACAGGAGAGCTCGACAAGGAGCGCGAGCGTTTGATCAAGGAAGCCGTGATCGTTCCCAGCGTCGCTCAGGCGCTAGCCGTCTTCAAGCTTGCTTCGTCGCGAGTTCCATACGTGCAGCCGCAACTGCCTCAAGTCCAGTTCTCAACCGGCGCAAATAGTTAGCAGCACGATGCCCGGCTGGGGTGACATCCTTAAGGAAGTCCAAGAGACGCATAACCCGCAGACTGGTGCTGTGGATTTCGATGGAGTACGACGCAAGTACCTTACGAAGCTACATGAGCTGACAGGGCGCAGCACAGTTCTGTACGCGACCGACTGGATCGGTGGTGGCGGAGGTCTTGCGGCGTCGGTGACGCTTCAGGATATGCAGGGCCTGATGGAAGTGTTTCGCGATCTTCCCGGGCCGAATCTTGATCTCATCCTCCACAGTCCGGGTGGCAGCGCAGAGGCTGCAGACCGTCTAGTTCGTTACATGCGTTCAAAGTACTATCACGTTCGAGTATTCGTACCTCTCGCTGCAATGTCCGCAGCCACGATGTGGGCTCTTGGCGCGGACGAAATTGTGATGGGAAAACATTCCCAGCTCGGACCTATTGATCCACAGCTGGTCATTAATAATTACCCAGTTCCTGCCAGCGCGCTCGTAAGGCAGTTCCAGCGCATTTCTGATGAATGCTCTGCTGATCCGACCCGGCTAAGCGCTTGGTTGCCAACACTGCAGCAGTACTGGCCCGGCCTCTTGGAGATCTGCACTGACGCCGACGAGTTGGGTCGTTCGCTAGTCGAGCAATGGCTGTCGACCTACATGCTAAGCGCTCACCAAGACAAAGCCCAGCTAGCGAAATCAATCGCAAACTATTTCGCCGATTCAGAGCATCATAGATCACACAGTAAGGCGATCGATCGCGATGAGGCTCGCGCGCAAGGCGTGGTTATACAGGATCTGGAACGCGATCAGGTGCTACAAGACGCCGTGTTGAGTGTCCATCACGCCACCATGATTACCCTGCAGACGCAGACAGTGAAGATTATCGAAAATCACCTTGGCCGTACCTTTGCGGTCCAGCAGATGCAGCAAGTGGTTCAGATGCCCGGACAATCCTTCCCAAAACCTCCAGTCATGGTCCCGGGTCAGCCTCAGCCATAGTTCTCTGAGCGAGATCGCACACATCAGGTCGGACGGGCACACCACCAGGGCTCCGAGGTAGCAACGATCCTGCGTCGGGCGCACAAACCTAGCCGATCGAGCGGGCAAAGACTTCTGCCGCCTCTGCGAGTTGGTCTGAGATTACATGTGCGTAGACCCGCAGCGTGATCGACGGGTCGGCGTGGCCGAGGCGGGCCGCGACAACGTGAACCGGGATGCCAGCCAGCAGCAAGGTTGTGGCATGGACGTGCCGCAAATCGTGCAGGCGGGCGTGAGGCAGGGCTTCGTCCGGGTGTTCGTCGTTGTGCAGCTTGATCAGCGTCGTCATGAGCGATGACACGGTATCGGGGTGGATCGGCTCGCCCCAGGCCGTGCGGAACACGTAGTCGTCGGTGCCCTTCCACTCGGGGCCGACTGTCAGCCGCTCCTGGGCCTGGCGCTTGCGGTGATCCCGGAGGACCTGGACCGTCCCGGCGTCGATGCTGACCGTGCGGGACCGGCCGCTCTTGGTAGTGCCTTCGATCCGCTGGCCGGCGATGACGGCCGCCGATCCGGTGATGCGGACCCCCGGTGCATCCAGGTCGATGTCCCGCCAGCGCAGGTTGAGCAGCTCGCCGCGCCGGGCGCCGGTGTAGGCGGCGAGATGGTAAAAGGCGGACAGACGGTGACGCTGCGCCGTGGCCAGGAAGGCGGCGAGCTGGGCAGGAGCCCACACCGTTCCCGGTTCGCTGACTGCCTTGCGCGGGCGCTTGGCGCGCTCGACCGGACTGGATGGCAGGAGCTGCTCGACCACGACCGCGTCGCGGAACGCCTTGCGCAGCACGGCGTGCACGTAGGCCACGGTGCGCGGAGATAGCCCGGCACCCTTCCGGCCGCCGCCGGTCAGCAGGTCACGGTAGAGCTTCGTGATGCGAGCCGGGGTAATGGCCTGCAACCGCAGCTCGCCGAGGTGCGGCCGGACATGCCGGTTGATCAGGTGGCGGTAATCCTGCAAGGTCTTGGGCTTGATCTCGACCGCATGGGCCTCGATCCAGTCATCGAGGTACGCACCAACGGTGATCGCGCTGCGGTCGATGTACTGGCCGTGGTGAGCTTTCACCCGGGCCTCGTCCCGGGCGGCCTTGGCGGCTTCCTCGGTGGCGAAACCGCCGACCCACTTGGGCTTGCTGACCCCAGTCTCCGGGTCCTTCACGCGGATCACGTATGACCAGGTAGCCCCACGCTTCATGACACCGTCACGGAGTCGCGGGGTGGTTTTGCGCGGCTTCCGGCGGTTCGGCTCGTCGGCGGGCGCGGCGGTAAGGGTGGGGGGCATTACGCGGCTGTCCTTTCCGTGAGCAGCTTGGAGACGTACGCCTCCAGGGCGGTGAGCGGGATGCGGCGCGATCCGTCGATGCGGACCGAGGCAACGGCGCCGCTGGCCAGCAGCTCGTAAAGCTTGCTGCGGGAGATGGCCAGGGCCTCGGCGGCCTCGGGCACGGTCAGCAGGAGCCGGGGCACGGCAGGACTCCTTGCGTCAGTGGTGGGGAAGGCGTACAGGACCGGGTGGCCGCCGTGGACAGCAGCGCTGGCGGTGGGTATCCACGCCCGGCGAAGCTCCAGTGGGCGAGGACGAGGACGGTGTCCCCGCCCAGGTCGGGCAGGAGCCCGGCGGCGATAGCGTGCTCGCGCTGGTGGGTGGCCCGTGCGGCACGCAGTGCACCGAGGGTGGTGGAGTAGGCGCGGCTCTTGGTGGAGAAGTGACCGCGGAAGCCGAGCATGTGCGCCCAGCCGGTGAGGCGCAGGTCGTCGAGTTCGGGGAACTGGCCCAGGCGCAGGCATTCGGCGATGTGGCGGCGGGCGTGGTCGCGGATCGGGAGGTCGGCGAGCCGGTCCGCCGGGGTGACGCGCCGGTCCAGGGTGCCGGTGCATTCGGCGGCTTTGGTGGCGTACTTGGCGACGTATCCGGCGACCTTGCCGTCCGTCAGGTCCCCGCTGACGGTGATGGGCCGGATATCGTGCTGGCGGCCCCAGGCCAGGGTTCGGGGCGGGAGGCCAGTCGCGGCGGGTGTATCGACGTGGACGGTGCCGGCGGCCTGGCCGATGGCATCAGTGAGAAGGCCGAGGGTTGCCCAGGACGGCGGCAGGGTCGCTGGTCCGGTGGGGCCGTCGAGCCGGATCACGGCGTGGAAGTGGACGACGCCGCGCCGCTGGTACTCGGCGACCTTGGCGTAGGACACCCGGAGCTGTGCGGCGAGCGCCTTGTTTGTCATCCCCGCCTGGCGGGCGAGGGTGCGCCGCAGAGCGATGGTGAAGCGCCGCCACAGTTCGGGGGCGTAGGCGTTGAACAGCACCGAGCCGGTGTAGTCGTAGCAGTCCGGGCACAGCGGCTCACCGAGCCGGGAGTCGGCCGGGGTGTGCCGTTCGTTGCAGGCCAGCGCCCGGCCGTGTGGGCAGGTCCCGCCAGCCCGGCGGGGGCGGCAGGTGAGTACATGGTCGCCTCGTTCCCGCCGGGCATGGACCGAGCCGAACGAAGGCGCGGTGAGGGTGACGAACACGGTCGGATGGCTGGTGACACTGTCCGGCACGCCTTTGCCGCCGGTCAGGCCCGCGCGGATGAGCTGGTAGGTGTCGGCACGGTATACCTCGGCGCAGGGCAGGCACCGGGAGGCCCGGCGGGTCTTGCACGGGACGGGCAGCAGGCCGCCGGGCTCGTGAACGGTGCTGTAGCGGTGCAGGAGTTCCCCGGTGGCGCCGTCAATGTGGTCGACGCGGCCGCGCAGGAGGACGGGTTGCATGCATCCGCCCACGTGGCGGGGTGGAAGATGCGGACGGGTCGTGGCTTGCGGGGTCATCAAGCAGCCTCGAGGGTGTCGGTGGCGGGGGCGTCGTCGGGCGTCACCGCGTCGGCGTAGGAGACCCATGCCTGATGGGCGGCCCGGCGGCGGGCGGGGATGTGAACGAACTGGTAGGTGATGCGGCCGAAGGTTCGGGCGGCGACGTAGTGACCGCCGTCGCCGGTGTCGTCCCGGACCGGCACGCCCAGGCTGGCGGCCACCTGATCGACCGCCGCCCGTTCGCCGGCATCGGTGCCGCGGGTGGTGTAGTCGCTGAGGTCCCAGCCGTACTCGTTGACAGGGATGTCCGGGTGCTGGTCGAGGTAGTCGGCGAGCCGGCGGAGCCCGTCGATGACCTGGGCGCGGGCGAGCAGGTCACCGGGGATCTGCTGATCAGTCAAGGCGGGTTCCTCTCAGGTGGTGTCGGGTACGGTGCGGATCTGGCGGAGCAGGTCGGATGCGAGCTGGTTGGACACGCCGAGCCGAGCGCGCAGGGTGTCGCGGGTGATGGGCTGGCCGTAGGCGGCCTGATGCTCGGCAGCGACACGGCGGGCGAAGTCGATCAGCGGCGCTGCGGGCTGGACCGGCGGCTGAGGCGGGGCGGGCAGCGGTTGCTCGTCCGGGACGGCGGGGACGGGGACGGGCTGGTCGTCCTCGTCCGGGACGGGCAGGACGGCGGGGACGCTGGCCGGGCTGGGCTGGTGGGTGGTGCGGCGTTCGAGCATGGAGACAGCGACGAGGAACGCGGCGGCGGGTGTGGCGGCGGTGATGCGGCCCCAGGTGGTGGGCTGGGCCTGGTCGAGGTTGGCGGCGAGCGACAGCAGGACGCCGCCGGTCAGGACGAGGACGGGCCAGGACAGGCGGCGGGTGGCCCGGCCGGTGCGCTTGTCGCGCTGGCGTTCGCGGGCGGCCATGACGCAGGTCAGGTCGATGCACACGGCGATGGCCCAGGCCATCGGGCCGTGCTGGCCGTGCTGGGCGGCGGTGTCGCGGATGTGGACGAACGACCCGGCTCCCGCGATAGCGGCCAGGATCAGCACAGGGCCGGTGTCGAGGAGCCAGGCCGCGCGGCGGCGGGCATCGGCCATCGGGCACACCTCCTCCCGGTCGGTTTCGGGCATGGGTCGGGTAGGGACCTGGCGCGGGGCCGCGCCGGGCTGTACGGAAGCGGGAGTTAGGCGGCGTCGTCCCCGGCGTGCGGCCAGGGGGCACGAGCCGGCCCGGTGCGGACGAGGTCGGCCCAGTCGGGGGCCAGGTGGGCGTAGGTGGTGGCGGCGTGCTCGGCGTCGTCTTCGGTGACGAGGGCGGAGCGGGCACGGTGCCAGGTGCCGTCCTGCCCGGCGACGATGGCCACACCGGGAGTGTCGGCGGGGATGGCGCGGGCGGCGTCGAGAGCGGCGGGGTCGAGGTCGCCGAGGGTCATGGTCGCGGTTTCGGGGTCGTTGACCCGGTGGCAGATGCGGCCGGTGAGCTGGGCGCGCAGCGCGGTGACGCCGGGGCCGAGGTCGGCGCCGATGCGCTGGCCGCAGATGATGAGGTACACCCCGAACGCGCGGCCGAGCTGAGCGACCCGCAGCAGCCCGGTTGCCGTCCTGGTGACCTGATCCTTCTCGGACTTGTCGGCCATCAGGAACAGCTCGGCGACCTCGTCCACCAGGACCACGACCGGCACCGGCCGGGCCGCAGCCGGGAGTTGCCAGATGTTGCGCGCGCCGTGGTCACGGCACACGCGCATCCGGTCGGCGAGCACGCGGACCAGGTCGTCGAGCAGGTCGCAGCTCTCGGCGCGGGTGGTGGCCAGCGCGGACAGCCGGGGCGCGTAGGGGGTGAACTCCACGCCGCCCTTGAGGTCGAAGCCGACCAGGGCGACCGGCTGCGGCGACAGGCCCTTGATGACGGCGTTCGCCAGGTTCGACTTCCCCGACTGGGTCGCGCCGGCGTTCAGCCAGTGCGGCACGACGCGGAAGTCGATCACCCACGGCTGCCCGGTTTCCAGCATCCCCGGCACCACCCGCAGCAGCTCGCCGGCATCGGCCGGGACGCTGACCGTGGTGAGCGGGTCTCTGCGGGTGGCCAGCAGCCGCACCCGGCCAGGCGAGGAGCCGGTGACGCGGACCGCGTGGACCCGCCAGGCGTGGGCGAGCTGTTCGGCGGCGCGGACGTAGTCGTCGGGGACCTGGCCCTCACGCAGCCGGATACGCACCGACCAGCCGAGCGCGTTCGGGCGCAGCAGACCCAGGCCCGGCGGGTGGGCGACTTCCACCCGGCGGACCCGGCGCCGCTGGGTCAGCAGGACACCGGTCCGGTGCAGGTGGCCCGCGACCGGGACCGCATCCAGAGTCCACCGCCAGCGCCGCCGATTGGCTGCCAGCCCGCACGATGACGTGACGTGCGCCCAGGTCAGATAGACCCGGACAGCCTTGAGCGGGAACGCGAAGCACAGCCAGTACGAGCGCGGGGCGAAGTGCCGCCAGCCGAGCACCCCGGCCGCCGAAGCGGCCAGGGCACCCAGCACCAAGAACATCAGCGGATGGGACATGGCGGTCACCTGGTCAGGCAGCGGCCTGAGCCGGGCGGGCAGCGGTGATGGCATCAGCGCGGTAGGCAATCCCCCACCGCACCTCGCCGTTGCGGGTCTGCTCCCACACGAAGCCGACCAGCCCGGCAGGCTCGACGACCTGGCCGACGCGCACCTTCGGCTCACCGGAGACGCTGACGTTGACCAGCTCCACCCGCCCGTTCGGGTCTGCGGCGGACAGGCCGACCTGGTAGACGGTCTGCCCGTTGCGGTCCACCTTGACCTCGCCGGTGTCCTGGCTGACCAGCCGCGGGCGCGGCTCGCTGACGCACACGAACGTCAGCCGGGCCGTGTCCACGGGGATAGGGATGTTACGCACGAACCCTCCAGGTTCTCTCGGTTGTTCACCCCCCTAGACACTCAGTTCGGATGACCGTGCGTCTGTCTAGGGGGGTATGCAGACAAGGTACACGAGGGAGGTGATGGTTGTCTAGGGGGGTATACGGATTGAAGGGTCAGGACCGCAGCGGCCAGTAGGCCGCGGCGGCGTCATCGCTGGTCTTGCTGCGGGGCCAGCGCACGCAGCCGGGGTCGGAAGCTTCCGCGGTCCGGGTCTGGGCGATCAGCTCGGCAGGCCCACGGTCGTCGAGGACGCGGAGCGCGTCCCGCCATGTGAGCAGGCCGAAGACGTCCACGATCCGGGTAGCCCCGTCGGTGAGCAGCGCGATGGCGGCCAACTCGGCTAGGGGGAGAGATCCGGTGAGCGCCTCCCGGGCTGCGCCGGGGGAGGTGCTGGCGACCCAGAAGCCGCCGGGCTGGTTGCGGTAGCGGCCGAGGTCGCGGACGTGCGAGAGCATCGCGGCGTCCCGTTCGGGGGAGCCAGGCGGAGGCATCGAGCCGGGGTAGCCGAGTCTGGCGTGGACCTCGTCGAGCCGGTTGTCGCACAGGACCAGTGGCTCAGCGCCCAGCCGGTCCACGAGCAGGGTGCAGTCTGACAAGACCAGGTAGTCGAGGCGTTCGCCAACCGTGCGGACTGCCGCAGCGGCGGCGGAGGGAGAGTGAGGGCTAGCAAGGTCGCAGGTGCCCGAGTGCAGTGCGCTGACGCTGGCGATGCTCGCGGCCAGGGCGTCAGCGAGGGTCTGGCTGGTGTCGGTGATCTGTCCGGCCAGCAGGCCGCCGAGAGTGCGGGCGTACCAGGCGACCGAGTGCGAGCAGCCGGACGGGAGCCCGGCGGGAGAGCCTGCCCCGTCCAGGAGCACCAGGCCGCCGGGGACGGCGGCGGTGAAGTCCTCGTTTTCCCTGGCCGCGTTGCCGGGGTCGCTAGCGATCTGTGCGCGCACGGTGCTCGCCCGGGGTCAGCCGTCGTGCCGGTAGATCGGTGTCAGCAGCTCGGTGCTGACAGGCTCGTGGGTTCCGGGGTCGTACTCGGTGCCGATCACCACCGAGAATGCCCCGTCTGCGACCTGGCCCCACAGGGTGCCTATATCGGTAGTCAGAAAATGGACCACGCCGAGGGAGCCCTCGGGATGGGCACCAGCTATGGCCAGGATTGTTCCCTTGCCGTCCGGGCGGGGGAGCCTGCCCAGGTAGCCGACATCGTAGGGACGTGGCGGGTCCTCATCTTGCCCGGAGCGGTAGCCGATCCCGGTGCGCCTATCGCGCAGCAGCCAGCCCACGTCCTCACGCTCCCAGGCCAGGACAGGGTCCTTGTCGTATGTCTGGCGCATCGCCTCAGACATGCGCGGGCCGCAGATCACCAGGAGCCCCGGCCGGTCGAGGTCGATCTCGCCAGACACCGACACATGATCGGTGCCCACCGTCAGGTCGAACGACCGGGCCAGATCCTCCAGCCGCTTCCCGGTATTCACGTCATCCAGGGCCACATAGGTGCGGTCGCTGGCCGCATCGGGCCGCAGCGGGGTGACCACGATCACCGAGCCCGACCCCAGGAACGCCCCTTCGGGTGCCGGGCCGGTGTGGCGGATCTGGTGAATCCGGCCTCTGCTCAACCCGGCCGCCTGTGCGATCTGCGCGTACGACATCCCCTGCGCGTGCAGATCCTGGATGAGCCGCCGCCGCAGCCGCCCCAGCTCGGTGACCTCGTTCTGGGCTTCCGCCAGGCGCTCGGTAGCGGCACGCAGCAGCTCATACGGATCCTTGATCTGCGCTATGCGCTCCAGTTCGCCCGGCAT
>JAEHJW020002681.1_pt2 | contig 12317 bp, 10 predicted proteins | sample 9271431 | NCBI WGS metagenome assembly JAEHJW02
CAATCCACGCCTCGCGCGCGACGCGTTCTTGGGCGAGCACGAGGTATTCGGCGTTAGGTTCGATGAGAACCGCATGCCGCCCCAGGCGTTGAGCAACCAAGGCGGTGGTCCCGGCGCCCCCGAAGGGGTCCAAGACCGTCGCCGGCACCGGGGGTTGCGACGGACACGCGCACCCCGGGCACCAGCCGGTTGTGACATGGGTGTGATGGACTCCGGTTGCCAATGCCCCCGTGCGCCCCTGGGCAGACAAACCGGATTGCGATTGTACCTCAGTCATGGCACGCCTCCCACCCTTGGTGTCGACATTACGGCCTTTCGCGGTCTCCCGCCGCCAGGGAGTGCCACACCGGGGACAGACGCCTTTCTCTGAGGATCCTGCGGCGATCATGGGCGCAATGAGGTCCGGCGGAAATACGGCGAAGTGCGCCCCCTTGAAGGGTTTGGTGGTGATGGTCCAGACGTCGCGGATATTGCGAGCATCGGGGCAATCCGGCGCGCTATCGAGGCGGTGGAGCCCTGCGTGAGGGGCGGTATCCGGCATGTGAGAAGGGGATAACTTGTCGCACCGGCGTATCTTGGTGACCCCGCGATTCGCGGCGGGCTCCTGGATCGCCATATGGTCGTAGAAATACCGGGGGCCAGGAGTGAGCAGGAAGACCGCTTCGTGGGCCCGGGTCGGTCGATCGGTGACCGATTCTGGCATGGGGTTGCCATGCCAGGTCTTCGCGAAACTCACGCCCTTGGCCCAGACGATATCCGATCGTAAGGTCCAGCCGTCCGCCTGCAGGGCAAAAGCGGCGCGCCAAGGGATCCCGATCAGGTCTTTGGGTTTGAGACTGTCATGGTCGCGGGAGGCCCGGTTGCCCGAGGTATAACTGTCGCCCAGATTGAGCCAGAAGGTGCCGTCCGGACGCAGGACACGCCGTATGGCGCGGGCTACTTGCACGAGATGCCCGATATAGAGTTCGGGGGAGGGCTCCTGACCCAGGCAGCCCCGCCAGGCGCCGCATAAGCGGCAGAATTGGCCGTGACTGTGTTTTTGATGATTACCATTGAAGCGGCGGCTGGCATCGCCCCCGTAATGCCGGTCGGTCGTGCGAGTCTTGCCGTGCCGGGTCTCTTCCCGCTGCATGTGGGACTCGCTCCAGATTTCCCAGACATGCGCGCAGGTCGCATAGCCCTCCGGATCGACGGTCTCCGGATAGGACTGTGCGGGGAGACCGGGGAGTGGGGCATAGCGGACGGGCGGCCAGATCGTCGGGGCGATCTCGTAGTCGCGCAACCCATAGTAAGGCGGGCTCGTGACGCAGCAATGGACGCTGTGAGGCTCCAGGAGGGCGCACTGGGTCAAGACGTCGCCGTGCCGCCAGGTCACGGTCATGCGGCGTCCTCGTCTCGGAGAATGGCGGCGGTCAGTGCCTTATGGATGCGCGCGCCGATCCAGCGTACGACGGGGACCGCAAAACCATTTCCGATCGCCTTGTAACGCGGGCCGTCAGCCAGGAGTTTGCGGTCAAGGAGGGCAGGATCGACCCCGCCGCGCCGCCAGTAATCCTGCATCTCGGGGTCGTGTTTCGTTTTACGGTCGCGTTTAGTTTTGCCGCGCTGCGGGTCTGGCACCAAAGTGTAATCCACGGGGAGCCCCTGCAATTTTTCACACTCCCGCGGCGTCAACCGGCGTACGGCGCCATACGACAAGACATGCATGGAGGACTCAGCGACCGGATCGCTGTTGTTGTAGGGATTGGACCGCAAAGTGTGCGCGATCTCGTGCAGCGAATATTGGCAGGGCACCAGGGGCGTGCTGCGCCCGGTGCCATCCTCGCTGGCATCGAACCCCTTACCGCGCAAGGTGTGGGCGACATCACCATAGGCCACCGCGTTTTCCTGTCCATGATTGCGCCCCAAGGCAAACGCTATGTGCTCGCTCACACACGGATCCTGGCTCCCATGGACAATAAGGAGGGGCGCATCGGCCTGGACGTCTCCGTTGTGCGAGCGCGGGGGGGCGGGGGGATCCATGGGACCGCACACCACGAAGGTTTCCGACTCAAAATCCAGGCGTCCCGTACCCCCGTGGGCATTACACGCCGTGGCACAATCAATAGGACCACTTGTGCGGTTGCCCCCGTAGGCCACCACTGGGTCCTGCTCGCGGGATTCTCTGGCGCGCGCGACCCCTCGGCCGCTCGCCGTCAAGGACGGGGCCATCTCGGGGGCGTAGACTGTCAGTCCGCCCGTGCACTCGAAATCCGTGCCGAGTCCGCCACCGCCTTGAGTGCGCGCGCTAAGGGTGCCGGTAACGTCTTGCCCCGTTTCGCGGCCCGGCGCAGTATCCCGGCGGCGGCCTTCGGACTCAAAAAGTATCGCTGTGGGATCGGCCCCGTCTCGAGCACTTGCGACAGCGAACACACGACGGCGTCGTTGGGCCACTCCGAAATATTGGGCATCGAGGACCCGCCACGCGACTGTCCTTTGGGGTCCAAGCACACAACCTGCGTTCGACCATTTGCGCCCTGGCGGTTCGAGCGCACAGTCTTCTCCGGCAAGTCCTCCCAGAAAGCAGCCGAAGGCGTTGTCACGGCTGGTGAGGACACCGGGGACGTTCTCCCACAAGACAACGATCGGGGGTTTGCCGTCGGCGAGTCGGACGGCATCAAGGGTATCGACAAGTTGGACATAGGCAAGGGTGAGGGCTCCTCTAGGATCGGATAGGCCGCGGCGGGCGCCCGCCACGGAGTAGCTTTGGCAGTTATGAACGATCGCACCATTCACGATATACGAGTGGTCGTCCTCAACTTCTATATTGAAAACCTTCTGTTCTCCCTCAGGCTTGAAGGACCGGACTGTGCGCAAAAGATAGCCTTGCCTGACGCGAGACTTCCGCGCAGAAAGAGAAGGAAATCCGCGAATATGATAATAATCCCGCTGGTTGACCGTCCGTCCTTCTATGACGCATGTATCGGGTGTTCTGATAAACGCAACGAAAGAAACATAGCCGGACACGTTTAATAAATCGGCGATTCCATAAGAAAGAGACGGGCTAGTACAACTGATCGAGACTGAGCCATTTGATGCACGATGTCCATCGGTATCCAGAAATCCTTGTAGCAGGTCCGCGCGATACGGCGAACTCAACACCCAGGCAGGCAGGGTTTTCTGATGAGAGAGTTGTCCAAAATGCTCAACAAGCCAGTCCGCCAACACCGTGTCGCATATAGTGACGCGAAAAGTGGTGTTCTCGCGAGATGCAGGCAAAGAAATGTCCCCTAAGCGTTCCTTCATTTTTTCGTATTTTTTTGGGTTCAAACACAACGTCACAGCTTTTTTACTCTTGCCCTTCCATCGCCGGATGTACCCATCTCCTAAATACAGTCCCGCTACATACATGGCGTTCTGGGGAGAGAACTTCCGAGACCGGATTTCAGTAGGGATCATTTCGTAGGATTGCAGGGCACACCACTGTTTTCCGGACATTTCTTGCGCGGGCGTCCATTGCGGCTCGCCACAATGCTCGATTCTGGCGTAGCGTCCATGACGCCGCGTATTTTGGCGGTTATAAGCAACGGATAAAAACGGGTGTTCCGGTGTACATACAATCGAATCAGGAAGCCCGCAGGCACGCAGACGTCCTACGAGAGATTGTTGTGATCCTACCCGGACGACACGCCGCAATCGCCCCGCATGTGTCATGACTTGATCGCCTGGGACAATATCCTCAATCGGCTGATATCCCGTGCTGGTCAAAACCATATGACCGGCCGTAAAGCAGGGCGAACCGCCCACCAGGATGTCCGGTGCGGGCACCTCGCGCGCCCGGACGCGCTCGGCAAGCCGAGTCATATCGCCCAGGTTCGGCACGTCGGGGTAGTGGTGTTCCAAGATTGTGCAGGCCGCCGGATCGATTTCCGATACCCACAAGGCCCGCCAGCCGAATTCCTTCCAGGCGACCGAGGCGCCTTCGATGCCCGCAAAGACACTCGCAAAAGTGAGAGGGGGCCTATGAGCATCACGCATCAGAGATCCTGTAGCCTCGGTTATATGTGTGAGGTATTGAGGGGAGAATAACATACTTTCGGGAGGGGGTAAGCCTGGCCGAATGTGTGGCGAAACCCGGTTAGAGAATCCTGGAAGCCAAAGGCGTATGTGATGCGGGTCAAGGGGGGAACGAGAGGAGAGATGGGCGGAAAGGTCTTCCGGTCTCTCGGCCATTTTCGTATACTAGGGGCATGGACCCCCTCCATTCCCTCACCGAATCCCCGTCCCGACCCCGGACGGTGCGCGCGCTCCGTCGTCATCATCGCGGGCGTCTGCGCGCCAAAAGGCGTTTCCACTGGGGACAGGATTTGTGGACCGAACCCTGCCGAAACCCGGGACGCGTCATCGATACGCCGACGCCCTGTTCGTGCTGGATGTGCGGCAATCCCCGCCGGTATTTCGGGGAGCGAACCGTGCAAGAGCGGCGCGCAAACCAGGAAGACGGATCACTGTAACCGATCAGCCCGTCCACCACCGTGCCAACCCCACACCATCGATTGTGAGATACAGGATCTGCGTCCACAAAAGCGGGCGCGAGTCGGTCTCGCGGGCATACCAGATCCACAAGGCTTGCGAGGCCGTCCAGAAGAGCCAGACAGCCCCGACCACATCGGGTTTGGGTGCCAGGGCCAAAACGACGGTCCCGATAACGCTCAAGACGCCCGCCGTCCAGCCGATCGCCTCGTGGCGGCGTATCGTCCTCATGTCCTGGGGATTCCGGATCTCACCGTGACCGGGAAACCGGCATGCCGGAGGCGGCGTTCCGCAATAGCCTGATAATCGGGTTGCTGCTCGATACCCTGGACATCCTCCCATCCCGCCTGGAGGGCCCCAATCATCTCTGACCCGGCCCCCGAAAACGGGACCAGGAGGCGCCGTGGGGCGCCATCGGTGCGCGCTGGTGGCAGAAGAAGGGTGGCCAGATACCGGATGAGGTCCTGCGGTTTCAAGGTCGGGTGATCGTTCATCTCATCACCCATGCCGGCCTGCCGTTCAGCGGTCGAGACCTTCGCGGTGTAGAAGAAGCGGCTGGCCCCGCCCTCGCTCGCAAAGATGTCTCGTTTCGTGGCGCACTCGGACATCGCGCCAAAGGAATGACTGGTGTGGCGATTGCGCGGGGTTCCCTGGCGCATAGCCCCGCTTTTGCGGATCCCGGTCTGGGCGTCCAGGAGGGCGGCGGCCTCGGGGTCGAGGATGACGTTGGCTGGATAGCGTCCCGCGACAGGCGGGGCGGATTCTGGGCGATCGGTCACCGGGATACGGCACCCGCCGATATTGAGCGCCCCGCAACCCCATTGCAGCACATTGTCCGCATAAGACACCTCTCCAGGCTTCCGAAACAGCAGGATAGGCTCGAAGGCCGGTTTGAGGACGGTGCGGTAGTCGTCCCACTGGCGGGCCTCCGGCGATTCCGGCACAGGGCGCACGGAAAGGGTGCGCGGGTGAAGGATTCCCTTTTTGCGGTCGATGTCGCGCGCCACATCACGGGACTTTGGGAACCCGCTGCCATAAAGGTACATCAGAGTATCGATCAGAACGAACCCGGCGTCCTCGAGGGCGACCGCGAGCCTATGGAAGGTGCGCGAGCCGCCGAAGGCCAGGAGATAGGCGCCCGGTTTCATCACCTGCTGGACGGCCTGCCAGGTCTCGGGCCGGAAGGCCACATCGCCGCCGTCCCAGGTTTGCCCCATAAAGCCGCGACGGTCGGTACCTAGACCGTGGCGACCATAAGGGGTTTCGCGCCCGGCATTCTGACGGCTCCCCTTCCGGGAGTTCTCGGTGAGGTGATAGGGGGGATCGCACAGCACGGCATCCACAGAGCACGCCGGGAGATCCGCGCAGACGGCGGCGACGTCACCGGTCTGTAGGGTTGCCGACAAGCGCTCCGAGGGCTGGCGCGCAGGGTCTTGCGACATGACTAATGGTTTTTCCTGGAAAGACGAATGACCTCAGGATAGCGGGCACAAGGATCTCCGATAAGCGCGGTATCCCGTCATTGTCGCTTTTCCCGTTCTGTGCTAGTGTGATCGGGATAACACAAGGGCCCGTTGGCCATTTTCTATAGGACATTCTCATGCCGGTTTTTTCCGAAGTCCCCCTATCCCTTGAACGAATCCCTTTGGCGGATCAACGCCGTTGCGTGGTCCCCGGTTTCGGGATCGATGTCGCGAGCCAACGGGCCGATGCCTTGGATGAGAAAGCGCTCGCGTTTCTCGCCTCTCTCCGGGAGAAGAGCGACGCAGCGAGCGCCCTGGATCTGGCCTGTGGATTGGGCGGGCAGGCCCGCCGCATGGCCGCCTTGGGGGTGTCGGTAGCGGCCGTCGATCAGCAGGACCAGCCGACTTTGAGCCCGGATGCCTTGACCCATCGGGGCGCGCCCACCACCTTATGGTTTGTCCAGGCGGACATGCGCCATCTCCCCCTGGATCTCCCGTTTGCCCCGTATGACGCCATCTGCTGTCAGCGGGCCTTGCACTACCTGCCGTATGCAGAGGCCCACGCCGTCTTGCTCTCGTTGAAGGCGCTCATGAAAAAGCGCGCCCGTCTCTTTGTGTCGGTCTCAGGCCTGCCGTCCGAATTGCGCCACGGCTATGTTCACGCCGCCCTACCGGTTACGGAACGATTCGCGCCCTTGGGAGCCGAGATGGCTTTACGCCACGGGATCGAGTCCCCGGTCTGCCTTTATGAGGCCCAGGACCTCGTAGATCTCCTTCATGAAGCGGGGTACGGCGTCCAGGATATCGGTGTCAGCCCCTTTGGGAATATCAAGGCGGTGGCCTTTGTCTAAGAAGCCTCTCTCACTCCTCGTTATGGGGTCTGCCCATATGGACACCCTGGCGATCGTGGACCGCTATGCGGACACCGTGGACCGGCCCGGGCGCATCGTCTCCAGCTTTGGCGGGACCGGCTACAACATCGCCATTAGCCTCGCCGCCTCCGGGTGTGCGGTCACCGTCCTCACGGATCTCGGTGACGATCTGTATGCGGATATGGTGGCAGGTGATTTGCAGTCCCGCGGTATCCGTTTGGCGATTCAACGTAATCCCGCCTTGAACAATGCGGGATTCGTGGCCCACATCGTCGAGCACGACCTGCAGTCGGCGGTGTCGTTCACCCCAGTCGAAGAAGTGGATATCGCCATCGACCGATTGCGGAAGGCCTTAGTGGGTCAGGATGCGGCCATCGCTGACACCAACCATTCGCTGACCAGCCTTAATAGGCTGAGCAACTTGTGCGCGGAACGCGGCATCCCTCTGTTTATTGCCGGTGTCTCCGAGAGCAAGGCGCTCAAGGTGGCCGACATCACGCCCGCCCCGCATGCCGTTTTCTTGAATCGCCGGGAGGCCTATTACCTGCGTCGTCATCGGTATCCCGAGGGGACCGACTACCCCGGCGTCGCAGGCCGTCTGGGCGCCACGCTGGTGGTCACCCGGGACAGTGATGGGGTGGCTATCGTAACGGCGCGGGAAACCCGCATGTTGCCGTCGCCGGTAACCGCCTTTCAAGGACACCTCCTGGGCACCGGAGACGTCTTGATGGCGCAGACGATCCGGGCCTATCTCGAGACCCAGGACTGGATGGAGGGGCTGCGCGCCGGACTGGCCGCAAGCCGCGCCATCGCCGAGAGCGCCACTTGTAACGCAAGTCCCGCCCAGGCCCCCCAGGTCTTACTGGCCAACCGGTCCCGCGATCTCATGACCGGGTTGCCGAACCGGGAGGACTTGATGCACCATCTGCAGGAGGCGCTGGATGACCAACTGTGGGATCCGCAGCCACTGACAGTCTTTTTCCTGGACTTGAACAACTTCAAGGCCTTCAACGACCGCCGTGGGCACTTTTTCGGCGACCAGATCTTGGCGGCCTTTGGGCGCGCGCTTCATGAGACCATTGGCCCGCCCAACGGATTCGTCGCACGCTGGGGTGGCGATGAGTTTGCCGGATTTGTGCGCCATCTCCCGGCATTGTCGGTGCGCGAACGGTTGATTGGCATCCATCGCGTCCTGGTCGGCCAGGAATCGGTACCGGTCTCCATGACACTGGGAGTGATCGAGACCCGGGCCTCGGAGACCTTGTCGGCCGCCGACATTCTGAATAAGGCCGACCATGCCATGTATGGGCAACGCCGGCACATCCCGTACCACCATTCGGCCCAGAGGACTGCCTCATGACCACACCCGTCATTCTTGTCATCGATACGGAGACCACAGGATTCGATCCCCAGACCGACCGGGTCGTCGAATTCGCGGCCACGCGCGTGCGCGTAGACGGACACGCACTGCTTCCAGATGCCATCTTCACGAGTCTTGTTAAACCCGGGATCCCGATTCCCCCAAAGACCTCAGCGATCCATCACATCACGGATCGTGATGTGGAGAACGCCCCGGATCTGACGGCGGTGCTGGCCTCTTTCGCCGCTTGGCTTGCCGAGCGGGATTGGACGCCCCGGGTCTTCGTGGGGCAGAACGTCGGTTTCGACCGCGGTTTCCTGAAAGCCCTGGAGGATATGTATCCCCAAGCGGCGTGGGCCTGTACGCTCCAGATCGCCCGGCGCCTCTGGCCCCTATCGGAGTCCCACAGCAACCAGAACCTGCGCTACGAGTTGGACCTGCAGGCGCCAGTCGAGATGGCGGTCGCCGCCGGCGGACGGGATAGCCCGCACAGCGCGGGGTCCGATACCATCGTGACCGCCTGTCTCCTGAATCGTGAGGTGCAAATCCTCCGCGAGCGCTATGGGGACAAGATCCGGGGTTTGAATGACTTGATCACTTGGGCGAATACCCCGGTCCGCCAGGAGATCGTGACCACAGGCTACGACAAGGGAAAACGCTATGTGGACATGACCGACAAGCAGCTGGATTGGCTGCTGGAAAACGCCAAAGGTGATATCGACATCCCGTACACCATCGAACAGATCCGCGCTGATCGCGCGGCGGGACGCCTGCCTGCCCGTGAACCGCAGATCCTGGAGACCATGCCGTTTGGCAAACATAAGGGCATGGCCATGGCCGATCTGGTGAAAAAGGAATCGGGATACGCCGACTGGCTATTACGGGAGAGTTCGGATCCGGATGTGAAAAACACGATCCGTCATCTGCGCACCGCCGCAAACGGGGATCCACATCCATCGAAGCCCTCTGTGAATGACGGGGATGCGTTTACGCCGCTACTTGCAAACTCAGAAACCCCCTCAGACGGCCCCGATACGGATGTTTTTGCCCTTTGGCCGGAGCCCTAGCGCCTTGATGCCCCTCCACCGAGGACCGGATGGCCGCCTGATACCGCCATCCGGTCTTCGACTCCCTTTCGGAATGGTGGGTACCGTGCTATAGTGGGACGGATAGTTCCATAGAGAAAGAACCCGTCATAGCGCCGGGATCGCCCGGAAGGACCGCCATGCACCCCATCATCACCACTTTGTGGAATACCCGAGAAATAGCCACTGCTCAGCAAGCGGCCAGCCTCATTCAATCCGGCGGGCATGACGGGGTCACCACTATCGAGACCCTGTTTTACAATGGCACCGAATACGATCTGCGTCTCTGTGGGGAGGGCTCCGAAGCCTATTTCGAGTGGATCAACGAAGGCGGCGATCCAATCGGCGACATCCAGGAGGAGATTCGGTCCAACGAGGTCACCCGTTTCGTACTGGAAGGCTTGGAAGGGGTTCCGCAAAATTCTTACAGTGACGGTCGGGACCACCTCTGGGTTAGTCCCTCCTGGATGGGGCGCAACAGGGCCGACACCCTGCGAGTACGCACAGAGGTGCTCCAGGAGGGCGACCAGAGGCGCTATCGCGCCTACTACGAAATCATGACCACCAATCGTGTGACGGAAGGGTTGGGGAGCCGCGCGGTCGCCGTGCCTGGGGATTACGAGAGCTTTGAGGATGCCAAAAACGCAGGTTTGGCCACCGTCCAGGAGCATGTCTTACCCTTATGGAGGGTATCGTTGCATGAAAAGGTCGGCGACAAGGCGTGCCAGACGGTCTACTGCCAATCCGGCGATATGTGGGAAGCTGGCAGTCAGGTTATAACGTATTACCCAGCGGGAGAGATCGTGGATGTGAAACCCTGTGATTTGCGAGACGATCTCTCAGAGCGCAAGAGACTCGAGCATGAGAGACTCAGCCGACCCAGTGACGATAGAGACGACGACTCCATCCAACGACCGTGATTTCCGGAGACCTTGATGGCCGATAACAACCTGCCTGCGGTGATGTGGGCCGTCACGAGAGCGCGGACACGGGCGGGGAAGCCGCCTCTCCGGATTGTTCCGCGCCGCCTCTCGAGCAACGGTAATATCGTGTGCGACGGCCCCCGAGGTGAGACTCGGTATTTCGCGACAGACTGTTTCGATACACTAACGGCCGCTCAGGCGGCGCTAGAGGCCCTTGTCCGGTCCGAAATCGTATACGAGCAGGCGAAATTCAATGGGGTGCGCGGTAAGCTGTTGCGTGCCAAGAAAGCCGCTCTCGATCTGTCTGACATCGCAACTGCGGACGACGATTGCGGTAACGGGCCCCGCCTATAATCAGGAGGTCACCATGTGGTATGTACGTTGGGCACCACGAAACCAAGCGGTCTTCGAGGCCTATGGCGAGACTAAGGACCAAGCCGTCCAACTGTTGGCAGGCGCTTGGTTGACCCATAATAAGGCGCAAGCCCATCCCCATCGCGACCCCCAATCCGTCGTCCAGTGGATCCTCCGGTACGGGGCCTTGCCGAATGTGGATATCGGCGAAATCCTGACTTTCCAGGACTGCGCGCAGGGAGTAGCGCTGTATGAGGGGCGCCCCGTCGCTATTTCTGATGCGGCCCGTCAGTCAGTCCGCCGCGCTGCTGGCGAACCAGAGTCGGCCACGAGGACGCTCCAGATTTACGTCAAACAAATCAATGAGGTTTTGCAAGACGAAGAAGATCAGGAGGTCGCGGGCGTGTGTCAACTACCCCGGCATAAATGCCGGAGCTTGGAGGTGACAACCAAAAGGCTCGGTTGACCAGGGAAAGCGGTATCCAACCCGCTACGTTTGCAACAGGTCGTTACGACCCACTCCGGGATGCTTCCTCAGTCCCGGACACTGGAAGGTGAGAATAATGCAGGCGAAAGGCAAAGCGCCGAATGTTTTCACCGCACCCTCGTAGGCCATGCGGCCCACAGGCCATACGGCCTGCAATGCAATGAGGGTGGAGCCGGTTGCTGACATTCCCGAGGGGAGATAAGCCGTAAGGCTTGCGTCACTGGCGCCCGTAAGGGCGGAGGGAACAGAAATGGCCGTATTGGTATTAGATCGCAGAAAGAAACCGTTGATGCCGTGCTCGGAACGGCGCGCCCGGGTCTTATTGGCCCGCGGTCGGGCGCGGATCCACCGGATGGTGCCGTTTACGATCCGGTTGGTGGACAGGCTGCAGGAAGACTCCACCCTGCAACCATTGCGGCTGCAGGCGGATCCGGGGTCGAAAGGCACCGGTCTGGCGCTTGTGCGGGAGCAAGAGACCGTGGACGAAGTCACTGGCGCCATGATCCGGACCATTGTCGTGGTGATGTTGCTGGAGATCGCGCACCGGGGCCAGACCCTCCATGAGGTCTTGACCCAGCGCCGGGCGTTCCGCCGGCGCCGCCGTGGGAGCTTGCGGCATCGCCCAGCCCGGTTCGATAACAGAACCCGACCGGAGGGGTGGTTGCCACCATCCCTCCAGCACCGCATGGATACGACCCTGTCCTGGATCGATCGCCTCTGCCGGTGGGCGCCGGTGACGGCCCTGTCGCAAGAGTTGGTGCGGTTTGATACCCAACAGATGCAAGACCCAGAAATCTCCGGTGTGGCCTACCAGCAAGGAACCTTGGCCGGGTACGAGGTGAGAGAATATTTACTGGAGAAGTGGGGTCGGCAATGTGCCTACTGCGGGGCGAAGAATACCCCCCTCGAGGTCGATCACATCCACCCCAAGAGCCGGGGCGGCTCCGATCGCGTCAGTAACCTCACTATTGCCTGTCACGACTGCAACCAACGGAAGGGGAATCAAGATGTGGCCGTGTTCTTGGCCCAACAGCCGGAGGTATTACGACGGATCCAGGCCCAGGCCAAAACCCCCTTGAAAGACGCCGCCGCCGTGAACAGCACCCGCTGGGCCCTCTACCAACGCCTCCAAGAAACAGGCCTCGAGGTGGAGGTCGCGAGCGGCGGCCGGACCAAGTGGAATCGTCACCGCCTGCACCTCCCCAAGACCCATAGCCTCGATGCCGCCTGTGTCGGGCACGTTGATGCCATCCACTGCTGG
>JAEHJW020009330.1_pt1 | contig 12315 bp, 16 predicted proteins | sample 9271431 | NCBI WGS metagenome assembly JAEHJW02
GGCGGGCAAGGTGCGCGAGCCCGGGAAGGTGCGCAGCTACGCGCACGCGGCCTTCCGCACGGCGATGCTGGCCGCGACCGACCCGGAAATCCCGGTGAAGTTCGAGGCGTTCCACGTCACAGCCAACCCGCTGGCCACGATCCGAGCCACTGCGGCGCGCGCCGACAAGCGCCCCTTGAGCGCCGACGAGCTGCGGACCTTCTGGGGCATCGCCAAGGCAACGGAGGGCACCGCTGGCGCGCTGATGCGCCTGCACATCCTCACCGGCGGTCAGCGCATCGCCCAGCTGCTGCGCCTGCAGCGCGAGAACGTGCACGCCGACCACATCGTGCTGCACGACCCGAAGGGACGCAGGACCGAGGCACGGCGCCATGTCGTCCCACTGCTGGCCGACGCCAAGACCGCGCTCAAGGCGTTCACGGGAGCGCCCGGCGTGTTCATGGTGGACGGCAAGGCGATTTCGCCCGCTGTGCTCGCCCGGCTGGAGGCGGAAGCCATCGGCGACCAGATCGAGGCCTTCGAGCCCAAGCGGCTGCGCTCCGGCATCGAGACGGCGCTGGCGTCCGTGGGCGTCGGCCGCGAGATCCGCGCCCAGCTCCAGAGCCACGGCCTGGGCGGCGTGCAGGACCGACACTATGACGACCACGACTACCTGGCCGAGAAGCGCGCCGCACTGCAGGGGCTGCTCGACCTGCTCAACAGGAAGCGCTCGGCCAAGGTGACACCGATTCGCGGGGCCGCGGCGTAGAGCTGCAAGGGCTCACAGTTCGCGCCAGGCTACCCCGACGGGGGGAAAAGCGGGATCCTTCGCCCGCCTGCCTGGCGCCCACCATCGAAGGCGGCACTTGAAGGGTGTGCGACATGGACGGATTCATCGAGGTGCTCGACGCGGCAGAGCAGCTGGCCGGCGGCTCGAACTGCTCGGATGAGGATTTCGAGCTGTGCGTTGGGGTGCTGAGGGCAAACCTGCTGGCGCTGGGAGCGCTGGCGCCGAGCTCGGGCAGTTTCCTCGCCCCCAGCGGGCCCTGGGTTCCCGTCACGGAGGTGGATCTCGATCTCAACCGGTACCAGGGTGACGATGCCCTGCGGCTGCGAATCCCCTGCGCGCGGCTCGACGCGTGGCGCGTGGAAAACGGATACCTCCCTCGGGCCGCCACGCCGGCGGTCGACGCTCGAAGCGAAAGGCTGGAACCGGCTCAGGCATCGCCCATGCCTGGCGGCACCACCGTGCTCCACAGCATGAAACGAAAGCGGGCCCAACCGCTTGATTCCGAGATTGACTCTGCGAAGCTGGAGGCGCTGGATCCCACCGATGCGCGGGCCGTGTTTGCGGTGCTGCAGCGGCATGCCGAGGCGGGAAAAGGAGCGTTCCTCGGCTTTGTCGAAGGCGAAGGCTGCAAGTACCGGACGCCGGCTGGTCGGGTGGAATTCTTCACCTTCGAGGCCCTGCGCAGGCGCATGAGCCGGGCCGCGAAAGGACGCTAACGGACGCGAAAGGACGCCAACGGACGCGTCCATTGTTTGGGTAACGGCGCGGAATTACCGTCGCTCCCTGTTGAGTAGGCCGCATGTGCGGTAACAACCAACTGGAGTCGACATGGACACCGCGAACTACCCGCCGGCCCTCGCCGCCATCGCTGCGAATCGGGACTATCTGGACACCGCCGAGTTCGGCAGCGTGATCAAGCGCACCGGCCAGACCATCCGCAAGAACCTGTGCGTGCAGGGGCACGCCTACGGCATCCGTCCCAAGCGCGTCGGCGGCCGCCTGCTCTGGCCCGTCTCGGAGGTTGCCCGGCTGCTGACCGAAGGCGCCTGACATGGGCGCCCCGGGAAACATCACGCCGCTGAGCGCGGCGGCGAGGTTCGGTGCGCCAACAGCTCGGGAGCAGCAGCCGCGGCGAGCGGGCCCGGCAGCGGCGCGCGCGCACCCTGCTGCTGATGCGTGCACGTGCCGCCAGCTCGGGCCGGCCGCGCCGTGCCCGACATGCCGGCGCTGGGATCGACGCCTGCGGTTGCAGGTGCTGGTCGACGCGGCAGTGCGGGCGGAGGGTTGAGGCATGCCCCGCATCCGAACGATCAAGCCGGAGTTTCCGCAGAGCGAGAGCATGGGCAGGGTCTCGCGCGACGCGCGCTTGACGTTCGTCCTGCTGTGGACCCTCGCTGACGATGCCGGGAGGCTGCGCGGGAATTCGCGAATGCTCGCGAGCCTTCTTTTCCCCTACGACGACGATGCGAAGAGTCGCATCGACGACTGGCTCCTGGAGCTCGAGCGCGAGCACTGCGTGCAGCGCTACACGGTCGATGGCGACGCCTATCTGCAGGTCACAAACTGGGACCAGCACCAGCGAATCGACCGCCCAACCCCCTCGAAAATCCCGAAATTCGACGAACATGCGCGAGCGCTCGCGAGTCCTCGCGAAGATTCAGCGTTGGATCTAGGAAGGGATCAAGGAAGGGATCAAGGAAGGGAAGGGAAAGCTCTTCTGTCGGGCAAGCCCGACGACGCAGCCCAGTCCGATGCCGTGCATGCCGGCACCAAGGCCCAGTGCGTCGAACTGCTCGAGTACCTGAACACCCGAGCCGGGAAGAGGTTCAGGCCCGTGGAGGCCAACGTCCGGCTTCTGGCCGCCAGGCTGAAGGAGTCGACGTCCGACGAAATCCGCGCCGTGATCGATGCGAAGGCGGCGGAGTGGGGTGCGGACGCCAAGATGGCCAAGTACCTGCGCCCGGAAACCCTGTTCAACGCGACCAAGTTCGCGGGCTACGTCGGCGAGCTGGGCGCGGCGCCGGCGCGCACCAACGGTTCGGCCTGGTGGGCGAGGGCGGGTTTCCCGAGCGAGGGCGAAGCAGTCGAGGCCGGCTGCCAGAGCTGGTGCTGGCGCCAGTTCCGCGACGGGCAGCGCATTCCGGAGCAGGCAGCATGAGGGCGCTGCTCAAGTCCGCCGTCGTCGCGATCGGCTGCGCCGGCGCCATGCGATATCGCTGGTATCGCCGCCTCGGCACCTGGGCACTGCGCAGCACCGGGAGCGACGCGGCATGAACGCCAAGGAAATCGCCCAGCAGCTGGAGCAGCACGCGGCCGAGGTTGCGGCGTACCTGCTTCCGCAGGGCAAGAAGGCCGGCGCCGAGTGGAAGGCTGGCAGCATCGGCGGCGAGCCGGGCCAGTCGCTGTCGGTGCGCATCAGCGGCGCGAAAAAGGGTGTCTGGCGCGACTTCGCCGCCGACCAGGGCGGCGACCTGCTCGACCTGTGGGCGGCGGCGCGGGGCTGCTCGGTGGCAGAGGCCATGCGCCAGGCGGCGCAGTTCCTGGGCGTGAGCCTGACCATGCCCGAGCGGCCGGCGAAGGCCTACACACGGCCGCAGCGCGCCGCCGACGTCGTGAAGCCCAAGGCTGGCGCGCGCGACTGGCTGCTCGGCCGCGGGTTCACGGATGCGACGCTCGACGCCTTCAAGATCGGCGAGCAGACCCGCGGCGGCAAGACCTATGCCGTGTTCCCGTACCTGCGTGACGGCGAGCTGGTCAACGCGAAGAGCCGCAACGTGGCGGACAAGCGCGACATGCGCCAGGAGGCCGGCGCCGAGCCGTGCCTGTTCGGCTGGCACCTGATCGACCCGAAGGAGCGCACGGTGGTGCTGGCGGAGGGCGAGATCGACGCCATGACGCTGCACCAGTTCGGCCACCCCGCGCTGTCGTGCAACGCCGGGGCCGGCAACCACCAGTGGATCGAGAGCGACTGGGAGCGCCTGCAGCGCTTCAGCGACATCGTGATCGCCTACGACGACGACGAGGCGGGCCGCAAGGGCGCCCAGGAGGTCGCCAGACGGCTTGGATTCGAGCGGTGTAGGGTAGCCACCCTCCAGGGCTACAAGGACGCCAACGAGGCTCTACAGGCCGGCGAGGACGCCGAGTTCTTCTACGAGGCGATTCGCGCGGCCAAGCCGGTCGATCCCCCCGAGCTGCAGCCGATGAGCGATTTCGTCGCCCAGGCCAAGGCGCTGCTCTGGCCTGCGCAGGGTGCCGCGGACGACGGCAGCTACGCCTTCGGGATCGGCGACGAGCGCCACGGCTGGCTGCGCTTCCGGCGCGGCGAGGTGACGATCTGGACCGGGCGCAGCGGGCACGGAAAGAGCCTGCTGCTGTCGCAGGAGGTGCTGCAGCTGGCGCTGCAGGGTGCGCGCTGGTGCATCTTCTCGGGCGAGATGCAGCCCGCCATGCAGGCCAAGCGCATGGTCAAGCAGGCGGCGGGCGTGGATCGGCCGACCCCCGGATTCATCGACGCGATCGGCGACTGGCTGCGCGAGCGCGTCTGGGTGGTGGCCACCGTCGGCACGGCCAAGCTCCCGCGCCTGCTCGAGGTGTTCGCCTACGCGAACCGCCGCTACGGCTGCGACCAGTTCATCATCGACTCGCTGATGCAGCTGGATGTGCCCGAGGACGGCCCTGGCTCGCTGTCGGAGCAGAAGAAGGCCATCCAGCTCATCGCCGACTTCGCCAAGCGCCACGGCGCCCACGTGCACCTGGTGGCCCACCCGCGCAAGGGCCGCGACGAGCGCGAGGCGCCCGGAAAGATGGACGTGGCCGGCAGCTCCAAGCTCACCGACAGCGCGGACAACGTGCTTGCCGTCTGGAGCGCGCGCCTCGACCCGGACGCTGATGGCTACAACCCGGCCGAGGCGGATGGCCGCGTGAGCCTGCACAAGCAGCGCAACGGCGACGTCCAGGAGCGATCCATCGCGCTGTGGCTGCACCGCGGCTCCCAGCAGTTCTGTCCGAACCCCAAGCGCCGCGCGCTCCAGTTCGTCGAGCTCGAGCGCGAGCTGGCCACCTGAGGCCCACCATGCAACGCATCACGCCCACCGTGGACGTCGACGAGGTGATCGACGCAATGGAATCCGAGCACGCGGCGCCCGCGCACCGGCTGCCGGGCCTCTCGGACGATCCGAGCTTTGGCCTGGTCGCATTCCGGGAGCCGGTCCGCGCGCAGATGCCGGCGGATGCCGTGCGCGCCGCGGCTGACCCTCTGTGCGAGCGCGCCCGGCTGGTCCGCTTTCCCTGCGGCACCAACGTGCTGATTCCGGCTGGCGCGCCCCCGGACGTCGTGGAATCGCTGTACGTCGACGCGCGGCTGAACCTGATCCTCTGGCTGGTCGTCCCACGCGGGACGGCCTGAGTAGCTCCGTTGAGTCCCTCACCCCACCGAAAAGGAATCCCGAAATGGGCATCGCAGCACTTTCCCTCATCGCGACCGGCGTGGGCGCGGCTGTCAGCGCCTACGGGGCGCACGAGCAGGGCGTTGCCGAGTCGAACGCGGCGAACTACCAGGCGCAGGTCGCGCGCAACAACCAGATCGTCGCGGACCAGAACGCCCAGATGGCGCTGCAAACCGGCCAGCAGCAGGTCGCGGCCAAGCGCGAGCAGACCGCGCAGATGATCGGCCAGCAGCGCGCGGCGGTGGCGGCCTCGAACATCGACCCGAACAGCGGCTCGGCCAAGCGCATCCAGGGCGACACCGCAGGCCTGGGGGCGCTCGATGCCGAGCAAATCCGCAACAACGCCGCGCGCACCGCCTACGGCTACCAGACCGAAGGCACCGACTACGCCGCGCAGGCCGGGCTGCTGCAGTCCGAATCGTCCAGCGCGGCGTCTGCCGGCGAGCTGGGTGCTTTCGGCTCGATCGTCGGCGGCGCTGCATCGGTTTCGAGCAAGTGGCTCACCCAGAAGCTGTACGGGATGTGGTCGCCCAAGTCGGGCTCGAGCGGCTCCTACGCGACCGCGAATGGCTCGGGCGCGCAGATGCCGTTCTGACGTGAAGGAGAAACCGATGAGCAAGCTCTTGAAGGCACTGTTGCGCGCCGCCGGCGTCACACTCCCGTTCGCCGAGCTGGACGGAGGCGGCGGTGCACCAGCCGACGATCCCCAGTCTGGGGGCGCGTGGACTCGCGAGCGCGCCCTGGCGGTGCTGCTGCCGATTGCCGAGGGCGAGGCGTCCGACAGCGCCCGGGTGGCTGCCGTGGCCGAGCTCAACCGGATGCACGGGCTGCATGGCCCGACGCTGGGCCAGCTGGTCGAGGCGGCGCAGGCCGAGCGCAAGCCCTGGCACGGGGCGATCTGATGCCGGGCCGCACGCATGGTGCTGGTGCCACGCGGCGGGCCGGCGTTCGCCCAGGGAAGGCGCAGGCGCAGCACGCGACCGCCAAGGGTGCAGGCGCTCTGCCTCGCGAGCTCACGGCAAAGCAGGCCCGCTTCGTCGAGGAGTACGCCAAGGATTCGAACGCCACCCAGGCCGCGATCCGGGCCGGGTACAGCGCCAGGACGGCCGATGTGATCGGGGCGCAGCTGCTTCGGAAAACTTCAGTCGCCGCTGCGATCGCCGCGAGGCGAGCCGAGGTGTCCGAAGCCGCCAAGATCGATGCCGCTTGGGTGCTCAAGCAGTGGGCCGCGATCGCCGCCGCCGACCCGAACGACCTGGTGCAGTACCGCCGCGAGTGCTGCAGGCATTGCTGGGGCCAGGGTTTCGCCTACCAGTGGACGCCGGCCGAACTCAAGCGCGCGCGCGACCAGGCTCGGGCAGCCAAGGCCAAGGCGCCGGATGCATCAGGCGGCGTCGGCTTCGACCGCCGACGCGAGCCTAACCCGGCATGCCCGGAGTGCAACGGCGATGGCCACGGGCGGATGATCGTGGCCGACACCCGCAAGCTGCCCCCGCACGTGCGCCGCCTCTACGCTGGCATGCGCCTGGGCAAGGATGGGCTGCAGGTGCTCATGCGCGACCAGGACGCGGCAGTGGCCAGCATCGCGCGCCACCTGGGCATGTTCCAGGATCGCCTCAAGGTGGAGGGCTCGATCGACGTCGCTCAGGTGATCCTGGCGGCTCGCAAGAGGGTCGCGCGATGAGCCAACGCCCCGACGAGATGCTGGCCGAGGACATGGCCGGCTTCTATGCCGACCCGCTGGGGTTCGTGCTGTACGCCTACCCGTGGGACAGCGACGAGCAGCTGCAGCTGGTGAAGCTGCCCGAGCCCTACCGCCAGCGCTTCCCGCACTGCGAGTTCGGGCCCGACCAGTGGGCCTGCGAGTTCCTGGACAGCGTGGGCGAGCAGGTGCGACAGCGCGGCTTCGATGGCACGGCGCCGGTCGACGCGGTGCGCATGGCCACGGCCAGCGGGCACGGTATCGGGAAATCGGCCATGACCGCCTGGCTGGTGGACTGGCTGATGAGCACCCGGCCCCATGCCAAGGGCATCGTGACGGCCAACACGTCCGAACAGCTCTCGTCGAAGACCTGGGCGGAGCTGGCGAAGTGGACACGCCGCTGCATCACCGGGCACTGGTTCGAGGTGAACACCGGCAAGGGTGCCATGCGCATGTACCACCGGCAGCACCCCGAGTCGTGGCTGTGCGTGGCGCAGACATGCCGGGAGGAGAACGCCGAAGCCTTCGCAGGCCTGCACGCGGCCAGCTCGACGCCGTTCTACATCTTCGACGAGGCCTCGGCGATTCCCGAGCGCATCTACGAGGTGGCCGAAGGCGGCCTGACCGACGGCGAGCCGCACATCTACCTGTTCGGCAACCCCACGCGCAACAGCGGAGCCTTTCACCGCTCGTTCAACGCGATGCGCCACCGCTGGGTGTGCCGGCAGATCGACAGCCGTACGGTGGCCATCACGAACAAGAGCCAGATCCAGCAGTGGATTGCCGACTACGGCGAGGACAGCGATTTCGTGCGGGTGCGCGTGCGCGGCGTGTTCCCGCGGGCTGGCTCGATGCAGTTCATCAGCTCCGACCTGGTGCAGCAGGCGGCTGCGCGCCAGGACGTGGATGTGCACATGTTCGACCCGCTGGTGCTGGGCGTCGATCCGGCGCGCTTCGGGGATGACCAGAGCGTGATCTACATCCGCAAGGGCCGCGACGGTCGCACGCGGGCGCCGCTGAAGTTCCGGGGCATCGACACCATGCAGCTGGCCGCCAAGGTCGCCGAGCTGTACCAGCAGATGCGCCCGGATGCGGTGTTCGTCGACGGCGGCGGCGTGGGCGGTGGCGTGGTCGACCGGCTGCGCCAGCTGCGCATCCCGGTCTTCGAGGTGCAATTCGGCGGCGCGCCGGACCGCTCCATGCCGGACGGTGAGGGAGCTGCCTACGGGAACAAGGGAGCCGAGTGCTGGGGCGTGATGCGAGAGTGGCTCAAGGGTGGCGCGATCCCGGACGATTCCGAGTTGCGCACCGAGCTGGAGAGCCGCGAGTACGGCTACACCATGCTGCACGGGCGCGACTGCATCGTGCTGGAGAAGAAGTCCGACATGAAAAAGCGCGGCCTGGCCAGCCCGGACACCGCCGACGCGCTGGCGCTGACTTTCGCCTATCCAGTTCAGGCCAGCCGTCAGGCCGGAGGTTTCCCAGGTGACCGACGCACGCAGAGCAACGTCGTCTCGGACTGGGACCCGCTGGCCGGAGCATGAGCATGTTCTACGGCGCGTGGTGGACTGGCGGGGTGTGCTGGCCGACCTGCGCGCGGCTGGCGTCAGCGGCTACCGGCTGACCGAGTATCTGCTCACGTCGCGCTCCACCGTGCAGGGCTGGGAAGAAGGCTGCGAGCCGCGGCACAGCTACGGCGCCGCCATCCTTGAGGTGCACACGCACTTCTGTGGAGTCGAAAAGACCAGGCAGAGGCTCTCGGAGGCTAGGCTCGGCGCTCCACATCGAGGCGGCAGGTCCTAACGCTGGGGCGCCGTTGATATCCCTTCGGTCGGGGGCGAGAATCGGACATCGATCTGTACGTGGCGGGGGGTTCCATGGCACGCAGCGCAGCTGTGATGGTGTTCGACCTGCTGGCGCGCGAGGCGGCCTGGGTGTCGATTCTTCTCTCGTTCGGCGCCCTGGGCCTTCTTGCGCTCGCTGACACGGCTCCAGGAGCAATGGCGGTTACCAGTGCTCACGGCCTTGGTACGGCGATTCTGATTGTGGCGTGGGCGCTGTGGGCGATGGGCGTTCGTCCTGGGCTTGCCTTCACAGCAATGGCAGCGAGTGCTGCGTCGATGATCTTCAACGCGCATCTTCTGCTCGGGCTCTTGGGCATGGCACTTCTTGTTGCGGCACAGGCTGTGCGCGTCCGCGCCGTAAACCTCGCTGACGCAGCCGCGCGCGACTCCTCTCTCGAGTCAAAGTGATGTTTCGGGCGTTATGGTGGCCACGCTTGACAGCCGCGCCAGCACTGCCGCATGATGCGTCCGTCGCCCACATGGCGACCGGGGGTGAGAGCCCGAATGGAGCGGCCAAGGCCGCGACGCTGTGCTGTGCGCGGCCTTTTTCATGCGCCCTAGGTGCGCCCGTTTCTGGCGGGCCGGGCGGGGGAGCTTCGTGCTCGCCGGTGCTCCATCGGTCTCTCAACCCCGCCTTGGCCTGCCACCCCGATTGAGAGCGGGATGGTGGGCTCCTCAACCGAATGGAGCGCATCATGACGAAGACCACCACCAGCGCCACCGCGCGCACCAGCGATCCTGTCGCCGCCGAGGCGATGAATGCAGGCCTGGGGGCCATCCCCTCGAATGCCGAGGGCGTCGTGCAGTCCGCGGCGGCCGGCAATGCCGTGCTGGGGCCGCGCACGCCGTCGACCATCGTGGCGCAGCTGTGGGACGCCGCGGCGCCGAACCTGACCCGCGAACAGCTCCAGTGGTTCGCCCGGGCTGGCAGCGAAGCCTTCGAGAGCGCGCAGCACCTGAGCCGCGTGATGGCCGGCGTGGGCTGCCTGATCGCTTCGGACAGCGCCGGGGGCAGGGTAGGTGCTGGCAGCTTCCAGGATGGCGCCGACGCGCTGCAGCTGCTCACCGCCTTCTCGGAGGCGCTCGACGGGATCAGCAGCCTGATGTACGTCGCCGATGCCGCCATGGCGGGCCTGGCTCAGGAGTCGGCGGACGCCTGAGCTGCCACTGCGCTGCGCGGCCGATCTGATCGCGCAGCGCGTGGGGCCGGCAGCGGTCCGCGCCCAGCGTAGGATCGGGCATCCCAGGGCAGCCTGGGGCGCGACCGTTGTCGCGAGCGCGCTCACCATCCGCCAAGGAACCACGCCGCCATGACCGACGAAGCGATTCCGCCCTCGATGGGCAAGGCACTGCAGGCCATCTTGACGGGCGACCGAGAGGTCATCCGGCAGAAGGTGCGCTCGCACAAGCCGAGCAAGCTGGCCCAGGAGTTCATGGAGTCGATGTCCACGAAGGCGCCGGCCGCTGCCCCGAAGAACGACGCGACTCGCCCGAAGGGCAAGCCATGACCTTGCTCACCGCCTCCCAGGTAGCCGACGAGCTGGCGATCAGCCGCAACATGGTCTACTCCCTGGCGGCCAGCGGCAGATTGCCGGTGATCAGGATCGGCGGCGCGGTGCGGTTCGATCCCAGCGACGTGCAGGCGTTCGTCGAGGCGTGCAAGGTTCCGGCCAGCGTGAAGGCGGCCACCCGGGGCGGCACGAAGGTGCCTACCGTGCGACTGGAAGACGGGCACGCCGGGCTCCTCGCTATTTTTCGACGCGCTGGCGTGACGCCGCGGACAACCCTGAGTGAGCCGGTGCGGCAGGGGCGCAAGCCGAAGCAGCGCGCCGACGGCAATTGAGGTTGATGCGAGCCTCGCGATGCAGGAGAGATCCATGGCACTTCTCACCACCGAGCAGCTCGCCGCGCACCTGGCCGTGAGCGCGCGACAGATCCAGCGCCTGGCCGCGGCTGGCATGCCGAGCGTGCCTGTCGGTGCCCGTGGCCGCCGCTACGACGCTGAGGCGTGCGTGGCGTGGCTGCAGGCCAACGAGGGCACGCTGAGCGGGAAGCCGCCTCGGCCGCAGCCAGCCGCGTCTCGGCTGTCGACGTCCGCCGTGTCCGCCTACACCGATGCCTACCGGCGGGCACGCCTGCGCGTGATGCCAAGCGTGTAGAGGCGCAAAGGCCGGCTGATCGGGCCTGCACAGGACATTGCCCGAGAGGGTCGCGCAGGTCGACGCCGGCTCATTGAACCTGAGGCGCGGACTGTTCCTGGCATCACTTTGCCACGGAGCAGCGAGCATGCCCATTCCCGAGACCACCCCGGCGCCCAGCGCCGCGAACGAAGCCCGCGTGCGCGCCAGCGGCATCAACCTGATGACCGACTACGGGAAGTGGGCGCTGAACCTGGCGCGCACGTCCAAGATCCACCTGTGCCTGGCGCGCAAGGATTTCGACTTCCTGTGCATCCAGCCCGGCGACGGTGCTGGCCACCGGTGTCGACTGCACGGAGGCGCCAGCCGCGGCCCCAAGACCGACGAGGGCAGGGCGCGTGCTTCCGCCAACCTGCTGCAGAACCGTGCCCGCGGAGCGGCTCACCAACCGGCGCCCGGCGCGGGCGACATGCCGGAGCAGCTGGCCGCGCCCGCGCCGGCGCATCAGGCCTCGGGCGAGTTCCTCAGCCTGGATGAGCTGGCCACGCTCACGGGCAAGAAGCGGCGGGCGGCGCAGTGCCGGGTGCTGCAGGAACTGGGCATCCCGTTCTTGCTGCGCGGCCGGGCGCCGATCGTTTCCCGCATGCTGGTGCACCAGGCGATGTCTGGTGCTGCTGGCGCGCGGTAGGTTCGGTGCGTGGGTGCGCGGGCCAGGGCGCGCTGAAGGCGTCGGAATCGAACCCTCAGGGAAGCCGGCGCAGTGCGCCCAGGGCCCCTGAACAGGCACTGCAACCCGGGGTCCGGAGTGGGTTCGGCAACCCTGGCGAATCGGCCTGTTGTGGCCTCGTGGGGATCGGCCGAAGTGGTGAGATCCGTAGCACGATAATTGCCATTATCGCTCTAGGCAATTCGGTACCCCGAACCCGGAACTCGATGTTGGCGGGGTTCGGGAAGGATGGCCTTGCCGGCGCGTGCGCCCAGGGCTGCGAGCCGTGACGGCACCACGGCAAGGTGCCCAACATCCTGGACGCCCGACTGCTCGGCGCCGCTGGCCCGATGACCCACGAACAGCCCGGGTCGATCCGGGCGACCCACCTCGGGCGCCAGCTGCTGAGGTTGATCCGAAGCCGTGACTTCAGCGCCACACGGTGGCATCCAGGCTCGCCTGGCGATGCCGCGGTGCTCCCGGAGCATTTCGCTCCAAACCTTCCACAGCCATTACACGGCGCCCCATCGGGGTTCCGTGCTCGACCCGCGTATGTCGCGCAAGTCGTTGATTTCATTCTGGTGCCGGGAGGGGGACTCGAACCCCCACACCATTTCTGGCGGCGGATTTTGAGTCCGCTGCGTCTACCGATTCCGCCATCCCGGCCGAAGCCCGCCATTATTCCACACGGGCCATGCCCGCTCAGCCGGT
>JAEHJW020008946.1_pt1 | contig 12314 bp, 11 predicted proteins | sample 9271431 | NCBI WGS metagenome assembly JAEHJW02
GTGTCCGATCCGATGAGCTAAGTATGGCGCCTCCATATATGGAAGTCAAGCCAAACCGGTGCCGCTAGTCCTAGCTCGTCTCATCCCCGAAGGGGAGGAGAGAGAGGCCGGGGATCACACTGCGCCTGAGGTAAGCACCTATGGCGAAGGCTCTTCGCGGGCTATCGTGGACGAAGCTGACCGCGAGGTTGCAGTCGCCGCACAGAAGGCCGCGGACATGGCCGGTGGTGTGGTCGTGATCGACGGCCAGGTTCTTGGACTTGGTGCCGCAGGCGGCGCAGCGCCCCTTCTGAGCCTTGCGCATAGCGGCCAGGTTTGGCAGCTCGAGCCGGTACTTGGTCCAGAGCCTCCTGCGGAGCGCCTCCTCGTGGCAGCAGGCGGGTGAGCAGTACACGGCGCGCGGGTTTCTGCCAGGCACCAGCGCTCTGCATTTCGGGCACTTCCGCCCCGGAAGGCGGTGGGTCTCTACAGCCCAGGCTTCTACCGTCTCCCACTCCCATACCGGGTGCCCATCGACCAGTTTGAGTTCGGGGGGCATGGCGCGGGACTGCCAGGACCGATGCACTGTATCGGGCCTCCGGCCTAGACGCTTGGCGATCTCGGCCTCATCGACGATCTCAGACATGACTTCTCCTCGCCACCCGCGCTCTCTGTCGGCAGGAGTCGCTGCAGAAGGTGGCTGTACTCCGTACCGAGTAGAAGGCGATCAGGCAAACAGGGCAGACGGTCAGCCCTTCTGGGTAGGCCAAGATCGGCTCTCCGCGTCCCTTGGGTCGCTTGGGCTTCGGCCCCGGCTTCAAGAGATCGCGGACTGGATCAGGTCGGCCACATCCTCGAAGGTACGGATCGCCCGCGCAGAGGCGGCAGTCTCGAACCAGTGAGCGATCTGGCGCTCGGTTCGGCGCTGGCGCAAGGCCTCGCAGCCGGCGCAGGTACAGGGTTCGGTCTTGAACCAGGCCTTGGTGTCGATCATGGCAAGCCCTCCGATGGTCTATCTCTACCGCTATGCTGGCACTTAGCCGGTTAGTTGTCAAGGGGCAACCCGCCGCTGAACTCAAGACCGATGGAGGCGAGCAACCCATATGCGCTGTGAGGCCACGAACCTGGGCAACGGGCAGCAGTGCCGGGGCCAAGCGATGCGAGGCGGCAAGGTATGCCGGAAGCATGGTGGGAGCGCCCCGCAGGTCCGGGCGAAGGCGGAGATCCGCTATGAGCTGAGCCAGTGGGTGCTGGGCGACCGGGTGGACGACCCGGGCGAGACGATGCTGAAGCTGATAACCCAGTCCCGGCGGCGGGCGGATGCCTATGCCTTGGAGCTGGCCCGAGTCTCGGCGGGGTATGAGACGCTGCAAGAGGCGCTGGTGGGTGACTCACTGATAACCGGGATGGACGGATCGGTCCACAAGGCGGGTGAGTACATCCGGGGGCTGGTGGTACTGGAGGCGCAGGAGCGGGACCGGGCGTTCAACTTCGCCTCGAAGGCAGTGGCGGCGGGGCTGGAAGAGCGTCGGGTGAGGGTGACGGAGCAGCAGGCGGGGACGTTTGCGGCATTCGTCCGGGCGGTGATCGAGAGTGCCGAGCTTGGGTTGAGTCCGGCGCAGCAGGAGGTGGCGCTGGTTGTCGCTTCAAACGAGCTTAGACTCCTCGCTTTTGAGCCTAACGGCGGACATGCTGGACCCGAGGAGAAAGCTAGGGCCAGTTGAGTTCGTCTCGCAGCACCTAGGTGAGGTCTTCTGGAGCAAGCAGCGCGAGGTGGCTCAGTCGGTGGTGGAACACCGGCGGACGGCGGTCAAGAGCTGCCACGCGGTCGGGAAGAGCTACACCGCCTCAAGGCTGACGGCGTGGTGGCTGTGGTCGCATGTGCCGGGGACGGCATTCGTGGTGAGCACGGCTCCGACGTTCGAGCAAGTCCGGGCTGTGCTCTGGCGGGAGATCGGGAGAGCGCACCGGAAGGGCAATCTGCTGGGGCGGGTGAATCAGACCGAGTGGTTCATCGGCGATGAGATCGTGGCGTTTGGCCGCAAGCCTGCGGACGCGGACCCGACGGCGTTCCAGGGCATCCATGCCGAGTACGTGCTGGTGATCCTCGATGAGGCGTGCGGCATCCCGCAGGAGCTGTGGCTGGCGGCGCTGAGCCTGGCGGCCAATGAGAAGTCGCGGATCTTGGCGATTGGCAACCCGGACGATCCCGGGTCGCACTTCGCCGAGGTGTGCAAGCCCGGCTCGGGCTGGAACCTGATCCAGATAGGGTATGCCGATACGCCGAACTACACCGGGGAGGTGGTCCCGGCGGCGCTGAAGACCCTGCTGATCGGCCCGACGTACGTGGAAGAGATGCGGCACGATGTTGGGGAGGGGTCGGGGCCGTGGAAGGCCAAGGTGCTGGGCGAGTTCCCAGAGGATGCCGACGATGGGGTCGTCAGCCTCTCGGCGCTGCGCCGGTGCATGCGGCCGGACCAAGGGCACTCACCTGAAGAGCTACTGCCTGTCGAGCTGGGCTGGGACGTTGGCGCTGGTGGAGACAGGTCGGTGGTCCGGGAGAGGCTAGGGGTCAAGGCTGGCCGGACGTGGTACCCGAAGGGATCTGATCTCATGGCCCAGTGTGGGGACGTGGTGCGGATCTTGGAGGAGACCCGGGCGACGGCCATCAAGATCGACTCCATAGGGATCGGCCACGGGGCGGCGGACAGGATGGAAGAGCTGCGGCGCGAGGGGCTGCATCAGGCCCGGGTGATCCGGGTGAACGTGGGGGAAGCTCCGACCAAGCCGCATCGGTTCCCGAAGCTAAGGGATCAGATCTGGTGGGAAGTGGGCCGGATGCTCTGCCAGGACGAAGCGTGGGACCTGTCTGAGATAGATGACGCGACGGTGGCGCAACTGACGGCCCCGAAGTACGCCTTGGACTCCAGCGGGCGGATCAAAGTCGAGCCGAAGGCGGACACCCGGGCGCGGCTGGGCAGGTCGCCAGACGATGCGGATGCGCTGCTGCTGGCGTTCTACCGGGCGCACGGCCAGGGCGCGGCGTTCATGGAGTTCTGGAAGGCCACCACTCCGGCATTGGGGGAGGGGCAGCAGGTGAGCCAATCGCTGAAGGATCAGGAGATCCGGCGGCAGATCCGGCAGACAGAGGCGAGCAAGCCGAGCTTTGCGGCCCCTGAGCGGAAGATGGTGGGGCCACGATGCCTGCAGGCTGCGGGGCACAGGTGGAGAGGCGACACCTGTGTGTTCTGCGGCGGCCTCAAGGCCGACTGAACCTCCCAAGGAGGCGTGAATGGCGCTGAACTTCCGTATGTGGCGCTCGCGTCCCCTGAGTTCAGAGGAGGTGGAGCTGGCCACCCTGGTGGCCTTGCACCCAGACCGCATCCGGGAGGTGCCAGAGAAGATCCGTCCTCGGGTTGGGGTGGCGGCGGATGCCATCAAGCAGGGGGCGTCATGGACGCGGCCCTTCGTGCCCGGGCAGCGGAACGCGGCGGCGCAGGTGAAGCCGCTGCAGGTGCGGGCGGTGGCGGAGCAGGCGGCGCGGTCGCTGGCACCATCGTCTCCGGCGACCCCGGCTGACATCGAGCTGGCGCTCCGCAGGCAGGGGATCGACTGGGTAGAGCCGTTCGCCCCGGGCAAGCCGCTGGTGCCCTACTACGGCTACGGGCGGCAGCCGAGGACGTACGACTACCGGGTCGGCCGGAACATCACCACGGAGACGCGGCCCGACCGCATCCCGTTCGCCACCCTGGAGCAGGTGTTCACCGGCTACGACATCGCTCAGACTTGTGCCAGACACATCCTGGCCGATCTGCGGTCGATGCCGCTCCAGTACAGCCCGATGGAAGGCTTCACGGGCAAGGTGGAGAAGGAGATAACGCAGGCGCGCAAGTTCCTCTCCAAGCCCGATGGGCACAACCCCTGGGCGGTGTGGCTCAGCCCGTTCGTCATGGACGTGCTGATGTACGACGCCGGCACCCTGTGGCGGGATCGTGACCGTGCCGGGCGGGTGACGGCGATCAAAGTGGCTGACGGGACCACCTTCGCCCCGATGCTCGACTACTTCGGGGACTATCCGAAGCCGCCCGCTCCGGCCTTCCAGCAGTTCATTCAGGGCATCCCCTGGGACTGGCTGACGACTGAGGACCTGATCTACTTCCCGCAGTGGCGGATTGCCAACTCGCCATACGGGGTAGCACCGATCGAGACGGTGCTGATCAACGCCAACACCGATGTGCGGCTGCAGATGTTCTTCCTGCAGTTCTTCACCGCCGGGGCCGTGCCGGAGATGTTCATCGAGGCTCCGCCGGACATGACGGACCCGGACGCCCTGGCCGAGTTCGAGGAGACGTTCAACGCCCGGCTGGAGGGCAACCAGGCAGCTCGGCACGGGCTGAAGTGGCTGCCAGCGGGGTCGAAGCCGAACCCGTACAAGCAGATCGAGCAGATCGACCCGAAGATCGCCGAGTACGTCATGCGGCGGACGATTGCGGCTTTCGGGCTGGTGCCACAGGACCTCGGGGTGGTGCAGGACGTGAACCGCAGCACGGCCGACACCCAGGTAGACACCCAGTTCAGGATCTCCAGCAAGCCGAACACGGCTCACTACGAGTCGATCCTGAACATGGTGCTGCAAGAGGACCTCCAGCTTCCGGTGCAGGTCCACTTCGATGATGGGCGCGAGAAGGAAGACCGGCTCATGGAGGCGCAGGCGCACCAGATCTACGTCTCCATCGGGGCTGAGTCGCCGGACCAGGTGGCGACGGATGTGCTGGGGCTGGAGGTTGACCCTCAGCACCCGGTGCCCCGGTCCATCGCCGTGCAGGGGGTGGGGCTGGTGCCGCTCAGCTACCTGCAGTCTGTCGCCGGAGACATCGACCCGCTGACCGCAGCGCCGGTTCCGGGCAGCGTGGCCCCGCAGGCACCGGCCATTGCGCCGGCGATCACCGCGCCGGCCCCGGGGATGGGCGCGCATCCCCCGGGTGAAGAGCCACCCGACGGTGGGCAGCTCGGTCCCACGGGGCATGGCGGCCCGAACGGCGGTGAGGGCAGGCCGCGCAACCTGCCGACCTCAGCGCCGGATGAGCGCCACCCGGGCGGCATGGTGAGCAACCATCCCGACGAGGGGGCATATGGCAAGCCCGGATACGGTGTGGGCGAGGTCGAGCGGCGCGGGCGCCAGATGAAGTCCGAGGGGATCACGGCTGGGATCGGGATCGCCGGGGTGGACATGGGCGACCGGGAGCGCGAGGATCTGGCAAGGTGGGCGCGGCAGTCCCGCAAGCGTGTGGAGCAAGGGCGTCCACCGCGTCACTTCAGCGAGTCCGGGATCTCTCAGCCCACCTATCAGGCCGTGTGGGAGAAGCTGCAGACGGCCCGCACGAGGGCGGAGGTGGACGAAGCCTTCAAGGCCGGGGGGACTCAGGGCAGCCCAAAAGCTAGACCCGGGCCATACGGACACCTGGAGGCTGCGCTGGTGGCCTTCTACGAGCCGTTGGTGCTGGCCGGGTTGATGGCTGGCGTCCCGGCGCTGGTGGCGACGAGGGCATGGCTGAAGGAATGGGCGAAGACTCCGGGGCTGCCGGTGACCTCGGATGCCGCGCTGGACGTGGCGCGGGCATTCACGGCCTCGATGCCGATGGACGCCGGTCCCTTGGGCGACGTGATCGACCGGATCTACCGGGACTCGTGGCTGCCAGGGGCAAAGGATGCCGTGGCCCAGCTCGGGAGCCGTGCGGAGCCGAGCCTGCCCATCGTCCAGGCGGTGAACGAGATGGACTGGGCCGACTGGGTGCCAGGCGATCCTCCGGGTGTGAAAGATCTGCGGAGCCTGCAATTCGACCCGATGGGGGCCGATGCCGGGGTGTGGCTGCGGGAGGTGGACGCCACCACCTGTCGCCAGATCGCCGAGATCCTGCATGACGGTGTGGAGTCTGGCCAAGGGGTGAATGTGATTGCCGCCAAGATCGACGAGCACCTGCACAACCCAAGCCGGGCCAGGATGATCGCCGTCACGGAGACGAACCGAGCCATGTCCCGGGCAGCGTTCGCCACCTACAAGCTCCACGGAGAGACCATGTGGGATCTGATCACCATGCCTGGGGCCTGCCCGATCTGCGAGGCGGTCAAGGCTGGCAATCCGCACTCGATGAGCGATGTCACCGGTCGGCCACCTTTGCATCCTCGCTGCAGGTGTGCTCCGGCCCCGGCGCTCCGGGTGGTACGGCCCCCCATGCCGCCGCCTTTGCCGCCGTCTGCGCCCACATCCGAGTTGCCGCAGAAGGTTCCCGGGACGTCCTTGCCCGAAGAGGCGAACCGAGCGAGGCACAGCCACCAGGGCCACATGGCCCGGCTCTTCCCGCCGCCTCCCGTGGCTCTGCCAGCCCCGAGCGGCGAGGGCCAGCGCAGTCGTCAGGGCAGCGCGCCGGGGCAGTCTTCGGGAGGAACCTGAGTTGCGCGTTGCCTTCGACATCGACGGGACGCTCGATGAGGACCCGTCGGTGATGGCGAGCTTGATGAACGCGCTCCGGGCGGCAGGACACAACGTGGTGATCCTGACGGGGGCATCGGACAAGAAGCCGAGCCAGGCGGACTGGGACAGCAAGGCCGGCTATCTCAAGTCGCTTGGCATGGGCGCGGCATGGGACAAGCTGGTGGTCTTCGGTGACCCGCCGCACAAGGCCAAGGCCAAGTGGATCAAGAAGCACAACGTCGATCTCCTGGTGGACAACAGCGCGGAGAATGCCGAGCTGTCGGCCGAGCACTGCACGGTGCTGGTGCCCTGGAACTCGATGATCGACGCCCCGAAGAAGGTCGTCCACGATGCGGGCACCTGAAGGAGAAGTGAATTGGGCGCAACAGTCCTGAACCTAGCCTCGCAGGCATACACGGCCTCTGGCAACACCGCGCCGCAGCAGACGGGGCCGCTCTACACCTTGGCGGTGGACGTGGACGTGACCGCGGCCTCGGGCACTTCCCCGACGCTGGCGCTGTTCGTGGACCGCGAGGGGGCGGATGGGGTTTGGTACCCGATCTGGAGTCCGACGGCGCTGACGGCTGCGGGGCAGCTCTCCACGAGCATCGGCCCGGGGTGCGCGGTGGCTGAGGTACCGACCAACAACATCCGGCTGCGGTGGGTGATCGGGGGCACGTCCCCGAGCTTCACCTTCTCGGCCTCGATCATCGGCCGCTAGGAGGGTACGGGGTTGTGTTGCTGGTCCTGTGGATGCTTGAGACCCTCTGACGACCACGGTGACCCTCGTGCCCTGACGACCGAGGACCTGCGGGCTGCGGCCGACCAGGCTGGGACGGACATCCCCGGCGTGGTGGCGAACATGGTGCGCACGCTGTCGCTGCATCGGGGCAGGCAGGCGGGAGCGCCAAAGGGCGCGGAGTATGCCGCCGTGAAGGTGCTTGGCGCGGAGCCGGAGCGCCGGTTCACCTTGGGGCTGGCTTATCCGGCCAACCGTCCCGACGTGGGGAAGGCTGCCGATGGCTTCCGGGACTTCGTGAGCCAGCATGTGCTGGAGGACGCGGCCTGGTCCTTCATGCGGAAGGGTGGGCGCGTGGGCATTCAGCACATGGATGGGACCGAGGGCCACGGCACGGTAGTCGAGAGCTATCTGTGGCCGAGCGACGAGCCGTGGCAGTCGCCCACGGGCCAGGTGGTCAGCAAGGGCGACTGGGTGCTGGGGGTGATATGGGACGAGCCTACCTGGGCGGAGATCAAGGCAGGTGAACTAAACGGCTTCAGCCCCCAAGGGGCCGCTCGCCGCCGTCAGCCGTCAGCCGAGGCGCTGGCGAACTTGAGGAGCTTCTGAGATGGACACCGACATCACTGAGTTTGAGTGGCTGGACCCTGAGCGGGTGGACGCGGTTGGCTCCCCGGCCAATGGCACCCCGTGGCTCCTGGTGAAGAGTGAGGGTGAAGAGCCAGTCTTCTCCGAGGACGGGATGGTGAAGTACGTCTCCGCGTCTGCCCGGCGCAAGTACGCCCGGCAGGGGGTGGCGATGCCCAACGGCGACTTCCCCATCCCAGATGAGGGCCACCTGCGGTCGGCGATTGGCAGGCTGGGGAACTACCACGGCGACAAGGCCAAGGCCAAGCGGCACATCATCAAGCGGGCACGGGCACTCGGGGCAACCCACCTGCTCCCGCAGGACTGGGGGGTGTCGAAGGACATGGACACTCAGGCCGAGGATGAGGATGTGGACTTCCCGTCGCCGGAGTCCACCCAGGGGCAGACGCGGGAGATGCATCCCGACGCCGGGCCGAAGAGCGGAAGCGTGTCGCAGGATGGTGGCGACCCGCCAGCCGGGAGGTACAGCCGCCCGGGTCCTGATCTGCGGCAGGGGGACGGCCTGGGCGACACAGCTCCCAGCAAGGTTGTGCCCAAGGCGCAGGCGATGGGTCAGACGCGGCAGCTCACCCGCAAGGCCGGGATGACTGAGGGCGAGAACCAGGACCTGGCTGCCGGGGGCAACCCGGAGCTTGACATGACGGGTGACAAGGCTCCGAACGGAGAGGCGGATGCGCACTCGGCAGAGGCTGAGGGCGAGTCTCAGACAGACGACAACAAGCGGAAGGCGGCGGCGGGGGGCGGGGACCAGATGCGCCGTGAGGAGGCGCAGTCTCAGAAGGCCAAGCGGCGGGTGGAGGGGGGCAACCCCGAGGACACCCAGCCCCACAGCGCGCAGTGGGAGGGGAAGGACGCGGCGCTGGCCGAGGGGGCGCATCAACTGCTGGAGCAGGCGATGGAGCTGGTGCAGCAATTCGAGAGCCGCGAGAAGGCTGAGATCCGCAGCAAGAAGGCGATTGAGACCCACTATCCCGACATCCGCCGCACGGCCAAGCTACTGACCGGGCTGGCCAGCGGCAAAGTGCAAACCGGCCCGGCCACCAAGGAGATCGAGGACATGACCCAGGACGAACTGATCAAGCTGCTCGACGAGCGCGATGCGGCGCGGCGCAAGGCGGAGAAGAAGGCTGAGATGAAGAAGGCCCGCAAGGCCCAGAAGCTCATCGAGGCGGCTCAGGCAGACCCGGAGGCTGCCCAGGCGCGACAGGCCAAGAAGGCCGCAAAGGCCGCCGCAAAGGCGGCGAAGGCGGCAGGCGCTGCGCTGGACACCGACCGGCTGACCAAGGGCATGGCTGAGGCGCTGGCCTTGGCCGTGAAGCCTCTGGAGGACCGACTTGCCAACGTGGAAGGCCAGCCGGCGCGGGTCGCTCCTATCCTCAACCCGTCGGCGATGGCCGCTCCCAATGGTCCCCGGACCGTCGTGGACGCGACGGCGTTCAAGGCGCTTGAGGACCGGGTGGCGGCGGCGCAGACACCCGCTGAGCGCCAGCGGGCAGGCGCGGAGCTGCTGAAGGCGAAGATGATCGCCGCCGAGCGGCTGCGCGAGGCTCAGGGCAAGACCGGGCAGCCGGTGGCGCTGCTGAGCCGCTGACCCTCGGGTCATTCGGAAGCACCGGGCTGAACCGGTGCGCGACTAGGAGAACCGTCAATGTCATGGGGAAGTGACGCCCTGGGAGTGACCCAGGACACCTTCGACATGATCAAGGCGGCCACCGGTGGCATCGTCACCGGGACGGGTATCGCGGGCATCGACCTCCAGGATCTGATCTCCTGGGTGCCGGTGGACACCCCGTTCTTCAACACCACCCCTCGGGTGGCGGCGAAGCAGGGTGCGCTCTTTGCCGTCTGGCAGGCGCTGTTGAACATCAACAACCAGCAGCCGGACGGTGGGGTTCCCGAGGACCAGTCGGCCCCCCTGATCGACATCCAGAACCAGTACATGTATGCTCCCTTCGCCGTGGTTGGCGCGGGTGGCACCGTGTCCTGGGACGCTCTCGCCCGGGGCGAGAACTACGCCGACGTGCTGGCGGTGGACACTCTTCAGTCCATCAACCAGCTCCTGATCTCGCTGGACATCCACCAGCTCAACGCCACCAGCTTCCCGCTGCCGACCATTGGGGCTGTGACCCCGGTGGCCGCGACCACGGGTGGCAGCCTCGCCACTGGGACTGTGTACATCAAGTGCGCCGCCCGGTCGGGGATGAACTACTACCGTGGCGGCTCGGGTGTGGCCTCGGCTGAGGCGAGCGTGGCGGTGACCGGCCCAACGGCCTCGGTGACCGCTTCGGTGCCATACGTCAAGATGGCGAACGCCTACGACTGGTACGTGGGATCTGCCACCGGGGCAGAGTTCTACTACACCACGACCATCGTCAACTCGGTGACGATCACCTCGATGCCGCTGGCGGCGGCGAACGTGCCGTCGCTCTCGGGCATCTACAACGCTGGCAAGCAGGGGCCGACCTCGGTCCCGGTCACCGACACCAGCTACCAGACCTACTGGCAGAACGGCCTCCAGGCTTCGATCCTGGGGGACTTCGCCAGCACGCTGGACCAGCTTGGGACCTCCGGTGCGATTGCCAACCTGGTGACCCCGGGCACTGGCGTCTCTCAGGGTGCCTACTACAGCAACCTGGGTGGCGCTCAGCTCACCGTCTCCGGCGCGGCTCTGCTGGAGATCGACGAGATGAACCGGGCGATCTACGATGCCTACCAGTTGACCCCGACGCGGATGCTCATGGGCTCCCAGAGCATCAACGACATCGCCAACGCGGTCTTGGACAACCCGCAGGCCGTGACCTGGCTGGTGCCCACGGACGCGGATGGCAGGGCGCGAGTTGTGGCAGGTGGCGCGGTGGCGCTCTACCTGAACAAGACGGTGAACGGCAAGCCGATCACCATCGAGCTGCAGCCGCACCTCCCACCGGGGGTGATCGTCTCGGTGGTGGACGAGGTGCCCTTCCCGGGTGCCAACATCACCACCACGCTGGAAGCCGAGACCCTGTACGACTTCTTCCGCTTCGACTACGGTGCGAACCGGCAGCCGGGCGTGAGCAACGGTGGTCCTCGGTACGACTTCGAAGTCCGCACCCAGCAGGCGTTCAAGAACAAGGCTTCGGCCATGATGGGCGTCCTCGCTGGCATCGGGTCGGGCATCGCCTGACCGTTGGCGCTGACGGGGAGCTGGGGCTTCGGCCCCGGCTCCCTACTCGGCAAAGAGGAGAGAAAGGGAATGTACCTGAAGCAGTTCCGCACGGTCCTGGTGCGTGTGCCAGACCCGCTGCGGCCGGGCAAGCGTGCCTTCGAGGAGCGGCAGATGCCCACCGGGGTCAGTGCCGTGAGCTGGCACGGGAAGCAGATCGAGGCGGAGGAGGACGGATGGATCGACCTGCCCGACGATTGCGCCGAGCACCTGAAGTCCATCCACTACCCGAAGGGCGAGCGGTGGCTCAACCAGGCAGAGACCGGCGAGCTGGTGGCTGTGGGCGCAGCCACCGAGGACGTGGAGCGGCAGGCGAAGGCTGAGCCGCGCCCGAAGGCTAGGGCCAAGGCCCCGCAGTGAGCATCTCCCCGGCCGCGCCGACGCCGTTCACGACTCCGGTCGCGAACCCGAGCATTGGCGCGGCCGGTTCCGCTTACCCATACTGCTCGCCGTCGGAGTTCCTCGGCTGGCCGACGGCCTTGGACACCACCCAGCTCATCCCAGGCGGGTCTCAGCAGGCGCAGTTGCAGGCCATCGCCGATGTGCTGAGCGCGGCCTCTGCCGACATGGACCGATTCTGCTTCGGGCAGGACGCGGCGGTGAAGGGCGCAAGCCTGGCGGCGACGATCTCGGTGGAGTCGGCGATTGTGCCGGTGGTCAATGGGATGGTCCGGCTGATCTGCGACTACAAGCCCATCATCGCCGTGAACGGCGTCGACATGGGCTACTCGATGGCGAACCTCCAGCCAGTCGGCGAGGCGATCCAGCAGGCGATCCTGATCGGGCGCAGAGTGATCACGGTGCCGCTCATCCCCTACACGGGGCGGGATGCCACCTTGGTCAACCCCCCGATCCCCGTCCGCACCGCCGGGCAGTTCGCGGTCCTCTGGAGCTACGTCAACGGCTACCCGCACACCGAGCTGGCGGCCTCCACCGCAGTCGGCGCGACCACTGTGGACGTGCTGCCCACCGATGGGGCATCCGGGCTGCTGGGGATCGTGCCGAACATCACCATCTTCACCATCCGGGACGGGGTGAACACCGAGAGCTTCCTGGTGTCGGCGGTGAGCGGGACGACCTTGACGGCGGCCTCGCCGCTGAGGTTCGCCCACACGCTGCCGCAGGCGCCGGACTTCATCCCGGTGACCACCATGCCGGACGACATCAAGACCGCCTGCATCTTCATGGGGATGTTCCTCATCAAGACCCGGGGCGACTCGGCCCTGATGCTGCAGCCGATTGGCGAGCCCAACAAGCCGCAGCACGGGGCGGCG
>JAEHJW020000069.1_pt1 | contig 12307 bp, 14 predicted proteins | sample 9271431 | NCBI WGS metagenome assembly JAEHJW02
CTGTTAAAACTCCTTAGTGATTGCAAGATGGTATTATTTTACAACTAGCAACCCTAGCACATGAACACGCATGGTCAACCGGTGTTACCGTCTTGGCCAATCCGTCGTTCTGAACGCACCCTACCCTCCCGCCGTCACTGCCTGCCGGACCGGCATTCGCATGCCATGGTTCCCGATGCTTGCGCTCAGGTTCTCTCCGTCATCTACACGCGGGTTTACGTCGCCAGCGACACCGTTCCAGGGAATGCCCGTCCCGGGCGTGATTCATGCTCGCAACAACGTCTGGTTGGCCCCTAGGTTGCCCATAGCAAAATGATATGCTACATATTTATAGCACGCCGATATCGTGTTTCGGTATTTTGTGATGCCCACCAGAATAACGACTAAGGGCAACGTCCGGCCGGTGGCGCTTCTGGCGCAACAGTGAGGATACACGTACCAATGAAACCCTTTCATACCGCCCGCGTCGGCCTAGTGCTGGCGATAACTGTCGGCTTGGCGGCCTGCGGTGCTGGCGGTGGATCCGACCTCACCGCGAGTTCCGTATCCGGCCCGACCTCCGCTTCGGGCGGCGGTTCCCCGCCCTCGGCTCCGCTGGCGGGATGGGCTTGGATATCGGGAGCGGATACCACCGGCGCGATCGCCGTCTACGGCACACCTGGCACGTCCGGATACCTCGATGATCTGTGGATGTCCACGTCGTGACGATCCACGCTAACGCCCGTGAGCACCGATCCCCCGAGACGGTCCGTCAAGCGGATCCCCGTGACGAAGCGCGTATCTTGGCGCTGGCCGACGCCGCGCTCGGCACCGGGTATGTCGATCACGCGGCGCTCACGAGAGCGTCCTGCTTCGTTGCCGTGGCCGCAGAGGAGCTCCTGGGGTTCGTTTGCGTCGAACCCCATACGTTCCAGCGCAACGAGCAGGTCCTGAAGACCATCGTCGTCGCTCCGGCTCATCGCGGACGCGGAATCGCGAGACATCTGGTCCTGGTGGCTCTGTCCGCTTTTCCGGGCAGCGCATGGCGTTCGCCCGCCTGGGTATCGCACGGCGGAGAGATCCCGGCAGACCGGCTGTTGCGGTCCCTGGGATTTGTTCCGGAGGAACTGATTCACGACTACTGGTACATCAACAGTCTGTCTCGGGGATACCCGTGCCCGAATTGCGGCAATCCCTGCCAGTGTTCGGCGATGATGTACCGGCGGGCGTCCCCTTGAGCCAAAGTGAGATCCCGCGCGCCGAAACGGAGGGGAACAACACCTCCGATGCCACGGTGATCGCGCACTGCATGATTCTGCGTGATCGCCGCGGAGGCAGGCTTTCCCCCGAGGAGGTCGCCTCATCATCTTTGCAGTCCTCATCAACCTTACGATCAGGAGAGCATGCTCATGCGTGGAATTTCTTTGGTTGCCACCCCCATTATTCTGACGGCGCTTGCCGGCCTGGCCGGCTGCGGAAGTCATTCGGCGGCGCCCCCCGTCGCCTCGTCAACGACGTCCTCGACGACGCCGGTGGTGGTACCGGTGGTGGTACCGGTGCCCGCACATTCCCCCACGTGGACTTGGGAATCCGGCTCGACCGCGGCGAACACCGCCGGCACCTACACCGCACAGGGCACGCCCTCGGCCACAGGCCCTGGCGGGCGTTACGCGGATATCCAGTGGCGGGATACTTCCGGCAATCTCTGGGTTTTCGGCGGCACCGGGGTGATCGGCAACGGCACGATCGGGCTGCTCTCGGACCTGTGGAAATACAATCTGGCGACGAATCAGTGGACCTGGGCGAACGGGCCGGACACCGTCAATGGCGCGGGCTCCTACGGCACGCTCGGGGTCGCCGCCGCCTCGAACCTGCCCCCCGCCCGGACCAATTCGGTCGGCTGGACCGACTCTTACGGCAATCTCTGGCTCTTCGGCGGGGAAAGCGCCGGTCCAACGTATCGCAATGACCTGTGGGAGTACACCCCGTCCACCAACGAGTGGACCTGGCAAGGGGGTCCGGACACCACGGACACCGCCGGCATCTACGGCACGGAAGGGGTGGCCTCGACTTCAAACATTCCCGGTCCGCGGGTGCTCGCTCCCGCCGTAACCGATAATTCCAGCGGCGCGGTGTGGGTGTGGATTTTCGGTGGGTACAGCTACGGCGGCACGCTCTCCGGGGACATGAACGATCTGTGGCGGTATGACCCGGCGGCGAAGGCGTGGGCCTGGGAAGCCGGCGCGGACACCACGAATCAGGCGGGCGTCTACGGCACGCTTGGCACGCCGGCTCCGGGCAACACGCCAGGGGCCCGGCAGGGCGCGATGATGTGGGTCGATGCCGCCGGGAACCTGTGGCTTTTTGGCGGCTACGGGTATGACTCCACCGGCACCCAGGGGGCGCTGAACGACCTGTGGAAGTTCACCCCCTCCTCCCGCGAATGGACCTGGGAGGGCGGGTCCAACCTGCAGAACCCTTCCGCGATATACGGCACTCTGGGCACGGCGGCGGCGGGCAATATCCCGGCCGGCACGTTCTCCGGGGCATCCTGGACGGGTAGCTCCGGCAATTTCTGGTCTTTCGGTGGTGCGGGCGAGTACAACAACGAACTCAACGATCTGTGGATGTACGACCCCACGACCTCTGAATGGACCTGGGAGGGAGGCAGTCAGACAAACACCGCCGGCATCTACGGCACGGAAGGAGTGGCCTCGACTTCAAATCTTCCGGGCGCACGCCTCGAGACGAACGCCTCGGTCGATTCGACGGGGAACGTGTGGCTGTTCGGTGGCTACGGGTACGACGCGAACAACAACCTCGGGGACCTGAATGATTTGTGGAAGCTTGTGCCATGAAGAAGGTCGCCGCATCCATGCTGGCCGTAACGGTTCTGACCAGCGCCGCGCACGCATCCGGCGGGACGCAATTTAGCACGGAGCGTTACGCATTACGGGGCGAAGCATGGGCCGAGGAGGCGCTCGCCACTGATTTCGCTACCGGCGTCGGGGAGCCGAAAGACCCGATTGAGGCGGCGGCGCTTTACGCCCTGGCCGCCCGGCAGGGAGTGACGTGTCCGTCATGTCTGCGCCGGGAGGAGCGGCGTCTCACGATGATTCAAAGGCGTCTTGTGCAGGGCATATCGAACGGAAGGGCCGTGCGCAAAGGGCGGAGCTGAACAGATGAATCTCAACCAAGCCGAACGGAACCTCGTAGCGCTGTCGCTTGCGCTGATCGACGGGGATTCGCGTTTGTCCCGGGCTGAAGCAGAGCTGGGCGGCCGTGTCGATAAGGGCGCAATCTCCCGCGAGGTGTTACGGAGAACCGTGTCTGAAATCTGTCGCGGGATGGATCCGCTCGGAGAGTATCTGCGGCCCACAAGGTACGGTGCGGGTGATAAGATGCCGCATGACGTGGTGGACGTAATGCAATGGTGGATTTCCGGACAGCCCAATCCCGCACGCTTCACGGTACTCAACGCTGGAACCGGGCAATTGCTAAGGCCTCTTTCGCAGGCGTTCCCGCAATCGAGCTTTGTGGCAATCGAAAATGACCCACTTGCCGCGATCGCGCTCAGGGCGAACCTGGTGATTTTGAAACTGCACCTGCGCACACGCATCGTCTGCGGATGCGAGGAGATGGCCCGGTTGCCGTGCAGCATAGGGCCTGTGGCCTATTTGGGATACGGCGAAAATCGACCAGAGGGAGATGAATCGCTCGTGCGCATGTTGGATGCGACCACCACGCTCGCGCAACCGGGAGACACGGCGACTTTTCTTGTGCCGTCCGATGCGCTGGAGGGGAAGCGGGGAGCCGACATGTGGAGACGGCGCCTGGAAACCGTTGGCGTAACACACGTCATTTTTCTAGAGCCCAGGGATCCGCACAAAACGCGAATGGCCCTGGTGTGCGCATGTAGCGGAAACCAATCTGAGGCGATCCGGATTGCGTATTCCCGTTTTCCGATGGGCGCATCCAAACCCGGCGCAAACGCGTGGCTCAATGTTCCGAGGAAGTGGCTGCAGGACGCATCCTGCTGGGTGAATTTTTGGAACGCGAGTCAACCCAATATCAAGACGCAGTCGCACGCGGTTAGCTTGTCTGTTTCGTTGCCGGACTGATCCGGTAAGCTCTACGATCGGAAGGAGTGATGAACATGAGCGTATACGTAGACGATGCGTCGATTCCCTACGGGCGCATGCTGATGAGCCACCTGGTCGCGGATTCCCTCGAGGAACTGCATGCGATGGCCAATCGCATCGGCATTGCCCGCCGCTGGTTCCAGCGGGAGGCCTCGACCCCGCATTACGATGTGTGCCGTGCAAAACGCGCCCTGGCCCTGCGTCATGGGGCCATCGCGCTCGACCGCCGCGCCATGGGCGTGTGGCTGCGGACGCGGCGCGAACAGGACGGAGGGAAGGACCGTCCCTCACCTTCAACACCCCCAATCCCTGTCTGAGGACTGCATCCATGAGACTCTTTGAAAAGAAACCCCGGAGCGCCTTCTGGCCAGCCCTGCTGGTGATCTTTTTTTTCCCGGCCGTGGCGCTCGCCGCGCCCGCCGGTGCAAACAAGGACTTCCCGCTGCGCTGGGAGTATCCCGACGTGCACACGCTGTCCACCGCGCAACTTTACAAGATGTTCCCGAACGTGGTCCTCGTCGATGCGCGCACCCAGATCGAGTGGAAAATCCTGCACATCAAAGGTGCCATCGTCGACTCAGTCGACGGAGGACTGTTCGGACACCGGTTCCGGGAAACCCTGCAGGCCTTGCGTCGCAAAACGAAAGAACCCATCGTGTTTTACTGCAACGGCCACCTGTGCCCGAAATCCTACATCGCCGCCCAGCGCGCCCAGGAGGCGGGCATCAAGAATGTCTTCGCCTACGATTCCGGCATCCATGACTGGACGAAGGCGCACCCCAACCTGGCCGTGATGTTCGGGAAATCCCCGGTCACGAGCGCCATGTGGATCCCGCGCGCGCAATTCCGCAAGCACGAGCTGTCGCCGGCGGTCTTCGCCGGGATCGTGCGCAAGCGGCATTGCGACTGCCTCGTGCTCGACATCCGCGACCTGGCGCAGCGCGACACGCTTCTTTTCCCCGGGAAGGCCCACGAGGCGCGGATGGACGACACGGCCAAGATCGACCGGCTGATCAAACAGGCGTACCGGAAACATGAAACGCTGTTCGTCTTCGATGCCGTGGGCGAGCAGTCGCGCTGGTTCCAGTATTACCTGCGCAAGAAAGGGGTGCACAACTATGAATTCATGCGGGGCGGGGAACGCGGGTACGTCAATGCCGACGTGTCGTGATTCCCGTCTGCGCGGATGACCGGGGCGCCCGCATGCGACAGCCGGGCGCCTCCCCCTCCTGCGCGTTGCTCATCGTTGATGTGCAAACCGGTTTTATCATCCCGGAAACACGGCACGTCATTGCCGGGATTGAGCGGCTGATCCCCCGGTACGCCCATGTCATCGCCACGCGGTTCTTCAACCCGCCCGACTCAAACTTCCGGAGGCTGATCCACTGGGATCTCTTCGACCGGCAAGGGCCTGATTTTCCGCTGGCCATCAAACTCCCGGACTACGCAATCATTGTGGACAAGCCGGTATACACATGCGTGACTTCCGCGTTTCTCGATCTCCTGCGCCACCGCAATGTCTCTGAGGTCCATATATGTGGAATCGACACTGACGTCTGCGTCACCAAATGCGCGGTCGACCTGTTCGAAAACGGCCTCCGGCCTGTGGTGCTTGGCTTTGCCTGTGCAAGTAATGGCGGTCGCGAATGTCACGAGGCGGCGCTGAAAATTCTCGTCCGCTATATTGGGCGGGAACAGGTGCGGACCAGTGTTGCCAGTGACGGCTAGCCTCGCTCGCGTTGCGGCAAATCCGCTCGTTACAGCCATCCATGAGCTGGGCGATGTCTCGGCAGAACTCTATGTCCGCTATCACCCAATCTCGAGAAGCCGTCATCAACGACTGAAGGACGAGACATGACCAATCAACCCGTCACCGTAACCCACAACTACACCGTAACGTATGAAAACGGATGCGTTTTCTTGTTCTCGTACGACAGTGTGCCGATGGATGCCGTAACTGGCATCCTGAGCAAGTGCGGCCAGAACGCCATTATGGATTTGCATCTGGCGCGTCTGGCACGGGCTATGCTGGCGGCTGGCCCCAAAGATGCCTGCCGGTCGCTGTGGACAAAGTACGAAGATATCGAACGGGCGCGCGTGGCGCGAGATTACCCCGACATGGAGCCCACAGCGCAGGAATGGCTGGCGGTCGGCCAACACGGGAGTTCGTCGGCTGCCCTCTTCTTCCACCTGACCGGCGTACGTCCGGTCTACGTCCGCAACAAGGAAAACCCGGTTGATCACCCATGCGATGCGGACGATCTGTCACGTTGTCGCCTACTCCTCGAGCAAGCGCCTGCGCTAGCGTCACGGTTTCCCGAAATGAAAAAGATTTCGCCAGTCTGGGCCCGGCTTGTCGACCACTGGGATAACCTGTGCGCCCTGATGGACGAAGAGGCGCCATGGCGTGAGCGTGGGGCGTGGTCGACACCGCAAACCAATGCACGCCTGGCTACCATTATCGCATCTTGAAATACGAGAGCATCTCGATGTTGTCGATTTATTTTGGATGAACGTCCAGGTTGTCGAGCGCGTCTGCCAGCGACCGGATCAGTTTGATACCATCGAGGCATGAAGCGCCTGGAACTTCCACGCGCGACGATCAATGCCGCAGCCTGTCGAGCAGGCTGGCGCACACCGTCATACACGGCATCAACCTTCTTTGATGGATGCCAGACCCGGACGGTTCACCGCGTCGGGATCGAGCAGCGCGCAGAGGGCCATCCCGAATGCCCGGGCGATTTTCTCGACATTGTCGAGGCCAGCGTTGAGTTCCGCGCGCTCGATGTGTCCGATGTAATTGCGGTGCAGTCCGCTCTGTTCGGCGAGGTCTTCCTGCGACCAACCGTGCCCAGCGCGCAGGAGCCGCACGTGCAGCGCGAGCCGCTCGCGGGCCCGCGGGCTCGGTATAGCAGGACCTCTCGCCGAGGGGGACGGCTCCCGCGGCAACGGGATGAGCGATGGTAGGAGTGACAGCAGGGTCAGGCGATGCGTGCCCTGGGGCGGATGGGTGCTGTCTTGGGGCGGGCGACGCAAAACCCGCCCGGCCCACAGGGCCTGTTCCGTGGAGTCCGGGATCTCACCCCGGGTTTTGGTCGACATGGAAACCTCCTTGTTGTCCGTAGGTTACGGTCTGCAATGCGCCCCGACTGAATTTACTCCAAACGGACTGCGCGGACAAGGCGGGGCGCCAGACTCTTCCTCTGGAGTGATCTCGTGGTAAGGTTGATAACATCCGGAAATGCATAGGTGCGGAGATGGCAAATGAACGGAAGCAATGGAAAATTTTGAAGGTGAGTTCATAATGAAACCAAGCCGCAAGCCGGAAGCCGCAGCAGCAAACGTCCTGGCATCAGGAAACGTTTCTCTAGCTAACGCGAAGAAGGCAAAAGAGGACGAGTTCTATACACAGCTTTCCGACATAGAAAACGAGCTAAAGCACTACAAATCACAGTTACGCGGAAAGTCTATCCTATGTAACTGTGACGATCCGTTCGAGAGCAATTTCTTCAAGTATTTCGCGCTCAACTTCAACATCCTCGGCCTCAAAAAACTTGTTGTTACGAGTTATGCGATGTCGCCAATCGTTGGTGGACAGTTGCCGCTTCTCGACATAGAGGGGTTGAAACCTGAAGGTAAAGAGCCCTACGCAATCGAGATCAATGAAGTTCCGGATCATAGGCGTCGCGGAGCGACGGACATTACGGATGTAGAGTATCTGCTGAAGCGGAAAGCCAATGCGGCCCACACCCTTACTGGCGATGATGGCTACGCTGGCGGTGACTTCCGAAGCCGCGAGTGTATTGAATATTTGAAGCAAGCAGATATTGTTATTACGAATCCTCCATTCTCGCTTTTTCGTGAATATATATCGCTTCTGATGGAGCACGACAAAAGGTTTGTGATTCTTGGTAATCAAAATTCCCTAACTTCAAAGGAGATTTTTGAATTTGTTTATCAGGAGAAGCTGTGGCTGGGCAATAACAACGGAGATATGGCTTTCAAGGTGCCTTCCCACTACCAACCGAGGGAGACTAGGTATTGGGTTGATGAGAGCGGACAGAAGTGGCGGAGCTTTGGAACCATGTGCTGGTTGACGAACCTCGACATTGCAAAGCGTCACGAGGATTTGCCGCTCTATAAGAGGTACACGCCGCATGAATATCCCGCCTACGATAACTTCGACGCCATTGAAGTGTCCTCTTACAAGGAAATTCCGGTAGATTTTGATGGGGTCATGGGTGTGCCCCTAGGGTTCCTGGCGAAGCACAATCCAAAGCAGTTTCAAATCGTTGGAATTACAAAGACATGGTTTGGTATGGCATCCAAGAAATACCCAACTCAAAAACAGATCAGCGCGAACGGAACGAAAAGCGACGTATCGAAACTTAACGATGGCGCCTCTCTGAAAGTCACGACTCCGCCAAGGGGAAAAACTTACTACAAGGTTGGGAGCGACTGCTTCATCCAGACTTACCCCCGTATCCTGATTCGACGGAGAGCCGCCATATGAAGATAGCGCTTAACAAGATCAAGGTATCCGAGCTTGTGGCCGGCTATGAGAATAATGCTGAATCAGGGGTGCGCGGCTATGGTGGTCTCCTGAACATACGACCGGCTTACCAGCGTGAATTTATATACAAGGAAAAGCAGCGGAATGAGGTCATAAATACTGTTCGCAAGAACTTTCCACTCAACACGATGTATTGGGTTAAGGCTGGCGATGGATTCGAGCTGATGGATGGTCAGCAGCGCACCATCAGCATCTGCCAATATGTTCAGGGGGATTTCTCTGTTGAGATAGATGGCTCTCCAAAGAACTTCGGGAATCTCACGGCAGACAAGCAGCAAGAAATCCTTGGCTACGAGCTTTCGGTCTATATATGCGAAGGCACAGACAGCGAGAAGTTGGACTGGTTCAAGATCATCAACATCGCCGGCGAAAAACTGACAGACCAAGAGTTGAGAAACGCCATATACACCGGGCCGTGGCTCACGGATGCAAAGCGGTGGTTCTCTAAAACCGGGGCTCCGGCAGTCCAGGACGGACGCGACAGGTTGGTTAACGGCTCGACAATCAGACAGGAAGTGCTCGAAACGGCGCTCGACTGGATCTCCGGCGGGAAGGTCGAGGACTACATGAGCGCGCACCAGCATGACAAGGACGCTCAAGATCTATGGCAATACTGGCAGGCAGTGTTTGATTGGGTTAAGCGCGTATTCCCGAATCAAGATAGCGCCAGGGTCAAGACCATGAAAGGCTTGCCGTGGGGTAAGTTTTACAGCAACCACAAAGATGACAAGCTGAATGCGGCGGATCTAGAAAAGCGCGTTGTTTCCCTCATTGACGATGACGAGGTAGACAACAAGAAGGGTATTTACGAGCACCTTTTAACTGGCAACGAAAAGACCTTGAGTCTGCGGACGTTCGACGACAAGACGAAGGTCCAAATCTACTCAAAACAGAAAGGCATATGCCCTGTCTGTAAAGAACATTTTGAGATAGACAATATGGAAGCTGATCACATCATCCCGTGGAGCAAGGGCGGCAAGACGACGCCTGAGAACTGCCAGATGCTATGCAAGATGGACAACAGGACGAAGAGCGGGAAGTAGGCTAGGCAGCCGTACAGTTCTCGGATCGGCGCAACCGCGGCGTGACCACTCCCAGATTCCTCAGCCTCTCTTCGCTCGGTAAGCGCTCCAGTAACAGCAGAGTTGCTTAGCGCTGCAGTTTAGCCACTGGCCGTGCCAGGTTGATCTGATCCACGCAGAGGTTGCCCGGCAGCAATGCCTCGCCGCTCGTGCTCAATCCCTGGAACATCTGATGCCACTGCGCCAACCCCTTGTCGAACCGTCAGATCGCCAGCAGATCCGTGCCGCTGCCAAACAGCCGCCCGTCGAACGCGTCGATGAGCGTCCGGGCGAATTCTGGATCCTCGAAATTCGCCGTCGCCCGGACTTCCGGTCCGCCCGTCTCGAGGCGATACGCCCGGTTGTCGGCGACCATGAAATGCTGATCGAAGGATGCGGCAGACGCCCCCGCTTTCCTGACCACCAGGGATCCTTTGATCGTTCCGATGTCCTTCGCCTCCCGGATCGCCCGGATGAAAACATGGGCATCGAGGTCGCTCGGGTCGTTCTGCACAACGATCTCGATCCTCCGGCTCGCAGCGCAGAGAAACCCGCACGCGGCCCGAATCAGGTCCCTGGACCCGTACACCGGGACGCCGTCGACCTCATCCCTCAGCGCGCCGGAGAACAGCCGGATGCGCGCGCGTGCGCGTTCGAGCATCTTCGTCATGAGATAGGTAGCGTGCTCCGGGCATCCGTTGGAAATGATCCGGTTGATCCCCAAAGCCGCGCACTCGTCGATGTTCCGGTAATATTCACGATCCTCCGCGTCGCGGGCGTTGCCCACAGGGTCCTGGTATCGCCTCACCATCCGGTTGAATACCTGTTCGGTCGTCCTGATCGGGTCGTCGGTCACCCCGGAACCCAGGGATGACCACTGCAGGGCGCTGTCATCCCGTTGCACGACGGTGTACGCCAGATCAAGTGCCGTCCGGGCGTTCCCAGTGGGCTGGGAGACGAGCTTTTCGCCCAGGTCCTCGAACCCGGACTGAACATGGTGCATCAACGAAAGGAAGCGCTCCTCGTCGATTCCCGGGAAGACCCGTTTCAGCCTTTCGCAGGAATCCGTCCGGCGCAGCACGATCTGGCGCGACGACGGCACGAACAAGGCCACGGCGACATTCACAAATTCCTCCGTCGTGATGTCGTGCACATACCGAAGCACGGTGTAGGTGTATGAGAGACTCATCCAGGCATCCTCATGTCCCTGGCCTAGCGAGGAGTTGCCGCGTCCTGGATTTCTTCCGGACTCAGCACGCTCGCGGGACGCGCGGTGTAGTTGTACCGCGCCGTGACGGGTTTGCCATGGGTCGCCGCTTTATAGGCATCCTTGGCCGCCTGCTGCGCGAGCGCCTCGGTGTCGAACAGGATGGGCACGCCGTTCAGCTTGAGCGGTCCCTGACGCAATCCCGTTACGCCACCCTCAACCCGGCACCAGACGATGAACCGGTTTTCAGTGTGTTTCGAAATGTCGTTGTCAGTCATGTTCGGATCTCCGCGACCCTCAAGGGGCTGTCGATGAACAGTGTAGATGAGAGTTGTTCGTCCACCTAGCTCAGGCGCAAACGGATGGACCCGGTTGCGCTCTTGCCGTCCCCGGGTGCCACGCCGGCAGCCCGCATGCTCATCCGAACCGAGGGTTGCCACAGGATGGGCCGATTCGCTGCCCGCCGGACCCCGCAGGCGCGGGCTCTGCTGCCTGGCCTGGGTGATGCGCCGGCCATTATACCAGCCCTTTCTTTCGTGGCAGCGGCGGTATCTTGTTCGGGTGGCGCGCGGCATCCCAGCTCCACCAAGCATCCACACCGTACTGCGTGCGGTAGTACGCCTGTTTCTCCATCTTGCGGATTTCGTAGGATTCATCCATCCGGCCAAACACCTCCATCGGACAGGGGCTGCCCATATCCAGGAGCTCGAAGTCCGGGAAGACTACGTCGCGGGCGGCATCGAACCGCAGCGGTTTCAGGAAGGCACGGTGTTCCGTGTACAGCAATTCCTCGAGCATGGCCTCGAACCCGGATGCGACCGGGATCCAGCGTGGAGTAACCCCCATCAGCGCGATGTCAACGATGTTCGCGCAGTTGTTGCGCCCAGGCGGGTCCGTTTGGGCGATCGCGATGGTCGGCGCGCCCTGCCGCCAGGCGGCGATCTCCGCCTCGAAGCTGCTGCGCCTGCTCTTCCATAGGTCCGAGGCGACCCGTAACCGTGGAATGCCGTGAAACCCTTTGATCGGCAGGAAGCCCATAGCGCAGGCCTCCCGTTCCGGAGAATGAGCCGCGAACGGTGCGATCACCACCAGGCGACGGCTGTCACGCCGCGATGCGTCTGACCGGCTCTGGTTTTTCCGGGCGTGGATGCCGTCTGGGTTTTCCGTTGCGACCAGCAGGGAGTCCGCGAGCGTGGCCTTGCCGGCCAGAATGCCTTTAGCCTGCTCGTCCAGCCAGCGATGCACGCCATCGAGTGTCCGCTTCCCTTCCATGGCCGGGTACCAGAGGTTGAGCCGAGCCTTAGTCCAAAGCAGATGCAGCAGACCGAGCGGCGTCATCGCCGGC
>JAEHJW020008187.1_pt1 | contig 12305 bp, 16 predicted proteins | sample 9271431 | NCBI WGS metagenome assembly JAEHJW02
CTGGACCGACGAGGAGAGCGAGGAGGAGTAGGCACGCGCCGTCCGCGCTGGACAGGCGCCGATCGCCCGGATAGACTTCTGGCCCGACTGGGGCGTCGGCAAATGGATAAGCCACGGGACTTTGGAACCATGTTTTAGGTCTTTCCTCGTCATGGACGCTCGCGCCAACTGAGGGAAACCCCTTGACAATCCAGTAGCTTGAGCGTAGCTTGTCCGGGATGGTGATGGACGCTGTTTCCCGCTCGCGGTTGCACCGGGGTAGCACCGGAAAATCCGGGGACTTAACCACGGGACTTTCGGGCAACCCCTCGGAGGGGACCATGCGACGCCAACCCGAACGCATCGTGTTCACCGACGCCCGCCTGAAAGCGCTCAAACCCCGAGCAGCGCGCTACACCGTGCAGGACGTTAAGACGCCCGGCTTGTCGGTGCAGGTGACGCCCAACGGGGCGAAGTCCTACTACTACACGAAGAAGGTGAAGGGGCGCTTCGAGCGGGTCCGCATCGCCAGCGTCGCCGAGCTTGCCGTCGAGAAGGCCCGCACCCGTGCCGGCGTGTACATCGGCGCCGTGAGCGAGGGGCGCTCGCCGAGTGAAGAGCGTCGCGCGGTCCGCGCCGAGATGACGCTGGACCAGTTGTGGAAGCTGTACGCGGAGCAGCGCGGCCCGGCCAAGCGCTCATTCAATACTGACGAGCGACGGTACAAGCACCTTGCGTGCCTGGCGACCCGCAAGCTCTCCTCGATCGCCCAGGAGGACGTGAACCGGCTACTCGACTCAATCACGGCGACCTCCGGGAAGGGGGCGGCGAACCGGGTGCGGGCGCTGGCGCGCATGCTGTTCAACTTCGCGCGCGGGCGGGGCGTGAAGCTGGTCAACCCCGTTATCGGCACGACGCACCACAAGGAAACCGCAAAGACCCGCTACCTCTCGCCGGAGGAACTCGGGCGTTTCCTCGCGGCGGTGGACGCCGACGGCGACGCCGACTTGCAAGACTACCTCCGCTTGCTGCTGTTCACGGGTGTGAGGCGCGGTACGCTTTGCAGGGCGCGGTGGGCGGACCTGGACGTACCCGGCAGATTGTGGCGCATCCCTGCCGAGTACATGAAGGCGGGGAGGCCGCTCGAAATCCCGCTCGCACCCGAGGCGGCGGCGATCTTCGCCGAACGGCAGCGGCTGGCGGCGCCGGATGCGGTGTGGGTGTTTCCCGGCCGCACCCCGACGGGACACCGGGCCGGTTCGCGCGTCGGCTGGCTGCGCATCCTCGCCCGTGCGGAAATCGCCGGGGTGACGGAGCACGACCTCCGCCGGTCGTTCGCGACCTACGCGCTTGAGGCCCGCGTGCAGTGGCCGATCATCGCGGCGTTGCTCGGGCACACGAAGCCGGCCGGGGCGACGGCGATTTACGCGCAGCCGACGATGCCGGAGCTGCGCGCGGCGGTTGAAGTGACGGTGACGCGCATCCTCACCGTGGCGATGGGCGGCGGTACGGTGATCGCATTCCCCGGCGCCGAGGCGGCGAAATGAAAAGCCCGGCCGTGCGCCGGCCCGAAGTCGTGACGGTGTTCCTCACGAGCGGGCTTGAGCCGGAGACCGAAGACGCCCTCGCGGATGCGCTCCCCGGCGTCGAGGGTGACGCGCTGTCTCTGGTCTTCCGTGACGTGGCGGCGATTGTGCGCGCCTGGGTCGCGAACGCCAGCAACCCAGCACCAACCGCACAGGAGACGCACCGGCGCTGGCGCGCGGTGATGACGCACGCCGCGGGTTTGACCGACGCACTCGACGCGCTCGGCGGCGCCACGGCGTTGGCGGCGGTGGACGCAGCCCAGCCCGTGACGAGCACGTCGCCGGCGCGACCGGACGCCAACCCCTACGCCGAATGGGCCACGATGCGCGACCGGCTCCTGACTGTCGCACTGACGGCGGGATTCTTCGCTGGTAACCACGCGCGCGGCGGGCGACGGGACAACGCACCATTGCGGGCCGCCGTTGGGGCGCTCAAGCGCGTCTTCGCCAAGGCCAACGTCGAGGCGGGCCGGGCCGGGCGCCGACGGTGTGACTTCGTGCTTGGCGCGTTGGGGGCGGCGCCGCCGTCGCTGTGGAGCCCGAACCGCGACGAAGAGCGGCTCGTGCGCGACTACATCCGCCGCGACTGACCCCAAGGGGCTGTCTTCTTCCTAACAGAAGACGTTAAGTAAATGTCTTGGGATGTAGAGTCCTCGGCCGGAAGATCGCGCTCGGAGGTAGAGCGCGATGGACAAAAACAGCACCGCCAACCGACCGCTCCGAGAACGGGAAGCGGCGGCGCGCCTCGGCCTGACCGGGAATTGCCTGGCAAAGTGGCGCTGCCGCCGCATCGGCCCGCCCTATGTCCAGTTTGGCCGGACGATCCGTTACTTAGAGAGTGACCTGGACGCTTGGCTGCGGCAGCACGTCGTTGAGCCCGAGCGGGAGGCCGTGTGAGCCCGGACCCGGCTGCGCACAAAAGAGAAGAGGCGCCCGGCAAGGCGCCCCACGAGACCAACGACCGGAGCCAGCGTAGCGCCGGCGGCGTGGGATGGCAAGCAGGAGACGGTGAACTCGGTTTCGGCATGCTTTCCGACCTGTTGCATCTGCTCCGGGCCGAGCGGCGTGACCGTAGGTTAGCGCGGATCTATAAGGCTCCTGACGTCTTTCAATCGGCAGCTGATGCCGAGCGCGCCGCCTGCCGTGACCTCGCTGAGCTCTCTCGCGAGGCGCTTTGGCTTGAGGCCGAGCGCGTGAAGGCGCGGCTCGTGGCCGAGGCGCGGGCGAGCGCCTGGCTGCTCCGCCGGCTCGCGGCTTGCCGCGCCGAGGCCGAACGGCGCCGGGCGGCACGATGACAACGCGCGAGCGCACCACGCCTCCGCCTGCGGAGGAATTCACGACTGCAAGCGCGCTGCAGACGGTGATCTTCCCGCCGGCTGTCGAGGTGTTCTCTGGCCTACTTGTCGCTGGGTTGACTCTCCTCGCGGGGGCTCCGAAGTTGGGCAAGTCGTGGCTCGCGCTCCTGCTGGCGCTCGCCAAAGCGACGGGCGGCGAGGCGCTCGGCGTCCGCACCACGGCCGCCGCCGCCCTATTCGTTGGGCTGGAGGACAGCCTTCGCCGCCTGCAGCGCCGGCTAACGTTGCTCTTGCCCACAGGTGAGGCGTGGCCCGAATCTCTGCATCTCGCATCCTCGGTCGCGTGGTCGTGGCGCGGGACCGAGGCTGTTGACGAGTTACGCCGATGGCACGACGCGCACCGCTCTTGCGAGCTGATCGTCCTAGACACGCTCGCGCGCCTGCGTCCCACGGTTTCCAACAAACGCGGCTCCGGGTATGACCTCGACGTTGAATTCGTTGCACCTTTCCAGGCGTTCGCGATCGAACGCGGGATCGCATTGCTTGGCGTCGTCCACACCCGCAAACAGGACCGAAAGTACCGGGAGCTGGACGGGCTTGAGAGCGTGTCAGGGACGCTCGGCTTGCCCGGTACGGCCGACGCTGTTCTCGTGCTGCAACGCGGGCGCCTCGCTCGGCAGGGCGAGCTGCTCGTCACCGGCCGCGACCTGCCGGAACGCAAGCTCGCGCTCTCATTCGATCCCTCGTGCGGACTGTGGTCGTTCCTCGGCGACGCCGCGGAGGTGACCGCCAGCCAATCCCGGCAGGCCGTGCTCGAGGCCATGAGGGAGGCCGGTGAAGCAATCAGCGTGCAGAGGATCGCGGACGCCACCGGCTCGAAGCACGAGAACGTGAAGAAGCTGGTGCAGCGCCTCGTGACCGAGGGGAGGGTCCTCAGGTTCGGGCGCGGCTCCTACGCCTTGGCCTCAGACACAACATCCCCCACGTCCCCTATATCCCCAATATCCCCCACGTCCCCTATGTCCCCACAGAGAGGCGGAGAGGGATACGGGGACGTGGCGTTCCCCAAGCATGTCCCCGTGGGAAAGCACGCTACCAACAGCATTCCGAACGGTGAAGGGATATGGGGGACACGGGGGACACAGGACCGCGTACCAGGGGAGGACGACGCATGAGCGCTCGTCAGAAGACGTCGAAGCACGGGTTCGACACCCCGACCGCGGACGAACCGCGCAATACCGCTATTTGGGCGATTCAACCCGCAACCGTGCTCAACCGTGCCATTGCGGCAAACCGTCTACACCCCGAGAACCTAGGCGCCGCCGTGCTTTCCAGCCGTGACGGGGCGCGTGACAGCGTCACGGCACGATGTTTACGCTTCGTTCATACCCTCGAAGTCGGCAGGGATGGGGAAGCGACGCACGGTGAAGGACTTGCGGCGCGCACCTTGATCCGCAGCCGAGTTGTCGCGGGACGGCAAGTCCCCCGCCTAACTCGACGGTGTACTGCGCAAGTGCGGCACGAACGGTATGTTACTGCCAACGTGCGGCGTGGGTGCAGGAACGGTGCAACCGGGGTGCAACTGACACAACGAAAGAGGGGGTGCGAATGGAGACTCGCGGACGGAGGCGGCCGGCGGTGCCCGGCCTGGTCGGCCTGGTCGGCGGTGGCGTTGAAATCCACGTCCTCGGCGGCGCTGTGATTCGCGGGGAGCTGGTCAGCGTCACGGGCGACTGGCTGACAGTTGAGAAGGCGGTCGGTGGGCGGCTGGCGTTTGTCCGCGTCGCGGCCGTGGCCAGCGTTCAAGACGAGTGCGCGCCGGGCTTGCGGACCGCCAGCCGGAAGAGCGCCGAGGACGTGCTCGGGGGCGGCGATGAGCTTTGACCGGGGGGCCGATCACCCGCTCTGGCGCATCGCTTGTCGGCGCGGTTGGAGGCGATCAATTAGGCGCGTTCTCGGGGCGGTCCAACTGAATCACGGGGCGGCCGAATCGCAGGCGAAGAAACCCTACTGGAGCGGCGACGGCGGCGCTCGCTTGAAGGCGGAACCGGGGCAGCACTTCGGCATCCGCAAAGAGGCGGTGCGGCAGGCGTCGGAAGTAGGACGCGAGGTGAACGAGCAGCACGAGACGCCGGCCGAGGCCGGCAGGGAGCAAACATCATGAGTGGTCATCACAACAAAGTAGGCCGCGTCTTGCAGCGCCGTCAGTTGCAGGCGGCGAGTGGGGCGCTCGCGCGGTTCGGTGACGATCTCCGCACGTCGGCCAAGTCTGACGGCTGGTCCGTGCGACAGACGATCAACGCGCACCGCGATTCTCTCTCGCTCGCCTTGGCAGCGGTCGGACCGGTCATCGAGGAGCGTCTCGCGGCCGAAGTCGAGGCGGACCGCGAAGCCGAGGCGAACAAGGCCGAGGCGGCGCACTACAGCTCCGCTTCGCACGCTCGTATCGGTGCGGCACCGCAGGCGCGCCCCGAGGCGGCGGCGCTCGAAGGCTTCAAGTCCGAAGTGCGAGACGCGATCAACACGTCGCCGACCTCGCAGGTAGCTCGTGAGCGTGTCGCCGCGATCATCGCGACGGCTCAGGTGAAGCACATCCTTCACGGCAGCGGGAAGTGACGGCGCAAGCGCCAGAAAGAGGTGATTGAGATGACCGACGCGAACGATAAGTACGGCAACGTTTCGAACATTCCCAGCGGTGGCTTGAGCATCAACGAGATTGCGCAGGCCGAGGCGGCACGAGCGCAGGCCGACGCCGAGCGTGCGGCGACCCTGACGGTCGAGACTTCGCAGCGCGCGGGGTACGACCGCCAGCCCTACACGAAGTCTCACGAAGGTGGAAAATGAACGCGCTCGGGAAGCTCCGCGACATGTTCCTCGGTGGCGATGGGCCGGCGCCTGCCGAGGGTGCCGGCCGTCTCGCTCCGGCGCCGGACGCTGGCGCGGTTCCCGCACCGGATGAGGCGACAGCCCGCGAGGCGCTCGCAGCGGCTCAGGGTGTGCTCGCGGACCTCACCGCGAGGCGGGAGAACATGGTCTCGACGATCGCGGGTCTGACTGGCGAACGTTCGCGGCTTTCCCGCCTGCTAGCGGCTGGTGACCTCGACGCCGAGGCCCGCTTCGCCGAAGTCGAGGTAGCGATTCCCACTGCGCAGGCGCGTCTCTCGGGACTTGACGAATTGCTCGGCGAGGCTGAGGCCAGCCGCAAGGCCGCGCAACTTCAGCTCAACGAAGCCGAGCGTCCCCGCCGTGAGGCGGAACGGCGAGCGCGCATTGAAGCGTCGCGTTCCGTGGCGCAAGCGGCGGCCGAGCGCCTCCGCACTGCCTATCGTGAGGCGTGCCGGGCGAGCGGCGAGTTGGCGGTTGCACTCGACGAACTCGACGGGCTCGCGCCTGGGCAGGCGGCGGTAGTCGAAGGCTACCTGGACGGTCCCGGCCTAGACGAATTCGACAAGCTCCTCGCGGCCGGCTGGGTGGTCCGCCCGTCGCGGTGGCTGCCGGCGCGGCGCACGATCTTTGTGCTCTCGGCGCCCGTGGGCAAGTGAGGCGGTATGGCAACGAGACCGTCTGATTTTGCCCTAGGGCGCGTCGAGGCCGTGCTCCCTGGTGATCCCACGGGGGAGCGTCGGAACGCCCGCCAGAGATCAAGCGCTCAATCTCTGGGGGCATCGTGCCCGGTGTGCGGGCGTCCGGTTCCCGGCTCGCAGGTGACGAAGCCGAGGCGCCAGCACGAGCAGTGCTCGCGGTTCAAGTCGCACCTCGCGGCGGCGGTCCGCGAGGCCGTCGCTGTCGCTGCTGGCGGGCAGGAGCAGGCAAGGCGGGTGCGGGCGCTGCTGATCGCGGCTGCGAACCGTTTGCCGGCCGCGTGGTGCCGCCCAAGGGATTCGCGCGGGCGGTTCGTGCCGCGCAGGAATGAGGTGAGGTAATGGCTGACGTTGATCGTGGTGACGGTGGTCGGTGGTTGCCGGGGCGGTCCGCGAATCCGGGCGGCCGTCCCGGCGGCATCGCCGAGGTGAGGCGGTGGGCTCAAAGCGTATGGGACGAACACGGGCGCGAGGCGCTGCTGAAACTCGCGCTCCACGGCAAGCGGGAGGAGATTCGGCTCCGGGCCTGGCAGGAAATCCTCGATCGAGCCTACGGCCGGAGTCCGCAACAGCTGCAGCACGTCGGTGCCGAAGGTGGGCCGCTCGCATTCGAACCGCAAGGCGCGTTGATCGCCCGCTTGACGCAGTTGATCGGTGAGCGGGGCGAGCCGGAGGCGCTGCCGGCCGCCTCGGCGGAGCTGACACCCGGCGAGGACCGGACCCCGTGAGTAGCTCGCTCGCGTCCCGCCTTGCCGCCCTGCCGCCTGAGGAGCGCCAGCGCATCGCGGCGGCGTTGTCGCCAGACGAGCGGGCGGCGTTGGCCTTCACCTGGGAATTCTGGGCTCGGCCCGAGCAGTTGCCGCCGCCGGGCGACTGGACAACGTGGCTCGTGCTCGCTGGCCGCGGGTTCGGCAAGAGTCGCACGGGCGCCGAGTGGACGCGCGCCGAGGTGGAGTCCGGCCGGCGTGGCCGCCTGGCGCTGGTCGCCCGCACCGCGAGCGATGTTCGCGACGTCGTGGTCGAGGGCGAGGCCGGCCTGCTCGCGATCTCTCCGCCGTGGAACCGGCCGGTGTACGAACCGTCGAAACGTCGGCTCACTTGGCTTAGCGGCGCGACCGCGACGGCGTACTCGGCAGACGAGCCGGACTTGCTGAGAGGCCCGGCGCACGACGGCGCGTGGTGCGACGAAATCGCGTCGTGGCGTTTCGCTGAGGCCGCTTGGTCGAACCTAATGTTCGGCCTGCGGCTCGGGACCGATCCCCGCGTAGTCGCCACCACGACGCCGAAGCCGACGGCGTTCCTCAAGCGGTTGATCGCCGATCCGCGCACCCGCGTCACGCGAGGGCGGACCGTCGAAAACGCTGCGAACCTTGCGCCCGGCTTCCTGCAGGCGGTGGTGGGGCGCTACCAGGGCACGCGGCTCGGGCGGCAGGAACTCGACGGCCTGCTGGTCGAAGATGCCGCGGGCAGCCTGTGGAAGCGTGACGAGCTCGACGCGCACCGCGTCGCCGCCGCGCCGGAGTTGGCTCGCGTCGTCGTCGCGGTTGATCCGTCCGGCACGGCGAATGCCGACAGCGACGAATGCGGGGTTGTAGTCGCAGGGCTCGGCGCGGACTCGCACTTCTACGTCTTGGCCGACCACAGCGGCGTAATGAGCCCGGCGGCATGGGGCAAGCTCGCGATCGAGCTCTACCAGACGTTCAAGGCCGACAGGGTTTGTGCCGAAGTCAATTTCGGAGCTGCGATGGTGGCAGAGGTGATCCGCGGCGTTCGCGACGAACACGACAAACCCGTCGGGCAGACCATCCCGTTCAAGGAACTGCATGCCAGCCGTTCGAAATTTGCCCGCGCCGAACCGATCGCGGCGCTTGGCGAGCAAGGCCGCCTCCATCTATGTGGTTCGCTTCCAGAATTGGAAGGCGAATTGACGAGTTGGGAACCGAACAGCGGCATGCGCTCGCCCAACAGGCTGGACGCAATGGTTTGGGGCGTGAGCGAATTGCTCGATAGCGACTCGGACGTTGGCGAGGGCTGGTATCGGTTCGCAGCGCGCGAGATGGGCCGGCCGTGGCCGCCTGAGCCCGCGGCACCTGAGGGGAGTGAAGGCTCATGACGTGCGGGCGGCGCCGCGATCGCCGCTCGCCGGACGCGGAGCGGGAGGTGAGCCCCGCCCTGCGTCGCTTCAAGGGCGTCGCGCGGTCCCTCCTTTCCCGCGCAGCGTCCGGCCGCCCGCACTCGGCGAGGCGGTAGCTGCACCCCCGCCGGCGGCCCGTTCCCGTCGGCGGGGCTTTCGTTCAGGGGCGGCGGGGCTCACTCCTCCCCGCCGCCCCACTATTTCGAGGACCGACAATCGAAAACGGCCGCACGCTGACCCTACGCGTGTGTGGCGCTACTTCCTTTCAGCTCCCCAAGTCAGAAGCAGCCCGACGACCACAACACCAATCCCGAAGAGCTTCCCAAGGTCAGATTCCCAGGCGACGGCCATAGCAAGTACCCCGAAGGCGATCAGCGCAAGACCGAGTAGCTTCTTCATCCTTTCGCGCCTCCTCTGATTTGCTCCGACAGTCTAACAGCCGGGACTTCAGACTGCTGACTTGTAACTAATCTATTGCCTGCGTTTGGTCGCTGAGGCGGTGGCGCTGGCAGGCGCTGGCAGGCGCTGGCGCCTGGCCGCGGGGCGTGAGACCCCCGCACTCCTCCCTTCCCCGTGCCTGATCGCCCGTCCTGGGGCATCCTGGTGCGTCGGTTCGGTCCTAGGAATGAGCGCTACCATGTCCGCGACAAACGGAGGCCGCTATGACCGAGCGGGAGAGACAGGTTGGTATCCTCGTGTCCAACCTGCAGAACGTACTCAGGCAGTGGGAACGCCAAGCGGGACTGAAGCCAATGGCGCTCACCGTCAGGGGGATTGAGCCGGGAGGACCGAAGGCAGGAACCGAGGTAGATTTGCAACCCTGCCCTTCGGACCCCAACCTAACACGTCAGGTCATTGCCGAGATCAAGCAAGTGGTCGCCAAGTGGGAAGCCGATTCCGACTCTGGACTGTGGGTTTACCGGCTCTCGCTGGCATGGAGGGGCGAGCCTCCCGTTTGCGTCCCCGAGGATCTGGACTTTCGCCAAGCGTACTAGAGTTAGGGGGCAAGCTCCAGGTGGCGCGGGCACGAACTGCGGCTCGCGTCGAGCGCGTCGCTGGGGCCACCCTTCTCCTTGCGGGGTCCGGCGGCTCGGCCACCGGACAAGGCTGTGCGCTGTACCCCTCGGTCGTAGCGCCTCTCCCCCATGGGGGGAGACTCTTCCACTCCCCCGCGGGGCGCGCGGCTAGAGTAACCTGTTCAGCGCAGCAAAGGCCGCCTCGAATCTGTCGAGCACGTCGGAAGGGATAGTGGATGACAGCTCCCCTGACTTCTCGGCAAAGTACCTCGCGGGCCTATAGTGGTTGAACACGTGCTGGCCCTTTAACGGATGCTCGGTAAAGTATGCCTCCAGCTTCGCTAGGACGCGCGGGGCCTTGGACCTCAGCTGACTTTCGGCTATCGGCTTGGCAAGGGCAGTCCCGAACTCCGCGTTCAGCAATCGGAGGTAGAAGTCCACGCCAAACATATCTTCGATGTCCGCCTCGGTGGCGTCGGTGAAGTCCGCAAACGTGAGTACGTTCTGCTTCTTCAAAAGCTTCCTCTTATACAGGTTCTCGATGGTCTGGCGCTCCTCCGCCTTGATATCGAGAAGCGTTGCGATCTTGAGGCCCCGCTGCGCACCCAGAAGTGCGACAAAGGTGGGGACCTTCTCCGCTCCACCTACCGGGGTGATCGTCCATTGCGGGCTTAGGGAGGTTCTGCCAAGCGAGCCAAGCACTGCAGACATGACCTGAATGTACAGTAGGTCGGAGGGGCCTTCGACAATTAGGCTGTTGGGGCCTATGAAGAGAGTCTGGTAAATGTCGTATCCGAGTGCGCCTTGGAGTGGGAAGAGGCTCTCCTCTGTGGCATCGAGAACCTCGGTTATGACCTTGGTGCCATCTTCCTCTTTCGAAAGTGGTGTTACCTCATCCATGCTCCTGTCCTGCACTATTCTGACTCGCTCGAAGTGCTTTGGATCGACCATAAAGGGGGAGTGTGTGGTGTAGAGGACTTGGTGTGCCTCCTTGAGCTGCTCCTCAATGTAGCGAAGCAAATCTGCCTGAGCGCGACCATGAAGGAATAGCCCAGGCTCATCGAGCAGCAAGATCAGGGGCTTGCCCATTTGTTGCTGTTGATCGAACCATGCCAGAAAGGAGAAGAACCAAACGAAACCCTTAGAGCGGGTTCCCAAAGTCGTTGACACCATACGTTTGCTGTCGTAAACCTGGCAGAGGATATTGTTGCCCGTTCTTCGTTCCTCCGGATCGCCGGGGCGTGCTTGGCGAACGTCAAATCGCATCTGGACGTGTTTATTCTGCGACCAATACCGAAGCACCTTTTGACTCAGGTGGTTGCTCGCGCCTTCGAGTTTGTTGAGGAGCGTCTGGGTCCGGTTGGGGTTTAGGAGGTCAGGCAGGTCAATACGAGCGAGCGCGACAAGGCCCAAAAGGGGATAGTCGGATCGCCGGAGCGTGCTGTCTGTCTTGCGCTTGATGAGGGCCTCGATGTTCTCGAAGCCACTCATGAGGTTGTATTCGTCAAAATAGAGGAACGTGGGCAAGTGTACCTTAAGGTGAGTTGTGTAGACGTACATCACCAGCCCGCCGGCCTCTTGGTACTTTTTGATTTGTGCGTCGAGGCGAGCGAGGTGTTCCTTCTCCTCTGGATCGGTGCGCTGGGTAGCCGCCTGGGTAATGGCGGTGAGAGTCTTGCAATCGGCTAGGGTCGCGGCGAGGTCATTCGGTAGTTGAGCCTCGGTAAGTGCAGTCCTCACGGCGACGGATTCGTCGAGGTTCAGCCAAACCTTCAGGGCGTTGTCGTAGCCCTTCGACAAAGTGAGTACTTCACGCGTGAGGATGTTTTTGCCAAGGTCGCTTTCTATGGATTCAATCTCGGCGGGGCTGAGCGTGAATTCGGCCTCCACGACGGTTGCCGGTTCCGCGGCCCCCTTTTCGATGGATTGGTTGTAGTCCTCAACGTCGGACCGTGGGTAGTCGTCAGTGACGTCGTACTTGCCGTCCGTGGGGATAAGGGGATTGAGGCGGTAGAGGGCCTGAAGAACGGCCGTCTTGCCGGCCTCGTTCTTTCCAACCAGGCACGTGATGTCCCCCACCTCGAAGCCGTTGCTGTCGCGGATGCACTGGAAGTCGGAGATGCGTACCGAAGAAAGTTTCATGGCCCCATGTCCTCCCAGATTGCGGTTCTCGGTCCCTTGGGATCGGGAGTGGTACTTGTTGGCACGACATTAAGGTTCCCGCTGCGACGATCGAACCCCGTGACGAACCCTGCTATCTTCCACCTGTCGGGTGCGCAAATATTGATTTTGACCTAGTGGAACTATACTCTATACTGATTAGCCCGGCCAAGCTCACTTGCCGGACGGAGCAGGCGCGGTTCGTGGGTTCACAAGTCGGCCCGGTGGCTGGGCGGGTGCGCAGGCGGAAACTGGGCGCGACCGTGACGGGGGTCGCCAGCGACCGCCGGGCGAGGGCAGTTGACGAGCACCTAGTCCGCGGGGGAGGATGGGCGCGTGGACTCGGGAGCGGACGTGAACGATGGGTTGCACTGGGGTTGCACCTGACTCTGGGCCAAAGTCTGCGTCACAGTAAGTCGTGTTGATGGAAATAGTTGGGGCGTCGGCAAATGGATAAGCCACGGGACTTTGGATCCCGCATGTGCAGGTTCGAGTCCTGCCGCCCCAGCCAGATCGCCGTGTGAGGAGCGCATGCACGAGAATCGACCGTTGGT
>JAEHJW020002024.1_pt1 | contig 12293 bp, 19 predicted proteins | sample 9271431 | NCBI WGS metagenome assembly JAEHJW02
CATGGTGCCGGTCGTCACGCAGATCATCCAGCAGGCGGCCTCACAGCAGGCGTCGGGTGCGATGACGGGGGCGGAACTGGTAGCCAAGTTCAAGTCGCTGGCGACCACCTTGGAGGCCACACAGGCCGCGTGGGATCAGTTTGCGGCCAGCAAGGGCGTTACTGCCGCGCCGTGAAGTGGCTAATCCACTTCCTGCTTATTCACCACTTCTACCTCGGTCCGGTATTCAGCCAGGCCGCGCAACCCATGTCGCCGGGGGCCGACGGGCCTCCGGTCTCTTACGCCCCCATCATCGGTTCTCGCTCGGGGGCACAAACCCCCGACGGCGTAATGGTGACGTGGCGGATGCGATTCTAAGGTGCCGGGTCACGCTTCGCGGAGGTACTGCTTGAAAAAGCGCCCCGGCCGCCGGAGTTCCGCACCCCCGGCTTGCGCTCGTGGTAGGCCAGGGCTCCGAGAGTCGCTAGGAGGATCAGGAGCAGAAGAACGGCGTAGCGCCAGGGCCAGGAGGTCACGTTAAATCACTGGCATTGAGAATGTCACAGACCTTCTGTGCATAGGCAAGCAACTCTTCCAGAGTAGAGAAATCCCCCGACACGTCTAACCGTGCATCGTGCGTGAAGATGCTATTCTGTATAGATATAATGCATGGGTTATCACCCAACTCTACACGCCACACCTTTGGAGCACCATTGTATTGGTATTGTATTTCTGTCTGCACCCATTTAAGTGGGCAGTTATTGTATAACCACACGTCTACCCACATAGGGAAGTTTGTCAGCGGAACCTTCTCTGTCGGCGACAAAGGACGGGAGTAGAAGTAATTAAGAAACTCCGGCTTCGCTTTTCGCACCCATGCGCGGAACTCGTCATATTGAGCCTGCGTTCCGTATATCTTGTCTATGCCAGCCATTTTAACCTCTCTCCGTCGCCTTGTCCCAGATACGGTTCAAGGTCTCATCCTGTTTTTCGGTCAGCGACCGGCCACGATCAAGCTGTTTACTGAGCGAATCTATGAAGGATGCCTCCCACTCAGTCAGGCGCGATTCACGGGCTTCGCAGTCTGAGATCATTTGTAGGGCTTCGTCGGTTGAGGTCATTACTCCCCCTTAGCTTTGGCGATAGCGGCACGGACGGCAGGAAGCCGTCGATCTGCCTCGTCTCTTAAGTCCTGGTTAAGATATCCGTTCACCTTTGTAGTCCACGGTCCTGGTGTATGGCTCATAAATCATCTCCTAACGCGTCCGCCCACACATCGGCTTAGGTACTGCCGGTACTCATCAGATTTGTGGTAGCAGTCTATACAAAGAGGACCGGCGCCATTATCAAGATGGATCGAGTCCTCTTCGCAGCGTTCCGTAGGCTCGTCACAAAGAGCGCAAATCTGACGAGTACTGGGATATTCGCGAGCGTTTATTTGCTCATGCTCAGCTTGGGTTCTTACCTTATCGTCAGTCATTTCGGCACCTCCGGTAGTGGTTGCCAGTGGGTTGGCTTCTCATCGGTTGGCCCGCTCTCAAGCTGCCAAGTCTGCCCATCAAAATAGCCGATAGCCTGATAGTTGCTGGTGGCGAAGAACAGAAGGACAGCCCCTTCGCCGTAAAATGTCTCAATCGGCTGCCATGTCCGAGCCGCCTCAAGCTCCACCACCCGCGCCGATCAAGAGCGATGCGCCATAGTCCACACCCCCATCGGGCATGGTGGAGGCGAACACGAAGGGTCCGGCGTTGAATGACAAACTCACCGGCGAACCGGCGATCACCTGCACGTCGCGTATGCCCCCGAACACCCCGTCGGTCTTTACCCCATCGCCAGGATGGCCCAGGTTCAGATACCCCGCATGCCAGTACTGACCGCCGTAGGAGAAGCCATACGCCGCCGACTGCGCGTCCTGGAGGGTGTTCTGTGTGGCAGAGCCTGCGAAGATCGTGAGGGTCCGGGCGTGAGCGGGGATAGGGGCCAGAAAGGCTGCGGCAATAAGTACGCCGCCGAGAATGAGATCGACCCATACCCGCCGTGAGAGACCCTTGTCGAGCGCCGCATCCACAGCTCCGCCTACGATGGAGCCGCCAAGGACGGCGGCGGTCAGGGACAGCATTACCATAATTAGGTTCAACACCCCTCCTCCGACGGTCTCTTACCGCCGAACACAACGTCTGCCGCTCTCTGTAATTCGCCCTCGTGGACGTCGATAAACAACCGCACTTCACCGGTCTCACTCCGGTCGAACCCGAAAGACAGCAATGCTGTTTCCCCCGCTCGCACACGCCGTAAAATCTCGTCCATAATTTTGAACCCGTTTAAAATATCGGCATCTGTGCTTCGTATATTTACACTAGCCATTACCCCTCCTCCGGCGGCGTGTCCTCCGCGCCGTAGAACACATCAAGCTTCACCCATTCCAGCACACCCACCACTTCGCCGGGAGTGATGCCCTCGCGCTTGCGCCACTCGTCGATCAGGTCGTACACAGAATCCGCGAAACGCGATGCACGATCCTTCTGGCGCACTCCGCGCTGCACTTCGCCCGGTAGCGCGCAAATGTTGTCGTTCACGGCATACCCCTCCACAAAAGGTATAGAGCGGTACCCCAGATCATGGCGTTGACGGCCACACCGAGGACAACGATCCACCACACGATGCGGTCACCTGTCATGCCACACCCCTCAACTTGGCGCGCTGTCTCATGCGCCGCTCGCGTTCGCGCTTTCCGTTGGGCTTGTACTGATGCCCGAACCCATAGAGCTTCTTCATCAGATGCCGCGCGTGTACGGGGTCCATCTTTTCAAGCCAGAACACCACAGGCATGACGCGGTTGCGCCCTGCGAAAAACGGCTTTGCTGTTGGGTCTTTCATTACCGCCTCCTAAAGCGATATAAAGATTCCTGGGTTAACAAACATGTGGTCCCCTACAGGGGGAGCCTTCGGGTCGCTCCGGTACGTTTGCCCCTCCAGAAGTTTCTCCGCCGCGTCGAACACGCCGTGCTGCGCGTTGCATTGCGCCACCATACCCTCCAGGCGCTTGATCTCCGCGTCTAGCATGTCGGACAACACCCCTTGCGCGACGCGCTTCATCGCCTCCTGGCGACGGGAGACGAACCCCCCGAGACGGACTTTCTCGGCCTCCACGCGACTGCGGTCGATTGCAAGCTGGTTGCGCATGACGGCCAGGATGTCGGTAGTCCGCACGTCCGCCTGTCCCTGCATGACTGCGTTCAAAAGCGTGGCAACATACATCCGCGCCTGCCCCTCGATGGATGGACCTTGCTCCGTGTCGCCCGTGGTGTCATACCGGGCGCGGCGGTCGTCGTCCGACAACACGTCGTAGGCGGTCTGGATGGCCTGAAACTTCGCCACATCTCCCCCCTTGTCCGGGTGATGGGCTTGCGCCTTCTTCCGGTAGGCCGCGCGGATGGCGTCGGCGCTGGCGTCCTTAGGCACACCGAGGGAGTCGTAAAGATTGTTCACGCAGCACCCCCAAAGGCCCTCATGACCGAGTGGTAGCCGGACTCGAACAGCGTCATTTTCTGCGTTGTCGTAAGCCGGGTGTTCATGAACCCGTAGCCGAGGGCCGGAACCCTCACGATCTTCGCACCCGTGGCGACGCCGAGGGCGATCCGCGCGTCCTCGTTGGTCGTGAGCATGGTGCTGATGACCGCGCCCAGACGGTCTATTGGCGTCGAGAGGTCGTCGCTCTGGGTGTCAACGATGTCAATGCCGATCTTCACCGGACCCCGGAGCTTATCGACCGGGATATTGTTGCTCACACCCCCGTCAACCAACAAAGCGTTGCCGTACCGAACGGGAAGATACCCAAGAGGGACGGAGGCCGAGCACCGGCAAGCGAAGGACAGGCGCACGTCGGGCGTGCGCTCCCGCGAGAAGATAAACGGCCGCTGCGTCCGCAGGTCGGTGGCGACGATGGTCACAGGGATGGTCGCGGTGGCGAACGTCTTATCCCCCAGTTGCCGCTCCAGCCACTTGAGGAGCGCGTTGCCGTTGCAGTAGGCGGAGAGCGTCACCAACGCTCCCAACGACAGGGTGAACAGCGGCCGGAAATCCGTGTGCAGCGCGATGGTCTTGAGCCCGTCGGGCGTCACCCCCGAGGCGAGGAGGGCCGCCGCGATGGACCCCGCGCTGGTGCCCGCGAGGTCGGAGAACACAAACCCCCGCTCGGAGAGCGCGCAGGCGGCGCCCGCATGGGCCGAGGCCAGGAAACCCGCGCCGGAAAAGGCGCACGAGACGGTGGTGGTCATGACGTTTTTTCCTTTTTCGCGTGCCGGTGGGTGCGGCAGAGGCCGCGCTTGTCGAACGCATGACGCGAGCAGGGTTTGCCCCGCAACGTCACAGCCTTGCAGAGACCGAACGCACGTTCCTCGTCGGCCGGCCAACGGAACTTCTGCATGGAATCATCCTCCCTCAAAGCCCTTTTCGTGATAATACACCGAAGCGCGCGAGTTGTCTAGGTACCCCCGGATGCGCGGGGTAGGCGTAATACCGGCCGTCCTGCGTCCAGAGCGAAACGCGCTTCGGTCTCGCGGTTTCCGGGTGCCAGGTCAGCACGGCCACCGCCACAATGGCGGCCACGAGCGCCGCCACCAGCACGCACCAGCCGGAGCGCGGGCGGGCGGGTGTCATCGAGCGAATGAGAAATGATCTTGGCATGGCGTTTCTCCGTAGTGTATATTCACCTGCAACACAATCTATTGGGCGAATCTCATGCGGTACACACAACGCACCGTCCCCATCCCCGCCGACGTGGTGGCGACCCTCTCGGCCGTCCCTATCCGGCGCCTGCACCGCCTGGGCGTCAAGAGCGGCGCGTTTCCTGCCCACTACACGGAACTGCTGTTCCGCAAAATATGGCGCATCAAGGCGGCCACGCCGACTGAGATTGAGTTTTTTCAGCGTTTGGCGGCGCTGGTGGCTGCACAGCCCGCAGAGTTGCCTCAGGAACATATAGCCGCACAACATTGACGTGCGCCCACGCCCCCTCGTAACCGTCGCCTAGCGTCTTGCGCGCCCGCGCCGGGCGGTACCCCAGGCGTCTCCACTCACTCCACACCTCCGACAGCGTGGCCGCCTTGGTCTCCTCCAGCCACAGCAGCAGCCGGCGCTCGGAGATATAGAGCGTGCCGCTCACCGACTCGTAGCGCGTCGAGATCGCGGATAACCCGGCCGGCAGCGGGATGTGGCTTCCGTGCTTGGGCGGCACCTGCATCACCAGGCGCTCGCGGATGGTGTCGTTCAGGAATTGCCCGAGGATGGCCGTGCTGGCCTCGGTGGCGACCTCGACCTTGTCGCGGCTCACTTGGATGTGCGCGCGCATGAACGTCGAAAGCCCCTTGGTGTCGAAACGCGCCAGGCCGAGGTCTTGCAGCATGCGGGCGGCGGCGAGCGTAACGGCGCAGAGGGTTTGCCAATAGCGTTCACGGGTCTGGATACCCCAGGTGCCGCGGATGTGCGTCTGGAGGGTGTCCACGAGATTACGCGCACGGGCGGCGTTGGCCACCAGATACTTCGCCCACATCGGGCCAATAAGACCGAACTGGGAAAGCGCGCACTGGTTAATTTCCTCCAGGTCCGCCTGATCGGCGTAGCACGGCATATACATTTCCCACACGCGGGCGAGCTCCGCGCGGGTGTCGAGCTTGGCCGACGAGAGCCGGGAGGCGAGGGAGGCGTTGGTGCTGGAGACGACGAGCGTGCTCCACGGCCTGTCCGGCCGCATGGTGGCATCGGAACTGAGGCGCGACCGCTCGCGGCCCTGGGAGACCTGATACACGAAGTCGCTGGCCGTCTGGGGGTCCACGTTGGTCATTTCATCGACGTACAGCGGCAGCGACCGGTAGACGCCCAGCCGTTGCATGAGGCTGTTCGTTGTGTCGTGCTTTTGCGCCATGATCTGCATGGGGTCGCCATAGACCGCGCAACCGATACGCTGGACCGTGGACTTGCCGACGCCGGTGGAGCCCACGAGGTTGATGGTGGCGCCGCCATAGCCGGTAAAGTGCATGAGCGGCGCGGCGAAGGCCGTGAGAAACGCCATCTGCCACTCGGGGGGAGCCTTCTCGTAGTGCCGGAAAATGAACCGCCACTCGTCCATGAGAGCGCCCGGGCTGGGGCCAAAGCCTTTCGCCATGCCCAGCACGGCGGGCGCGAAGGTGATGGTCGCGTTGGTTCCCTCTGGCGTCCAGGCATTTTGGCCGTCCACGAACGCGCCGTCGGCGCGCCATCCGAGCTGCGATATGAGTGTGCTGACCACCTCGGTCTGCTGGAGCTGGCGGGTCGCCTCCGTCAGAAACGTCGCCATCGTGTCGATGTAAAGCGCGTCGAGCAGCACGCCGCGCGCAGCCAGTTCCTCCGCGATGCCGTTGCGGCTATACAGGCTCGATAGGGGCAGGAGAATCTTCTGCCAGCCGTCGCGGGGGAAGTTGCAGGCAATCTCGATGTACTCCTGGGAGTCATCCTTGAGGCGGCGGATCACCTTGATGGGGTAGGGGTAGATGATCTCATCCACATGGGTCGTGGGGTTGCGCACGCCGACGCGGCCTTGGGTGTCATAGAAAAACGGCCTGGGCGCGGGCAGTTCGCCAGGCGCCGCTTCCTGGGTGCGGTCCACCTGCGCGCCGAGCACGAGCGGGGTAGTGATTTTCTTCCAGTAGGGGCACTGGGTGCACAGCGCGGACTGGCCGGAGACGGCCGCCAAGCGCTCGCAGGTCGTGGGGCCGATGTCTTTGTCGGCCAACTGCTGGATTTTCGCGTCGGTCTGCGCCGGGTCATACCGGGGGTCAGCGCGCGACCACTCGTGGATGACGGCCGGGGCCTCGTCGGTGTACCGGAGAAGCTGGATCGCGCCGTACCAGAACGGCTCCGAGACCGCCCCTCCGGCGTCCCGGAAGCGCGCCATCTGCTGACAGCGTTGGGCCAGCGCCGGGGCACTCGACGGGGTGCGCGTGGCCAGGGTGGCCGTCATGGACTCGTTGACGGACTTGGCGAGCGAAGGAGTGGTGTCGCGCGCGGCCGGGCAGTATTTATCCAGTGCGCGGGAGAACACCAGGAAATCGACGACCGCCCCCTCCTTGAGCACCCGCACGGGCAGCGGGTTCGCCGGGTCTTTGTAGTGCTGGGTGCCCGGTACGCGCAGGATGGACGCGCTGTCGGCGGTGCGCTCGGGGCCTACCGCGAAGTGGGCCTTCTCGCAGGCTTGCTTGAGTCTTTCCGCCACGGGCTTCCAGAGGGCCGCCACGACGGGGCTTTCCAGCACCCAGTAGACGTGCATACCCCGGCCGCTCTGGATGACCCACGGGCTCGGGAGACCGGCTGCGTGGACGAAATCCCGCAGGGCCTCAGCCGCCGCGATCAGGGAGGGATAACCCTTCCCCTCACCGGCATCGACGTCGAGCCAGAACGCCTTGAGGGAGTGGACATGCGCCTGCTGGCGGGTGGACTTCGCGTAAGTAGCGGGGGCGAAATACCAGTCCACCCCCGGGTAGGTGTTGAGCGTGCTGAGAAGGGTCTCGAAGTTAGGCGACGAGGACCATGTGTGCCGGACGCGGCCATTGTGGATGGCAACGAGACAACGCAGCCCCTCGGGCGGCCAGATGACCTCCAGCAACGACGCCATGCACACCCCTTACCGTAAGTATTTCGCTAACCGGTTCTGCGCCGCGGTCGCCCCCAGGGGGCGAATACGAACTGGATGGGGCAGCACGCCGTCGCTCATGGCTCGGTCCAGCGCATCGAGGAACACCACCACGCTAGGCGCGTGGCGGGCGCTTATGGGCGCCCCCTCGTTGAGCCAGAGGTCCACCATGATGCGCGAAACCCCGATGCAGGCCGCCGCTGCGCTCTTGGAGACGCGCGCCCCCGAGAGGGCGCGCGCCAGTCTGCTTTCCAAGACGCCGAGCATCAGAACCCTTCCATGACGCCGGCCAGCGCGTCGTCCACCGCGTCAGGCGCGAGCGGAGCAGGCGCGGACGCAGGGGCCGGAGCAGCAGCAGCCGCAGCACCCTTGCGACCACGGCGCAACGGACTGACCGAAGCGGCCGGAGCCGCCGCAACGGGCGCGGTAGTCGGGATCGGAGCCGCCGCAACGGGGGCCTGGGCCGGGGCAGCGGCCAGCGCGGCGTGAGCGGCCGGAGCCGGAGCGGGCGCAGGGGCGGCTGCGACAGGCTTCTTGGGCGCCTCGGGGGTGGTTTCGCCGCCGCGGAACGCCGCAACGACCTCGTCGGCCTGTCGGGCCTTGATCTTGTCGTACCCGCCGTCCGGCAACCAGCCGGAGAAACTGAACGAGAGCTTGGCGTACTCCACGGTGGCGTCGATCGTCACCTGGGTGATGACGCCATCCACCGGCACGTCGTGGCGGCTCAGCGTGTTGAGATAGGCGTTCCACTCCTTCAACGTCATGACCGGCATGCTGATGGTGAACAAGTCCCCGTCCAGATCGTCGGGCGCAACGACCAGGATGCGCTTGTTGTCCGTGCACGCCTTGACCTTCGACCCGTTGGGGTTGATCCGCGAACCGAACTGATTTTGCGGGCAGCTCGCGCAGGCGGTCGCCTGGGGCGACGTGGACGATGCAGCGGGGGTTACGCCGTCGGACGACCAGCAGGCCGGAGCGTCGGGCTCCTGTCCGGGCGTGTATGCCTTGGCGTACCACGTCTTGTAGATACCGTTGTTGGCCGCCACGGGCACAATCTGGATGCTGCGCACCGGCTCGTTGCGGTCGTTCTTCAAAATCTCCTCCTCCGCGTCGGGGCTGATGATGCGCCACGCGCCGCCGCGAAACGACAGCCGGGGGAGCGACAGTCCCGCCCCGATAGGAGCCATGAAGGTGGTGTTACCGGCAGACGAGTTCTGCGTCAGATACGCCGGTTTGTTGAGCATGAGTTCGTTCGACATGATAGCTGGTACCTCGATGGTTGGTTACGACTTGCGAATCTGAACACCGAGAATCTCGGCGTACTTGATGCCCGGAGGCAGGCGACCGCCCGCTTCGAGCATGGTCTTGACCGCGGCTTTGTTCACACCCTGGATAAGCAATCCGAAGGCGTCGTGCTCGCGCACATACGACAACACCTGGTCCCAATCCTCCACAGTAGCACTTGCGGAGGTCGCGTGGAACACGGTTCCGAACGGCGTCTTGTAGCCGGTGACGCCCGCGCGCTGCGTCTCCCGCAGGAGCCACGTCTCCATGGTTTTAAGCTCCGCCTTGAGCGCCGCCTGTTCCTCGTCGTGCTTGGCCTTGAGTGCGCGCAGGTTGTCGCGCTTGGTGACGTAGACCCTCACAACATCCTCGATTGTGTGCATAGTACCTCCTGACCCTTATGTTTTAGTGATAATACACTACCCAACGGCCTTGTCAATAGCCGGTGCGTCGCCATCGCCGCCGAACATGCTCAAGAGCAAACCTTGCATGCGCTTACGCTCCCGCAGGCGGCCGTACATTTCCGTCTCGATCTCCGAGGACTCCAGATGCACGATGTTGACATGCCGTGTCTGGCCCTTGCGGTACAGCCTTCCCACCGCCTGCTCGTAAGTCTCGTTGCTCCACACGGGGGCGAACCAGATCATCGTCGAGGACGCGGTGAGCGTCAAACCGTGGCTCATGGTGGCGGGGTGGGCCACGATCACCTGCAAGTCCCCGCGCTGGAACGCCGCGAACACCCGGTCGCGCTCGCCGCGCGAGGTCTCGCCCGTAATGGCCTCCGCGCCGATCTTCGCCGCCACGAGCCGCGCGTGTATGTAAGCAACCACCGACTTAAATGGCGCGAAGATCACGACGGGGCCACCGGCGGACTCCAGTATCTCCATGACAGCCGCCATCTTGGCCGAGGCGTGGATGGTGTGCGTGTCGCCGTCGTCGAGCAGCACGCCGCAGGCGCATTGGAGGAGCTTGTTCCCCTTGACCGCCTCGTTGGCCGCCGTGATGGTGTGCTCACCGATCTCGGCTACCAGGGTGCGGCGCATCTGCGCGTAGAGTGCGGCCTGCTCCGAGCTCATGTCGGCATGGCGGGACAGGTAGCTTATGGGCGGCAGGTCCAGGCAGTCGGCGGCCGTGAACCGGATGGCCGGTTGCAGCGCCCGGTGGACGATCTGCGCGGCGTCGGGCTTAGGCGTCCACTTGAACATCCCCTCCTTGCGCATGGTCATGGCCTGGAAGTCCTGAAAAAACCGCGGCACCGCGATGGGGTTGACGAGCCGCGCCTGCGCCCAGGCGTCGGTCGGGTTGTTGGGCGTGGGTGTAGCCGTCATGAGCCATGCGCGGGGGACCGCCTTGAGAATCTGCCCCAGCGCCTTGTACCTCTTGGTGCGGCTATTACGCAGGATCGCCGCCTCATCGACGATCACGAGGTCGAGCATCTTGTCGGACGCCAGTGTAGCCATGAGTGCGGTGTTGCGCAGGCCGTCGTGATTCATGATGAGGAACGCCGCGTCCTCGCCCACGAGCTTCTTGCCCGCCCCGTGCAGCATGTGAAACCGCCGGTGAGGAAAATGCTGGAAAATCTCGGTGCACCACACGGGTGTCAGCGTCGAGAGCGTGGAGAGGATGAGCACCTTATGGATTGCCCCCTCCCGCATGAGGAAATCCGCCGCCCACAGCGCGGAGAGCGTCTTGCCCGTGCCGATGTCGTTTAGAATAAACAGTTTGTCGAACAGCGTGCAGAACGCGGCGGTGGACGCCTGGTGCGCCATCGGTTTATACCGCCCCGACCACTTGTAACGGTGGCGGATGGGCGCGGGCAGCGGGATGTGCAGCGTGTGCGCCGCCCGGAAGTTGACCGTCGTGTAAGGCATCACCCACATGGGGCGCCCGTTGAGCGGTATGCGCATGGCGCCCGTAAGCGCCCCCAGGCGGTCATCCACGCTCGCGGCGTCGATCGCCACGCGCTCCCCGTCGTCGGACAGCAGGATCAGCGGGTCTTTTCTAAGTATGGTCGGCACAGAGTCTCGAACTCCTCAGCAGTATCCACCCAGGTCGCTTCCCCGCCAGCGCTCCCGATGTCGTCGAGCGTGGCGGCCTGCTTTTCGGTCGGCGTGTTGCCGGGTGCCTTGACCTCGAAGGCCAAGAACTGACCCTCGACGCACAGGATGAGATCAGGCACACCGGACTTACCGTATATCCCGGACTGCGGCCAGAACCACCAGATAGCGATACCATCCTTCTTCCAGGCGGTGAGCTTACGCTTGATCGCCAGCTTCACTTTCCCCTCGGGCGTGAGCATAGACGCACCTCGATTGATCGACTAGACAATACCGGCACAGACCGGAGGGTATGCACGGCCAGTTGTGCGCGGCGGTGGCCTCCTCGATCTGGTTGGTTTTCGTGATGACCGCCGCAGCCAGGGCGGGCGCGTCCTCGCGGCCATATTCCTTGCGGTCCACGGCGCGAACCTTCTCCCACACGAGACCGGCCATGACGCGCTCCACGGCGGGGTAGTTGTGGAACACCAGCAACGCGAACACGTCGAGCTGGAATGTGTCGGGGCGCCGCTTGCCGAACTTCCAATCAAACACGAGCGCGCTGCGCTTGCCGACCGACAAGCAATCCACCACCCCGCGCAGCCACACGTCGCGTGAGAAGAACGGCGTGCCCGCAAGGGCCTTGGTCATGCCGAGCTTGACTTCGGCGGAGGGCGGCGCCTCCGGCGGCAGGCGAGACAGCACATCTGCACAGAACGGCGTATCGGCAATCGTCTCCCGGGGGGCGGCCTCCGGCGCGCGGATATGCGACTCCAGGTTCTTGTGCGCATCTATGCCGAACGATCGCTCGGTGAACGTCGGCTCCGTTACGTCCTTGGCGACGTACTTGTGGTAGAACGCCTTGGGGCAGTTCTCGAACTGCTTGAGCGAAGTGTATGAATAGACCAACGCCTTTTCGGTCATGGTGCCCCCTAAACCTTCGCCTCTTTATAGTTTGCCCCCACCCCCGCTTCCGCCGAGACGGGGAACCCGGCCGCCCACGCGGGCGCGGTGCTCATAATGGCCTGCACGGTGCGGCGCGCGGCGTCGGCCTCCGCCACCGGCACCGAAAATACCAGTTCGTCGTGCACCTGCAAGAGTGGGCGCAGACCCGCGCGCAGGCACTCGACAGTCTGTTCCCGGAGGATGGCCGCCGCGATTCCCTGCACACAATTCTCCACGAGTTTCGCTCCATATATTCGATGTGTCTGGAAGCCTTTAACTTTCCCATCGAACGAATCGTACACCCACTCGCCGGACTCAGATCGCCGCATATTGGGGTAGTGTATGGGCATACCGTCCGGCAACCACAGTGACCCAACGCCCAC
>JAEHJW020003400.1_pt1 | contig 12291 bp, 16 predicted proteins | sample 9271431 | NCBI WGS metagenome assembly JAEHJW02
AGCTCCTCGGTCTCCAGTTCCATCAGCCGCTGCGCCGCAAAGCCGATCATCTCGCGCAGAAAGCCGGCGTCCGAGCCCTTCTCAAGCAGGTCACGAAGGGCGATCTTGTCATTGGTCATCGTGGGGGTCTCCCGGTCAGAGTTGCTGTTCGCAACCCAACCCTACCCAAAATCCCCGCGATGGCCGCCAATCAGCCCACCGACCTCAGACTCTCAACAGTCACGTCGGCAGGCTGATCACCGGCCTCCTACACCACCACAAGGGACACGACCAACTCGGCTGCCGCAGCAACTGCAGGGTCTAGCGTCGGCGTAGCTTCGGAACCGGCGATCCCGTTGGCCTTTTCCCAGCTGAAGAGGTCGGCCGTATGGTAGAACACCAGGCGACCTATGCGCCGATAGGCAGGCCCCGTCTTGAAGTGTCGCCAGCGCTCCAGCGTATCGATCGTGACGGCGCCGCGATACCGGGCAACGACCTGTTCGGGGGTCAACAGATTCGCGCGCAGCTCGTCTGCCAGCTCGTCGGCTTCGCCGCCGTCAGCCGCGTTCATCCTCAGCCCTGATCGCCTCGAAGTCGATCGCCTCCTTCGCCGTTCCGCCGATGATCTCGCGCAGCCGCCGCCGGATCGGGTCCGGATCGCTATCGTTCACCGCCGCGATCACCGCCAGGGGAAGCGCCAAGGCGGCCGGCAGAACGGATTTGCCGTCGTCATCGAGCGCGATTTGCGTGTCGATCAGCTGCCCGATCACCTCGCGCAGCGCGTCCTCGATCGCCGGATCGAGCGCTGGCGCCGGCGGCGTGGCATCGGATTTCCGCACTGCGCCCGCTGCGGGCGCTTCCTGCGCGGGGGTCCTGTGCATCCAGGGCACGCCGCCGCGGAACGCATCGGTGTGTGTCTCCCAGGCCGCGTCCGCCGCCGCCGGGTCGATCATGAATCGCTTTCCGCGCCGGTCGGCGGAGATCCTGCCGGCGCGGATCGCCTTATCAACCGCCTGCCGGGAGACGCCGCGATGGCTTGCGTACTCGGCGACTGTCATCATGGCGCGGGGTCCTCCGTCAGTGCGCCGCCGGCGCGTCGCGTCGCCATCGCCTCGCGGATGGCGATCATGAGGTTCTTGGAGAAACGCTGCTTGACCACCTGCATGGTAATCTCCGCCAGGCGCAGCCGCGGCTTCACGTCCGCCTCAGGCTTGAGCAGGTAGAGAAACCGCAGCGAGCCGCCCTCGCGTCGCACGAGGTAATTCAGCCCGGAGTCGGCGCGCAGGATGAACGCCGCTCCCTTCGGCCCCTTTCGGCTCGCGTATGGCATCCCCGTTCTTTTGCTCGTCGCGTAGACCGCGCGCGGCAGGTTTCTCGGCCGCAGCTCGGTCGGCACGAGTGAGTGCGGCGTCGGCCGAACTCCGCTCATCGGGATTGCGAGGAAATGGCCGCCGAGGGTGGGCACGCGCAGCTGCCCGTATTCTTGCTTCGCCATAAACGCCTGGCGATCAAAAACGAGGGCGACCAGGTGATCCTTGCCCGCCGGCTCGATCGTGATGCCGGAGAGGATGAACTTCGCCCGGCGCAGCGTGAATTCTGCCGGCATCTCCTTGCGAACCTCGTCGCGCGCGTCTTGCGCCGTCTTCGTCAGGGCCTTGGCGACGGCGAAGGGAAACTGGTCAGGGCTGAAAGCGTCGAGGCTGGCGATCAGCCCGTCGATGTTCGATTTCACGCCGATCTGGATCATCGCGCCTTCGTCCTCCTGGTGGTCGGCCGCCGCCGCCGGCTACGCTTGCGCGCCTCGCGCCAGGCATCGATCCTGCCGGCGGCGCTCCGCATCGCTCGGTGCGCGACACGTCGGAGCCATCCGGGCGATGCGGCCTCGGTTGCGTGCACCAGGCCAGCCGCTTCAGCTTCAGTGACTTCGAGGAGACGGCCGCCGTCGAGGATCCTGCCGCGATGGCAGATGCAGAAGCCGCGCCGGACGGTCAGCCACGCCATGAGTGCAGCGTCCGCACAGCCTTCGGTTGGCGCTCAGGTCGCATCAACGATCGCTGCGAAGCTCTCGGGGTGCCGCACGCCTATGTCGGCATAAAGCAGCGCCACCACCTCGAGCGTGCCAGAGCTGTAGCCGACGCCGTAGGGGTTGGGGATCAGCTCGAGGTAGCCCCAGTCTGCAATGATCAGATCCGACCATAGGCCGAAGATGATGGCGGATAGATTGGTGCCCGTGCCCTTGGTCAGGTTCCCAGGCACGTTGTTCGACCCGGCGACGATGCGGCCATTCCAGTGACCAGGCGCCGGCTTCGCATCGGGATCGGGATAGGTCTGCCAGATCGGGCGGCAGCCGTATGGACCAGCCCGCGGAGCTTGCGCACCTGCGCCGGCGTCGTCAGGTAGCCGAACGTCGAACCGTCGACGTTGGCCTCGGTCACCGCGGCCTCGAGATCGTCCATCGCCGCGACGGTTACGGGGCCACCGTTCGCGCCGAGGGCGACCGAGCCGATCCCCGCCTGGCTCAGAATGCCGGTCGGCTGGGGTGCCACGCCGGTGCCCGCGATTGCCGCCGCGTCGATTGCGGTGCCGATGCCCTTCGCCACGTCGCGTCGGATCATCATCTCGGCCTCGGGAGTGAGCAGGGCCAGCATGTCGCGGGTCAGCTGGATATATCCACTCGCCAGGTGTGGCTTGAGCGTCACCTTGTCGAAGGTGCCCTCGCTCTCCGGCATGGGCTGACCCTCGATAACCCATGACGCCGCAGCGCCGGCGGCGGCCCGCGGGATGTCGAAATTTCGTTTCAGGTCTGAAATCGTGGTCGCGCCGAGCTGGAGCACGCGTGACACCGGGCGCAGAGCGTTGATGAAACCGGCCGTCTCGAGGTCTGTGCCGACCAGGGCAGATCCGCCCGAGGTTCCGACCGTGGCCGCGATCGGTGTGCCGGCCCGGGCCGCGAATGCTGCCATCGGCACAAGAATAGAATTCTCCGACGCGCCGTAGGCCCGGCTGCGCAGCTGCTCGCTGATTTCGTACTCGAGGCCGCGCCTTTTCCGATTCACCAGCGAATCGAGGGCGCGGGCGATGCTGTATCGCTCCCGGTCAGCTCGGGACAGGGTAACCAGCGGGGGGGCGGAAGTGCGTTCGGTCATCGCTTGTCCATTGAGTTTGCGGCCGGCACGCGGCGCGGCGCGGTGGCGAGGAAGTTGTCGATAGCCTCGATGGTCACGACGGTGCTGCGGCCGATCTTCACGGCCTCAAGGCGACCCTCGCGGATCAGGCGCCATCCCGTCGTTTCGCCGATGCCGATCATTTGAAAAGCGGCGGCGGCGGGCACGGCGCGAGGTTCGACCGGCCCGTGCTGGATTACTAGGCGGGAGATGTGGCGGCCGGCTTGCTCATCCGGCGGCGGCGCAGCGATTTGCGGCGATGCTGAAACCATGCCGAAAATCGTAGAGGTTCGCGGCGCGTCGCGTATCGAGTGTTATAGCGGGTTTTTTGTAGTGGGGACCCGGCGGCGGTGCGCCGGGCGAGTGGGTTCAGCGATAGGATGTCCCGTTCGTGGCCAGGAGGCCGCCGTCGCGCTGCAGCTGGATCATGCGCCGGTCGATCATCTGCTGGAATTGGCGGTGCATCTCGCGGGCGGCCTCGCCCGGGTCGAAGCCGGGCGCGCCGTTGTGGTGTATCGTGGTGTTCATGTGGAAGTGGTTTCCACCACCGCCGCCGCCGCGCATCTGCACCGGGATGGAGCGGCCGTCAGGCAGCGGCACATAGGCCTCCGGCATCCGACCCTCGCCGAACAGCGCCACCTGCGGCGAACTGGCCACGCCGCCGCCGGCGTAGGCGTTCAGCGGCAGTGGACCCATCGGCGTCATGATGCCGCCGTTGGCGAAGCCGATCAGGCTGCCGAAGTCGAGTAGGCCCTTCTGCAGCAAGGACCCCGACCATGAGCTCGCGATTGTCGAGCCGATCCCGGCCAGCCCCTTGAAGGTGTTGACGATGCCCAAACCGCTCTTGAGATCACCGAACGCGTTGCTGAGGATCGATCCGCCGGCGGTCGGCATCGGCGGGCCAGGCGTGCCCATGCCTCCCAGGCGCGATGGCGCCACGCCGCCGCCGCCGCCCGGCGTCGCGCCGGAGGTGAAGCCCGCCAGGCCCTGAAAGAAGCTGAGCGCCGACGCCGCCGGCGTCTTGACGCCGAGCATGCCGCCGAGCCCCGATGCCAGCGGCGCCATGATGGCGTCCTTCACCACCATGCTGGTCAGATCGGTGAAGATCCCGCGGGCGAAGGATCGCAGCGTGGTGCGCTGGCCGGTCAGCGCCTTGGTCACCTGCCCTGTGAGCCCCGTCCAGGTCTGGCTCCAGATCGCCTTCACCTGGTTCGCCGTCTGCTGCGACGAGGTGACGAAGCCGCTGAACGCCGCCGCCGTTCCGGCCTGCGCGGTCTGCGGCGCGGTGGTTGCCCCGGTCGCGTCGGCCACCGGGAGGGTTGAGAACTGCCCGGCCTGCTGATGCGCGAAGGCGGTGATCTGCGCCGCCTGCGACGGGTATTTCGCGATCTCCTTGCGCGCCCAGGCCTCGAGGCTCAGCTGATCGGCGAGCAGCTTCCGGGCCAGCGCGGCGCTCTTCACATGCGAGGTGTTGGCCCTGATCGAGGCGATCTCGTTCTGCACCTGCGCGCCCTCGAGGCGAAGCTGGGTGTTGAACCGCGCATCCGCCTGCGCCGCATGCAGGGCGGCCGTGGCGTGCGCTCGCAGGGCGCGGGCGTGTTCGTGCACTGCCGAGGAGGCGCTGCGGTGACCGGTGATCGCTGAGGCCGAATGCGCGCCGGCATAGCGGCGGTCGATCTGTGTGACCGCTTCGGACCAGTGCGACTGGATATAGAGCGCGGTCGGATCCTGCGGGTTCGCCGCCAGCGCCTGCCGCACCTGCAGCTGCAGCGCCGCCACATGCTGGCGCGCGAGCGCCGGGCCCTTCAGCATCGATTGCCGGAAATGGGTCAGCGATTGCTCGGCCGCGATCCCCTGCTCCTGCACCTGCGCCTTGTGCGCCGTATCCGCCGCCGCCTTACGGTGCTGCTGCATCTCGGCTTCCAGCTTGGCGCGCTCGGTCAGAAGCCCCTGCCGCCGGAACGGATCAAGGCGGTTCGCCATGCCGCCGCCCTTCAGCTGCAGGTCGATCTCGGCGATCTTGTCGGCGAGGGTCTGGGCGCGGCCGAGGTTCTTCAGCGAGTCCCAGGTCGAGACGATGGCGTCGCGCACGCCATACCAGGCCTCCATCAAGTAGCCGAGATTCTTGGGCGCGTTCTCGCCGAGGCTGCGATACAGCGCGTTGGCCGTGACCTCTTCGGCTTTCTCCTTGTGCCCCTCCTGCTCGAGGCGGGCGATGTAGTCATACTGGGCGAGGCTCAGGAAGTGATAGGAGCGGTTGGCGTTGGCCGCCCATTTGGCGACGCCATCGCTCATCTTGGCGAAGTCGGCGATGACCTTGGCGGATTTCTCGCCGGTGACCTGGCCGAACAGGACCGCGGCGCGGGAGACCGCGAGCAGCGCCTCGCCGGAGACCGACCCGGTGCGGATCAGCGCGATCATCGCCGCCCGTGCCTCGCCGATCGATCCCGGCACCTCGCGGCCGATCACCTCGGCCATGCTGTTGAACTGCCCGGCGGTGATGCCGGCGTAGCCGCCGCTCATCTGCAGCGCGTGGCCGAAGCGGACAGTCTCCAGCTCACCCTCGACAAAGCCAGCCGTCATCGCGGCAACCGTGGCCGCGCCGCCGGCGATCTCACCGAACAGCGCGGTGAACATGAGGTAAGCGACATCCGCCCGCTCGGCCAGGACCATCAGCGACCCGCCGAACCGGCTGTAGTTCCCCATGATGACCGATTCATGGAACAGCACGATCAGCTCGCGCATCACGCCGCCGTGCTGGAGAAAGCCCTTGATGCCACCCTCGGCATCCTTCGCGGCGTGGCCGATGCCACGGAACGCGCTCGCGCCGGCGATCTCCGCCTCGCGCCATTTGGAGATCACCGGCCCCAGCGTGCTGCCGATCCCGAGCTGCTCCGCCCGCAGTCCGGCGATCTCCGCCTTCGTCTTTCCGAAAGCCTCCGCCTGGCGGATCGTGGTCTGGGCGAAGCGCTGCTGGGCACGATCGAGATTGAGGGTTGAGCCGCGCAGTTTGTCGAGCTCCGCCTGCAGCGCCCGCACTTCGCTCGTGCCGGCGACGCCGGCGACAATTTCAACTTCTGCGCGTTCGTTAGTTCCGCTCACTGTGCGGTCTCCTTCGGGGTGGTAGTGAACGTCTGCCGGGCGCCGGCTTCGATCGTGACGCCGGCGCACGGGATTTGCGAACGAAGCCGGGATAGCCACGCGCCCGCGCCGCCGCCGGTGGTTTCGACCATGGCGACGATGCGGTGCTCGGCTGCGAGCTCGAGGACGTTCTCGACCTCCGCCGTGGTTGGATCGGCACCGAAGATGATCGCCGCGCGGAGATAGGGCTCGAAGTCGCGGAGCCCGGCGAATTCATCCGGCCCGATCGCGTCAGGGTCGAGGAAATCGAATATGAGAGGCAGGCCGAGGCCGAATAGCTCAGTTCTGTGCAGCTGCGCCGCTGGACCGACGTAGCTCACCCACGCCTTGCCGAGCACGGAAACGCGCACCAGCGGCAGCCGCCAGGGCGCGATGGCGCTGAACAAGCCGCCGAGCAGCGCGAGCTCGCGCGCGATTTCCGTCGCGAATTCCTCGATCATGCCGCACTCCCTGAGCGGACAATTCGGAGTGATGCTCGCCGGGATCCACCAGCAGAATCGCTGAAACCCAACCAGAGATTCGGCCGAACCGACCGAAACGCATCGATGACCGCCTTCGATCCCTCGTTTTCGAGCATCTGGCGGACCAGATCGGCCGGTCCCCCACGATCGAACCAGCGAACCGCGCTCGTGACGATGATCGCCTGTTCGGAGGTCAAGCTTCCTGGTAACCGCAACCTCGCGATTTCGACCTCAAGGTGAGAGCGCTCGGCGAGCAAGCCCTTTTCGATGTCCGCGAAGAGCGGAACCGAAGTTCGCCGATCCGCACGGGCGATCCGGAGCGCGGCCTCTGTCGAATAGCACGCGTCATCGGGCGGCAGCACGGGCAGCATGGCAACGAAAGCCGCCGCCGCCCTGGCGGCATCCATTGGCGCGACGAGTTTGGCCAGCATCGCGCACCATTGTCGCTTAATCTCGCTCACGGTCGCGCTCCAAACATTTGGGATAGAAGCAGCTGCTCATCGGCCTTGATTTGCTCGACCCCGGCCGCTCCGAGCTGCTCAAACGTGAACGGATCCAGGCCGGCCGCGACCGCCGCCTGCTGCATGCGCGAGAGCTTCGATGGGTCGGGCCTATCCAGCAATCCGAGCTCGAGCTCACGAAATGTCGGAAGCGCCGTGCGTCGTTCCTTGCGCGCAACCCGGCAGGCGGCTTCGACCGAGAAAAGGTTATCATCGTCCGGGAGAGCGGGGAGCATGTCGGCAAAGGCCGCCGCCGCCCGCGCCGCGTCCATCGGGGCAACAAGCTTCGCAAGGATCGCGCACCAGCGACGTTTCTTTTCGCTCATGACCGTGCCCCCACCAGTCGGAGGTGTCCGTCTTTGCCGCGGGATTCGAGCGGATCATGATCGATGGTCTGATTGCCGCGCGCGGCCGAAGTTTCTCCGCGCGTCCAGTCGTCATCTCCATCGCCGCCAAGGCTTTGATCATGCCGAAGCGTCCCATCATCGTTGAGGCCGGCGGCGCGCAGGACCGGATCGCCGGTGTCCCGCTCGTCGCGCCAGCGCTCGCCGTTCAGCCAGGTCGTCGGATGCGGAATGAACCGCTCCTCGTGACCGAACGGATAGGTGCGCACAGCCTCGAGCAACTCATCACAGGTAACGCGGTAACGCCGGATAGCTGCGCGATAGGCGCGGCGGGCCTGTCCCTTCGCGACTTTGCGTGGGTATGCCTGCCACCATAGTTCGAACTGCTCATCAAGGAGTGCGAGGACAATTTCCCGCTCGCTCAGATTGGCCGTCCCGCCCGCGGGTGCATCCGCGCGCGCTGAGAGTGAGCGTAGCGAACTCTCTGACTCTGTATCTGCTTCTGATTCTGATACTGAATATAGACTTGAAGGTCCCCTTGCAGCCTCCCTTTTAGGCCCCCTTGAAGGGGGGCTTGAAGGGTGTTCGTCTTCAACTCTTGAAGGTGCATCCCCGTCAGAACTGTCGTTTACCGCCAATCCCTTGATTTTATTCTTGCGGCCGAGTTCAGAGACATCGTGGTCGCGAACCATTCGGCGACTGACAATGACGCCTGCAGCTGTTCGGCTGAAGACGCCTGCCTTTTCCAGTTCATCGAGGTATCTCTTGGCGTCTTTCTCACCGCATCCGACTATGAGCGCCAACTCGCGAGCCTCCGGCGCCCTTCCGTTGACCAGAACATGGCCATACGGATCGGCGTCATGGGCGATCGCCAGCAGTTCCACCCAGAAGCCGCGGGCCGCCAGGGAGCACATCCGGAGCGACGGTTCGCGCTGGTGATCCTGAGGCCAGAACTTGATGTATCGATGCCTCATGCGCGCCCTCCTGGCCTCACGGCCGTAGACGGCGCACTATTGGGCAGTCGACGTGATGACGAAGCGCAGTAGTGCGGCAGCCGGGTGTTGACCCGGATGGTGGAATAGGTCATTTTCGCCTCGGTGGATCGATAGGTTACGAATTCCGGGGCGCGAAGTGTGGCAACTTTGCGCCCCGTTTCTTTTCGTGGTTCGGGCGAGCATCGAAATCAGGCCGCCGCCTGAGCCCGCGCCGGCGGAAGACTTCTCTCGTATTCTTCCTTGGCGGATTGCGTGATTTTGGTGCGGCGCCCCATCTTGACGGCCTTGAGCCTGCCGCCCGCGATCTGAGCCCAGATGAACGATTGAGCGCAGCCCCACCGGTGGGCCAGCTGCGGCACGTCCCACAGGTCAGGGTCCGAAGTCGTGGTGATTTCAATGGTCTTCACGGTGCCTCCTAGAAAAGTAAAGCGATGGATAGAGGAAACAGGAGTGTTTGTTGCATCAGGTGCCGGTGCGCCGATAGGCAAGGAAATCCGATAACCGCATTTCCTCCCCTTTGAGCCAGTCCCGTATTGCGACCGGAGAGGCCAATGATTCTGAAATTCCGCAGGCGCGAACAACGTAACTTAGAAGGCGCGTCCGAACGCTCTTTTCCGACGTTGCCTTGTAGCTGACGCCCGCAGCCTGAAGCGCTGGATCCACGACAAGATTGAGTGCCGTTTTGGCGATAATTCGCCATTCCAAATCTGGCGGCGCATAGGACAGCATTGGTAAAATAAAATCCATGTCCTGCCTCATTCCGCGCAATAATTTATCTACCTGACGCCAATTTCGTAAATCTTTAGCGTGTCCCGGCATAGCTTCGATTGCCAAAGAAGCATTTTTAAAAGCTCCAATCGCAGATCTTATTTTCGCTAAATGCTTTTGAAGATTTTTTGTATTGTCAATCTGTTCTTGTAAATGCGCGGCAAAGGCCGGGTGCAGCCTAGTCCCAATGAAATATCGTATGCCTACGATTCGAGACTCGGGCGGCTGCTTCCGACCAAACAGTTTTGCCACCTCCTCATGTGAGGGTGCCAAATGCTCAACCTCTTCCCATAACGGAAATATGAACTCGCTATCTTCGGCCGCTTCGCTGGTTTCTCGATCATCGCCGCTCACGCTCGGATGCCTCCATCAATCGGATTGTGTTCGCCCGGTTGCCGCTCCGCCAGCAAAGGCAGTGCAGCCGCACCTCGTGCGTTGCCAATCGCACGACTGCCCTGGTGAACCGCGGCCAAAGCCGGGGCCGCATAGCCAGCCCCAGTAGCGCGCCGCGGCGATGACCAGGCGGCCGGCTCATCTCCGGTCCTCCCCGCCCATGTTCGCAGCCGTCAGTCCCGTGACGAAGCCGCGCTCGAGCGCATCAAACCGACCGGAGGCGACCAAACCCTCCATGATCCACATCATCAGGTAAGGCTCGCGCTCCGCGACGGCCACGTCGATCGCCTGGCGGGCGAAGGCCTCTCCCAACACCCAATCCGTCTCCGGATCGTCCGTCCGGATGGGCGACCAGAAGAAGCGATTATCCCTCGCGCGTTCATCGGGAGTGCCGCGCACGAAGGGCAAACAGCTGATGGGCGACATATCGTCATCGACCGGCGCCGCCGCCGGCATTGTGCTCGGAGTGTTCATGCCAGCCTGCCCGCGTCGCGCATCAAAACGGCGAGGATGCGGTCCGTGATGTAAAGTTCCCGGTTGGTCGGGTCGCGGTCGCCGGCGTCGCTATCAGCGGAGGCGACGCGCGCGATGGCGGCAACGCCGGCGGTAGTGCTGGCCTGCATGTGCGTGATGCTCTCGAGCAGCTGCTCCATCTCGATCTGGACCGGGGCAATGCGCAGGTCGATCTGTTCCTCGCGCTCGATCGTGAGACCGGGTTCCTTGAAGGCGGCATTGTAAGCCGCATGCAATGCCACGTAGCGGTCGCACGCTGCGATCAGCTCCGCGTCAGGATGGTCCGCCGCGCGGGCGCCGGCTGGGGCAAGTGCTGCCGCAGCTGCCCCCGACGTCAGCGCCCTGATCGTGCTGCGCCGGTTCATCGTGCCGCCTCCGCGAAGGCGCGCCGGCGCGGCGTCGAGCGGAGGATCCTTCGGCGACAAATCACGGTCATCATGGGCGACGCCAGCGCCGGGCTTCGGGGCGCTCACGCGAGCCCCGCCCGGTGCATCGCACCCTCGAGGATCATGCCGACGAGGCGGCGTTCACTGTCGCTGGATGCCATGGCGGCCAGGTCGCGGGCCGCGGCCTCGGCGCGGCGCGCAACGTCGATGACGAGTGCGGAGGGCCTATTGTCATTGGCCTCCGGTTTCGTGGTAGAAATGCAGTGGTCCTGCATGTTGACCTCCAGTTGCGTCGGGATCATCGCCGGAGCGGGCGGCTACCCGCTCCGGCACTCCCTTTCCGCCGGCGTCCGGCCGGCACGGATCTCATCCAGTCATCGGTATCACGTTCGATTCCCCGACGACGCCGAGAGGGCGGAACGCTGCGCGGATGCTGTCTGCGACATAGCCCGGAGAAAGGTGCGCATAGTGCTTCGCGCAGATCGTCTCGCCGTTCCCGAGCTGGGCAGCGATTACCGAAAGCGGGACGCCCGCCATCGCCAAACGGCTTGCGTGAGTGTGCCGGAGGATGTGGAAGCCGACCGGCGGGGAGATGGCCGCCCGCTGGCAGCTCATCCGCATCGGACGGTGCTGGTCGCTCTTGGCCCACTCCTCGCCATCCGCGCGCCGAAACAGCAGCGATACGACGGATTTGCCGGCCGCCTGCTGGCGAAAAAACTGGACTCCCTCGTCTGTGAGCATGATGTGGCGAGCCTTGCCAGTCTTCGTGACGCGAACGTGCACGGTGCCGGCGTCAGGGTTGAAGTCGGCCGCCCGCATTCGCGTCAGCTCGCCGTATCGTGCGCCGGTGAGCAGCGCGGCGACGATCAAGGGGCGAAAGCTCGGCTCGGCCGCATTGATCAGGCGCACGGCCTCCGCATCGGTCAGAAAGCGGATCCGCGGCGCTTCGACGTTTCTGAACGGAGTGATCCGGTGCCAAGCGTCCGGATTCGGGGCCCGGCCATCGCGATAGGCGAGATTGAGCGCCGCCTTTAGCACCGTGAGGATCCTGTTCGCGGTCGAGCGGCGCGCCCGCGTCGCCTCGGCATCGGACGCATCGACCTTGCGGGTCGCGACCATCCCGGGCTTCGATCGGACACGAGGCGCGGCAACGGCCAGGCTCCTGTGCCAGGCGCGAAGGGTGCCGGGCGAAAGGTCCGCCACCAGCTTGTCGCCGAGCTTTGGCAGGATGTGGGTCTCGGCGGTTTGCTGGACACCGGCCGCACCCTTGCCGCCCCGTGCACGATAGTCCTCGAGATAGTCTGCGATCGCCATGGCGACGGTGATCGGGGCAGCGACGCGGCCGCCCTGGCGGCCAACTTCAACGAACCAGGCCGCCGCTTTGTCCTGTGCCTGGGGAAAGGTGAGCGTCGAGATGCCGTCCGCATCGAGCATGTCATCTGCCGTGCCAAGCGCCTTGAACAGCCGCGACTGCTCACGAGCGGGGTCGTAATGGCGGGCAATCCACGTTCCGGCGCGGCCGGCGATCCGCCGATAGCCGATCGCGCGACCTTCCTGAATGTTGCGCCAGTATGGCTCGCGACGTGGCTCGAGCTTCAGCCGGGCGGTCCTGGTATCGAGCCGTTCGTCTCGTGCCTTCCTTGGCAT
>JAEHJW020005804.1_pt1 | contig 12291 bp, 11 predicted proteins | sample 9271431 | NCBI WGS metagenome assembly JAEHJW02
GGGAACCCCACTTGCCCGAGCGGCCCGGAGCGCCGAGGCGATCCTCGGGGCCATCTGGATGGGCTGCCAGTACTGGCAGTCCGTCTTCGTCTTGCCCTGTGCCCGCAGCAGTTGCGCATGAGTACAGTCCTGATCCTGATGATCGTCCATCACGCATGCATCCGGCTCGATGTCATCCCCCGTCGCCTTGATACCGCAGTGGCAGCCGAAAAATACCCTCTGGTGACTCGCCCACTCAGCCCTCTGCTCGGCGGTCATCTCGTCCGGACAGAACTCAAGCATCAACGCGTCGATGCGAGCCTGATGGGATTCGATCCTGCGCAGCAGCCCGGCATTCTGTTCCTGCAGCGTCGCATAAGCGTCCGCAAGAGCGATGGTGTCGGCTTGATATCCGTTGCGGGCCGCCTGGGGGATACGGCGATATCCGTCCACCCGGCGCAAGGCGTCCTCCAACGGCGCTCTGTTTGACATTTCCAAGAAACTCCTCCGATGCTAATGGCCTAGCCGTCTATAGGGAACGGAGCGCCGCAATAAAAACCCCGGGGATAAAACCCCGGGGTCCAATCGATCACGTCACTCACGCGGCCTCGGACAGCTCCGTGCCATCCGTGGCGCCCGCATCCCCGTTGCTGATATCGAGCGCCTGCTCGATCTCGCGCTGACGGGTCCGCAGCCACTCGAGTCGCTCGGTCTGGGCGAAGGACTTGCCGATCTCGACCCGAAGGTCAATGAGACGCTGCTTGTCCTCGGCGAGACGCGTGCGCATCCGCTCGCGCGCCTGCTCGAGCCCAGAGAGGGTGCGCTCGAGCTCCTCGAGCAGCCGATCGCCCGCTGCGCCCGCAAAGGCACGGTGCTCGATCCGGCCCGTGAGGACCAGTTCCTTGCCGTCTGCCCGCCGCTCGCCCGAGCGCACCGAGAGCGCAAAGCCCCCGAAGCGCCCGAGCGGGCGAATCTCTCGCAAGCGCATCCCGCGGATGGCCTTCGAGAGCGCCTTGCCGGCGAGGTCCCGATCGGTGTACACGGAGCCCTCGATCTCGATCGAGAACCGCTCCCCGGAGATATCCACCCGGGAGGCGATATCGACGCCGTACGCCTCGATCTGCTCTTCCTTCCAGGTGATCTTCCCGGGCAGCGATGCGATCTCCTGCCGGTTGGCCCACTGCTGCTGATCCCACTTGGACTTCAGCACCGCGAGTTTCGCGAGCTCAGCATCGACGCCGGCCTTCTCGAGCACCATCGGATTCCCCGACGCCAGGGCTTTCACCTCGGCGTAGGAGAGCGCCGCGAGCTCGACCTCCTCGGCACTGCGCAGCCCGGTATCCCCGTGCATGACCTGGGCGATGAACTTCGCTTTGGTCTCGAGCGTCTGCCACAGGTACGTATCGAAGCTTCCTTCGGTAACATACCGGTACAGGGTAACCTCAGCATTGAGGTTCCCCTGCCGCTCGATGCGCCCTTCGCGCTGCTCGATGTCAGCCGGCCGCCAGGGGGCGTCCAGGTGATGCAGCGCGACGAGCCGTGTCTGCACGTTCGTCCCGACGCCCATCTTCCCGGTGCTCCCGAGCAACACCCGGATTCGCCCCTCACGCACGGCCTTGAAGAGTTTCGCCTTGGCGGCATCGCTCTCGTAGTCGTGGATGAAGGCGATCTCGGCGGCCGGTACCCCGCGGGCAACGAGTTTCTGCTTCAGGTCGCTGTAAACGTTGAAGCGTCCGTCGTTCGCCGGGGTGGAGAGGTCGCAGAAGAGGATCTGCGCTCCCCTGCTCTCGGCCGTCGACTCCCAGATCCGGTGCACCGTGTCGGCGCAGAGCGTCACCTTGCCGTGAAGACCATCCTCGGCCATCGGGCCAACGAGTCGCATGTCGAGCGCAGCCTTGCGGCCATCGTTCGTCACCGCGAGCATGTTGTCGACCTGGGGGGTGACCTTGCCGCCTCTGATCAGCTCCGCCCGCTTCACGAGCGTCTCGACGAAGCTCTTCAGTTGCGTGGAGGCCTTCGCCGTCACCGTCTCGCGGCGCACCTTCGGGGTCGGCAGGTTCAGATCCTCCTTGGTCTGAATGTCGGCCACCTCGCGGAACATCGTCATCAGCTCAGGCAGGTTCACGAACCGACTGAAGCGCGTATGCATCCGGTACCCGCTGCCATCCGGGGCCACCTCGAGAGCCGTCACCGACTCACCGAAGGACCCTGCCCAGGTATCGAACGCATCGACCATGTACCGCTCGAGTGTGCGGGGCTGCAGATAGCGCTGCATCACCCACAGCTCCGCCATGGAATTCGCGATCGGAGTAGCCGTTGCGAACACGATGCCGCTGCCGTCACCCCGCCGCTCCATGATCAGACGCGTCTTCACGAACACATCGAACGCGCGCTCGGAATTGCTGTTCGGCAACCCCGCGATACGCGTCATCTTCGAGAGCCTGTACAGGTTCTTGAAGAAATGTGCCTCATCGATGAAGAGCCAGTCGACCCCGAGATCCTCGAAGGTGAGGATGTCGTCCTTCTTGTCCTTGCGAGAAAGCTTCAGCAGCTTGGCCTGCCATTGCTTCTTCGCGCGGGCGAGCTCCTTGACGATGCGGTTGCCACGGCTGGCCGAGCGCATCTGCCTCAGAGCATCCTCGATCCGCTCGAGTTCCTCCCCGATGAACCGCTCCATGTACGCCTGACTCAGCGGAATGCGCTCGAAGGACGAGTGGGTGATGATCACCGCATCCCAGTCCCCCGTGGCGATCCGCGAGAGCAGTGTCCGGCGCCGATCTCCTGCGAGATCCTCCTTCGTGGCCATCAGCACCTTTGCGCCCGGGTAGGCGCGCAGGAACTCCGCGGTGTACTGCTCGAGGATGTGGTTCGGAACGACATGGCAGGGCTTCCTCGCCTTGCCCAGTCGGCGCAGCTCCATGCCCGCGCAGACCATCTCGTAAGTCTTTCCCGCCCCCACCGCGTGTGCCAGCAGCGTGTTCCTCCCTGACACCACCGTGCGCCAGATGGCGTTACGCTGGTGTGCGCCCAAGGTCACGCAATTCGAGAAGCCCGGCAGCACGAGGTGTGACCCGTCGTACTTGCGTTCGACCCGATTGTTGAACCCGTCGTTGTAAATGCGAGTCAGGCGAAGCGCACGCGCCTCATCCGACCACAGCCACTCGACGAACTTCGCCTTGAGCTCCTGCTGCTTCTCCCGCGCGGTCAGCGTCTCGGCCTGATTCACGATCCGCTTGTCGCGGTCGTGCGGGTCGGTGTCGTAGACCGTCGGAACTTGCTGGTTCAGCGCCTGCGCAAAGAGCGTGAGCGCATTCACCCGGCTTGTCCCGTAGGTCTGAGTCGCCGCCACAGAGCGCTCCGCGCTCCAGCTGGGATTCACATCCCAGGCACCGGCCACGGCGCTGAAGGTGACCCCGTTCCCTGTGCCGCCTGCGAAGGTTTCATCGAGAAACGCCTCGTAGTCGCTCGTCGGGATCCAGGTCGAGCCGATCCGCGCACCGATCTCGTGGGGGGCCAGGTCCGGGGGAATCACGGTCTCGAGCGCCGCGACGTTACCCAGATATTCGCTCCCCGCCGCTCTCGCTACGGCCAGCTTCTCCCTCACGTCTCCCGAGAGGTACGCATCGGCGGTCTCCCATAGCCCCGTTGCCGGGTCGCGGAACACTGCCCTGCACTCCTCGAGTTCGCGAAGAACATCACCTCCGGGTTTGCCGAGCAGCTCCCCGAGCCGCATCTCATCGATCCTGCCGAATTCGGCAAGCGATGCGAGTAGCGCTTCGTTCGCGCTGTCAGCGCTCTCGAGCCGCATGGCCGCGCCCACCGTGCGCCGGGTGAAGAGATCCGCCTTCTCGACGGTGCCCTTCTCCTCATCGACGGCCTCGAGCGACAGCAGCAGCGGCCAGTCCGCATCCTCACGGAACACCGCACGATTGGCCTTGCCGCTGATGCAGCCGAACTTCTCGACGAACGCATCGTAGAGACTGTTCAACCGCTCACGCAGCGGCACGAGGTCCGCATCGCACTCGGTGACCGGTTGGGCCTCCACGAGCGCACGGGCCGCATCGCGAATTCCCACCAGGCCCTCGATGCGCGCGAGCTTCGCCGCCGGGGCATCGACCGCGACGAGCTTCTCGCCATCGCACTCGAAGAGCTGCCCGTCCACGACGCGAAAGCCGAGACGGTTATCCCCGGGAGCAAGATCGCACCTCACGCGCGCCGACTCGGTCTTCACTGCCTCGCGCGCGGCATAACGTCCCGCGGGAAGTGTGCTGGCCTGGCCGGCGAGCGCCGCCTCGAGGTCACCCTCGAACACGCACCCGACCGACTTGTCGTACCCGTTATCGACGAGCTGAAGCTTGCCGATCACCCGGTCCGGATGATGCTGAACGAAGTACTCGTTCGCGCGCATCCTCCATTCCTGGGGGTAGTAGAAGTGCGACTCTTCCCCGTAGAGCGGGGAGTCCTTCGGGATCTGCGCGAGCTCCATCCAGGGGGATGAAGGCTCTCGGACCGCAAGCGGCCGTTGCAGAATCACGATGTCGGTGGTGACGCGCGTGTTGGCGATCGCCTGGAACGTGCTCTCAGGCAACCGCGTGGCCGCCACGAGAGTCGCTTTGGAGGCGAGGTATTCCCGTACCCGCTCGTCTTGCTTATCGAGCGTCCCGGAGGACGTGATGAACACGACGAGCCCGCCTGGCCGGACCAGCTCTATCGCCTTGGCGAAGAAATAGTCGTGGATCAGGAAGTCCTGATACGCGACGTTTCTCATCTCGGCGACCTTGTAGTTACCGAAAGGGACGTTGCCGATCGCAAGATCGAAGAACCCCTCGGGCAAGCGCACCTGCTCGAACGCCCCCTGGGTGACGGTCACCCCGTGAGCGCCGTAGAGCGCCTTCAGCATCCGTGCCGAGAGCCGATCGAGCTCGACCGCGGTGATCTGCGAGTGCTGGGCAATCTCCGTCGGCATGCCACCGAGGAAATACCCAACGCCCGCCGCCGGCTCGAGGATCCTTCCGCCTCGAAACCCCAAGCGATGCGCCATGGACCACATCGCCTCGATGACCTCGAGGGACGTGTAGTGCGCGTTCGGGGTGCTGTCCTTCGCCGAGACGTACTCCGCATCGCCGAGCAGCTCGCGCAGCTCTCGCGCACGGGCCGCCCAGGCCGGATCAGATTGCTCTTCGTTGAACGCGCCGGGGAGCCCTCCCCAGCCGGTATAGCGGTTGAGCGTGCGACGCTCGTCCGCCGTCGGTATGCGGCCGGCCGCCTCGAGCTCGCGCACGAGAGCGATGGCCTTCAGATTTGCTTGGTACTTCGTCACCTCGCCGGCGAGCCCGGAGAAGACCGCCCGATCGAGCCGCTCCCAGACGCTGCGCGGGGTGTCCCGCTCGAGCGCCGCCGAAGCCATGACCGGCACGGTATCCGCTCGATCTCCCAAACCGAGGCTCTGCAGCGGATCTTCATCGGGGCCGAATCCGGGCAGCCACATATCCGCCGCGGATGCCCCCTTCCGTACAGACTGAGATATCTGCAATGCACTCTCCTATGACCCTTATTAATGACCTGCAGGTCTATAGGGAGCGGTGCGGAAGAAAGCCCAGAGAGATCGGGCGTGACGGGATAAAAAACCCCGGCGCGAGGCCGGGGTGGTATTACTTCGCTGCGGCCGCCTCAGAGAGCTGTCGCTCGAGTTCCGCGATTCTCTCCCGCAGCCGCTTGTGCGCCTGATAGGCATGCCAGGAGCTGCCCTGGCGCACGCTGGCGCGGATGGCCTCGACGTCCTCGGCAGAGAGTCCGGTGAGCGCGCGCTCGGTGCTGATCAGCACCTTGCCGCTGTCCCAGTCGAACCCAGCGTGGATCCCTGTGACCGCGACCGATGGGGTGCCGCCGAGGCCTCCCTCGCTCTGGATCGTCACCAGGAGTTCCGGGTCACCTCCTTGCGCGCGGATGCGCTCGAGGATGAGCATTGCGTCGCTGAGCTTCATCGCAGGACCCCTATACCGCCATCGCCGCTGTGAGCGGCGCATGGTGCCGGTAGCCCTCGAGCCGAAAGTCGCTCGGCTGCACCTGATCGAGCCACTCGGGAGCGTAGACCCCTGTGGTTCGGTACTCGGGTACCCGAGGATCGATCACGAGGCGCGGCGAGGGATACGGCTCGCGCTTCAACATCTCCTCGACCATGTCGAGCTGGTTCTTGTAGAGGTGCGCATCGCCGACGAAGTACACGAGCCAGCGGGCCGTGTACCCAGTGAGACGAGCTGCGAGCGAGAGCAGCGCGGCGCCTTCGCAGATATTGAAGGGGGCCCCGAGGCCCAGATCATTCGAGCGAATGTATAAGCTCATCGAGAGCTCGCGCTTCGCCGGGTTCGGCAGGAACTGATAGAGCAGATGACACGGCGGCAACGCCATCTCATCGAGCTCGGCCGGGTTCCACGCGTGAAAGAGAATGCGTCGATCGTCCGGGTTGGACATGATCGTGTCGAGACACTCGCGCAGCTGATCGATCTTGCGGTGAAAGAGCCCCACGGCCTCGTGCGGTTCGCCATCGATGGCCACCTGATCGGGGTTATCGAAGTACGCGAGACTCTTGTAGCCCCGGCGTACCGCATCGGCCACCTTCGCCCGATCGCTCACCTTGAGCACCTTGTACGCATCCCAGCCGCGCCACTGCGCCCCGTAGATGGGGCCGAGATCGTCCTCGCCGGCACGATAGGGATTTTCGAGCCACGCCTGGTTCTCGTTCGCGTTTTTATCCCACACGCGCGAGCCCATTGCCCGGAATTGCGCCGCCGATGTTGAGCCGCGGAGGAACGCGCAGAGTTCGCCGAGCGCCGACTGGAACGCGAGCTTGCGCGTCGTGACGGCCGGGAAGCCTTTCGCCAAATCGAACCGCATGGACACCCCGGGGAAGCTGATCCGCCGGATGCCGGTGCGGCTTTCGAGCCACGTGCCCTCCTCGAGCACGAGTCTCAGAGTATCGAGATACTGCCGCATGTTTCTCCTGCTGGTTAAGGACCTAGCTGTCTCTAGGTAGCAGCGCGGAAAAACTCGACCAGCCGGCGAGAAGGGGAAAATCGAGGCGGGCCATCTGGCATTCCGGATAGCCAGAAACGAACTACCCCGCGGGGAGCGGGGCAGCTCGTACGATCCTGCGCCTTAGCCAGGGGTTTCCCGCGGCAAGCACTCCATACGGAGCCGGTTCAGCGCACAGGGGCGACTTGTCGAGAGAAAGTATAGCCCAGACACATGCGTGCAGTGCAAAATGCCCCCGCTGCGACGCCCGGCGGTGCTCAGCGCTCACCCGCCTTGCGCAGGTATCGCCGGTACCGCCACTCCGCCGTCCACCAGGTCAATGCGCCAAACAGCACCCCCGCACCGAGCCAGACAGGCACCCCGATGAGCGCAGCGTGGACCCATCGGTGCGGCTGCGTGAGGACATGCGCAGCTCCCACGATGAAGTACATCGGCACGCCCCACCCGAGCACTCCCCTGCGCAACACCCAGGCGCGCATACCCCGCTCGCGCGTCTTGCTCCACCGTCGCATGCGCAGGCTAGACCCCCGCATGTCCACTCCTGCGCAGGTGCCGCCTGTACAACCGTTCCGTTACCGCCCAGGTCAACGCGCCCCAAAGCACCCCGCCACTGAGCCATATCGGCAAACCGATGAGCACGATATGGCGCCATTCCGCTGGGCGTTGTCCGATCATCAGCGCACTCATCACGATATACATTGGCACGCCCCACCCGAGCATGCCGCGGCGGAGCATCCATGATCTCGCGCCACGCTCGCGTATCTTGGCCCATCGATCGAATGATTTACACCACATGAACTACCCCGCAGGTGCGCGAGCAGCAACGCCACCTGCACCGCCCCCGTCGGCGCTGACCCAGTACCCGTACACGCACCGCCTGCGGACCGAGCACACGCCGTTCGCGTTCACCCACTCCCCGGGCTTAAGTGCCTGACCGCGATTCGGCGTGATACAGTGCACCTCGCGCTGCGGATCGTGCGTGTCGTGGATCACGCCGTCAATTACGGCGGCGTGGTGCCTGCTGAGCGCGACGATGAGTCGCCCAGGTTCAAAATCCGGCTCCGACAACCTCGCGAGTCGAACCAATGCCGCGCCGGCCGCCAGCGTACATGGGCTCGATCACTGCGCGCCAGTCAGCCCAGCCCTTAAGACGCGGACCCGCTACCGCGCGGTTGTACGGCTGATCGAACACGACGTGCAACCAGGACGGATCACGTGATCCAGTGATATTCGGATTGTCGTCGATCAGCATGTCGCCGGCGATGACAGTCTTGTCGCGGGTGAGAATCATCCGTGTAGTGAACGCGGCCCCCAGATGCCGCTCGACCCACTCGTACTTCTCACCGACGCAGTTTCGATAGGCCTGGAGCGGGTGCGTGCAGATGCGCACGTCGATCCCATGGGCGACCATTTCCTTGACCGCCTGGATCGCGCCATCGATCGGAGGCAGGCTGCGGAAGAACCCCTCGGCGGTATAGATCGCCCTCAGCTCTCCGAGCAGATCGGCGGGATAGTGATCTTCTAGCGGATAGGTCGTCTGTTTGGCCGGCGCCAGGACGCGCTCCCTGTGTCCGCGCGCGCACATCTCGGTGTAGATCACCCGGGTAAAGTCGGCAAGCACATTGTCTTGGTCGATCAGCAGCAGCAAGATCTCGCTCCCGAACGGCTGGACTTATCCGGCCCTTACGTTTATTTTATCGCGACGAAGATCGAGCGGCGCACCGACACTCGAAATTTTATCCGACGATTCGTCGGAAACTGTCGGTTGCAGAAATTTTCGAAACTCAGAGGCACTCACCGCGGGGCTGTGCAGATAACCCTGCGACTGGTCGAACCCGAGCTCGCGCACGGCAGCGAGATCCGCATTGGTCTCGACTCCTTCGGCGACGGTCGCAATGTGGCACAGATGCGCCAGAGAGACCACCGCGGAGAGAATCCGGCGCAACCGGAGAAGGTGCGCTTCGGTGCGCGGGCGGGTGAGAGCGGAAATGAACAGTTTGTCCACCTTGAGGAGGTCGATCGGCAATTCCGCGAGTCGCATGAACGAGGAATAGCCGACTCCGAAGTCATCGAGTGCCACCCGCACCCCCTCGGCCCGCAGAGCCGACACGGCCGGCAGGACATCCCCGTCCCGCTGCAGCGCGGTCTCGATGATCTCGATATCGATCAATCCCTCCGCGACAGCGAGGAAGGAGGGGACAAATCCGGGCATTGCAAGATGTTCGGGGTGGACGTTGATGGACACCGGTACGGTTGCAAGTCCAGCTCTGCGCCAGCGCTCGATATCCTGGCGTGCGCGCAGCACGGCCCACTCGCCCACCCGGCGGGCGAAACGCACATCGTGCAGGGCGGGCAGGAACTGCGCGGCCGATATCAGTCCGTGGCGTGGGTGTCGCCAGCGGATCAGCGCCTCCGCGCCGCGCACCTTGCCGGTACGTACGCTGATCTGCGGCTGATAGTAGAGCACGAACTCCTCGTGCTCGAGCGCCTGGATCATCCGGTCGATGCTGACGCTCGCGGCATCAAATCCGGTCTGCGCTGATGGGTTTGGCTGCTCTCTCATGTCACCTCCGCGCCAAAAGATGGCCGTGGGCGTGCTGTCCGCCCAGCATTCATCTATAGCCAACCTGGTGCGCGATAAAAATCGCCGCAAGGATTACCTTGCGGCGATGAGTGCTACTCGAGCAGCCAGAGATGCTTGCGCAACCCTCGAAGCGTCCGTCTGATGATCGGCTCGATTACGCGCCAATCGCCGCCCGCCAGGCCGCAGCCGATGAGCGGGAAGTGCACGTCTTGAAAGCCGAACGTGCGCGTGATGTGCGCGACCTGTACAAAGGCCCGCTCGAACCCCGCATAGTCGACCTGTCGCCGGTCGGTCCCGTAGTTCTCCTGAATGATCGCATTCGCGATCACGAGCTGTAGGGTCCCGTTTCCGTTGGGAACAGGGTATGCGATGACTTGTCCGACGGACAGGCCGCCCTCCTCGTACGCGTGGCGATACGCCGTATACGCTCCTGGATAGCGCTGCTTCACCGCCTTGGCAACCCCTGCGCCCATCACGCCGCGTGCATTGCATCCGTGCACGATGACGCCGGTCTTCACATCGAGGAGATTCCCGACGTGTCGTTCGATCGAGCTCATGCGCAAAGCTTCATCGCGTCCGTAGCGACCACCTCGGGCAGGTGCCACGTGGTGGCCGCATGCGGCAGGTAGGCGAGCTTGTGCCCGGTCTCGATCGACCAGGGGAGCCTTGCCTGCTCCTGCCCGCTCACGGGATCCTTCTCGATGCGCCCGCCGGTGAGCTCAACCGCTTCGAGCACGTTACGGCGGCTCTCGCAGTTCGTGAGATCCACCACTGCCTCGCTACCCTTCGGCAGCACCGGCGCGGCCATGATCGCCTCGCGGTACGGAGGGATCAGCACCTCGAAGCTGCCCGGGGCGTGAAGCTCCGTCTCCCAGAGGCCTTTCACGTAGTCCCCGACCGCGCTGTAGGCCCAGCCGGCCGCCCGCCACGCCCCGTCCTCGGGCATCACGAGTGCGTTATCGTCGATCCGATACGCGCGCGGGATCACCGGCGAGGGAATCTGGCCGCCAGGCGGGTAGTAGCCGATCGTGGCCCTCGGAGATCGCTCCGGGGCCCACTCCCCGCCGAACGCTTTCCACGGGGCGAGCAACGTCTTGCGCTCGCGGCTCGTGCCGTACACCGCCAGCACGAGTTCGATGTCCTCGTGCAGCGAGAGCGTCACTTCCTTGTCAGCATCGAGCGCGAGTGGAATATCCTTCCGACCGTGCTCGCGCATCCTTGAGCAGAAGTCCTCCCAGCGTTGATCGTCCGTCGGATCGCTCGTCATGCGGAACTGGCAGCGCAGGTCCTCGCGCTTGAGCCGAATGTGCATCTGCGGCATCTGCACCGGATGGCGCATCGCCCGGTACCAGCGCCGGATGTAGGTCTCCGGGGTGATCGAGCCCTTGCGGTCCCGCAGCATCCCGCCTTCGCAGTACGAGGCGTCCATGACGATCATCTGCATCGCCTCGCGGATCCGCCCGATCGAGCGCGCGCACCAGCGCGGCGTGTGCGGGTAGACGTTGCTCTCGTAGCATTTCTCGAACAGAAACCAGATGTGATCGCCGCGATTTCGCGGATTGTCGAACACGGCCGCGAGCCGGTTCGTCACGATTGTCGAGCTCATCGAGCCCTCCTTTTGCTAGTGACCTGCTGGTCTATAGCGAATCGGGCCGGCGGCGGGCAGGATAAAAAAGCCGCGAGGGAATTCCCCGCGGCGTTGTATGAAGGATTGACATAATCGGCGGACCGCTATGCCTCCGCGATCGCCTCAGCGAGCTGCGAGAGCTCCTCCTCGACCTCGAGCAGCACCCTCGCGCGCCGGTCGTGCTCGGCACGGGCCGCGGGGAAGGCCTGCTCTCCCTGCGGGTAGTAGTCCCGCGCATTCGGAGAAGCCTTCGCCAACGCATCGCGCGCCTGAAAGACGGCCTGCCCGGCGTTCTGCACCTGGCGCAGCAGCTCCTCGCGGGAAGTACCATTCAGGTGCACCGAAGGCACGGTGAGCGCACGCTTCCCGCCCGCGCTCGACTCGAACTCCACCAGACAGATAGGCATGTCTCACTCCTACGCGTCGTCCACGCGGTAATGACCTGCCGATCTATAGGGAATGCGGACATGAAAATCCCCAGGACCCGATAGGCCCTGGGGGTGAGTTCAGATTTTAAGCGCCGCGTCCTTCGCCGCGCCGCGCGTCTCGTACCTCTCGATGCGCCCCGAGGAGCTGTAGCGCAGCACCCAGTCCTCACCGTCGTGCACGATCGTGCCGATCGTCATCCAGGCCCCAGCCATCTTGCGCTGGGCCAGATAGGCTCCTTTGCCGTTCTCGACGCCGTTGCGCTGGAAGCGCCGGCCCCCGAAGCGAGTGTTCATGAAAGCATCCTCCCTCTAACGCCGGGGCAAAATGCCAGCGGCGCCCACTACTCGTAGTGCGGCCGGACCGCCGGGTAGTGCTGCGGCGCGATGTCCTCGTGGACCTCAGCATAGAACTTCCCGCCCGAGAGCACGCTGCTGATGTCCCGCCGCCCCTTGTTGATCGTCGCGTTGAGCAGGCTATTCATGCGCGTGGCATGCGCCGCCGCGCGCTCCTCGTCCTTAAAAGTGCGGATGATCCGCACCAGATCCCCGGTGTCGTACCACCAGCCGCCCTCTTCAGGGCCGCCGTAGGCGCGATCGCACAGATACACCGCCACGACGTACACCGTCCGAGCCTTCGCCAT
>JAEHJW020003785.1_pt1 | contig 12285 bp, 12 predicted proteins | sample 9271431 | NCBI WGS metagenome assembly JAEHJW02
CGCCCCCGCAAGAAGGTTGCCGACGCTTACCGCTGCCGTGGTTCCGGACTGGCTCAGCGGGACAAGGTCTGCGGCGGTTGGAGTGCTGGCTGGCGGCAGTTGAGAGATCGTTGGCATCTCGGAAGGACTCCCAATAAGAAGAAGACAGGTTCACCCCAGGACTTGGGTTCCACTGAGCAGCGATAGCCACCGGTTGGTGCTTACCCACACCAGAACACCAGTGCCGGATCCCGCGCCTTCCCAGGGCTTGCGTCCGTTGCTGGCGTACGCGACCGCGCCGTTAGGTGCAGTTGGAAGCGCTCCTACTGTGTAGCTCGGTAGCGCTACATAGCCCGCCGTAACCGTCAGCCCTCCGCCCACTGTCAGCGCACCACCAATCTGGGCGGTGTCGCTGACAGATGCCGCCGTGGTTGCCAGCCCGCCGGCTGCGGTGACCGCGCCATCAACATGGAGCGATGCGGTCAAATGCGGTCCGCCTACCGCTGTATCGTACAGAAGATTTGCAGAACCCGCATAATCGAGAGCGATCTGCTGGCCAGTGGCCATCCAAATAGTGCGCGAATTTCCTAAGACGACGTTGCCCAAAGTGCCGTCTGCGACCGAGACGGGAGTCGTGAAGGTAAGCGATCCTGATGTCAGACCCGGACCATCAAGGGTGCATCCAACCTGAGTGTATCTGCTGCCGCCGACCGAGATCGTAGCGGCATTTGTTGCGGAGACCGGCAGGCCATAGACGCCGGCTGATGTGAACGGCAATGCACTGGTCACAGCAAGAGTAGTACTCGGCGCCGTCAGACCAGCCGATACCTTGGCCTGTCCCGGAAATGCATTGCGGGTGTCTAATACCGCTATAGAGTAGTTGCCACCGGCGGAAATCTGAAACTTATAGAACCCGGTGGCCGAGGTGGTAAAATAAATGCCGTAGGCCCACTCGTTGGGAAGGCCACCCGACGTCAAGCTTCGCGCTTCATTTAGGACAAATTGGAAGGCCTTGCGGCTATTGTCGGGGTCAACATTATTAGCGTCCGTATCAAGTTCGATTCCTGTTGTAGCTCCAGAAATCGTGCTGGGAAGATTGGTAGAATCTACCACGGGCAGCCACAGACCCCACATCTGTGCTCCGACACGTCCGGCAGGGTATCCACCGACCGGCGTCCCTTTTGTCGCCGCTCCGGTGATCGCGACATGCTGCGAGTCAGTCGGTGTCGCTCCAGACCCAGTAACGGAGTTTACGTTCAGAGTCGAGACGAACGCGTACACATCGCTGGACGTTCCGTCAATGAATGCGCCGCTGCTATTGACGGCATCGTTGACTGTTGTGGTGAGGGTGACATTCGAATAACTAAGGCCGGAGCCGCCAGAGTGTGATACGATGGCGTCCGAAGTCATAAGGGGGGCATCATTGGGGCCCGACCCATTTCGCGCTATGCCTATCTGCGCCGGCAGGGATGTTGTTTGCGCGCCAGCTTGAACGACATTTATGCTGCCGGCAGCAAGTTCTCCGGCTATCGTAGCTGGCCCGCCGATCGTCAGTGTCGGAGCGCTGAGTGTCCCGGTTAGTGTACCTCCGCCGAGCCCAAGAAGCGTGCTGGTGCGGCCGTCCACGTATTGCTTTGTGCTGGACTCAAGCGGCGTCGCCGGATCGGCAGCAAGCGTGAGCGGGCCAGTCAATGTGCCACCCGACAAGGCTAAATTACTGGACCCAATTGCATCGACATACTCGCGGGTTGTGGCCGAGAGAGGAGAATCCGGCGGACCTGATAAAGTGAGCATGCCGGCCATGGTGCCACCGCTCAGCGGCACAGCAATGGCGACGGCGGCGTCCACATAGCCCTTTGTGGCAGCCTGCAATGTCTGCGCTGGTGCAGCAGACAACAGAAGGCTTCCGCTCAAGCTCCCGCCACCTAAGGGGAGACTCATAGCAACGCGGCCGTCGACGTAAGCCTTCGTTGCGGCCTGCGGAGCAGTAGTTGGATCGGACGCAAGGGTGAGGTTGCCGAGCAAGGTTCCCCCTGCGAGCGGCAGAGCGGTAGATACCTCCGTGTTCACGTAGGCTTGTGTTGTCGCGGCAAGGGTGCCAGACGGAGAGCCGGATAGGATCAGGGGGCCGGTCATAGTCCCCCCTGACAAAGCTAAATTGAGTGCAGAAATCTGATCCACATACTGCTTCGGACTGGCGCCCAACGGCCCCGTTGGATTGCTTGTTAGGCCAAGTTGGCCGGTGAGTGTACCGCCGGTAAGCGGTAAGGACTGTGCTGCGGTCGTGTCAACGTAGTGCTTTGTTGCAGCTTGAAGCCCGATCGCTGGGTCGCCCGATAACGTGAGAGCGCCAGTTAATGTGCCTCCACTTAATGGCAACGCCGCAGGTCCAGCCATCTGACTGTCTACGTATTGCTTGGTCGCCGCCTCCAAAGCGGTCGATGGGTTTCCAGACAGGGCGAGCGCGCCGGTCAGCGTCCCTCCGCCTAGGGACAGCGACTTTCCGACCTGACCGTCAACATATTCCTTCGTTGCGGCTTCCATAGACTGTGTTGGATCGGCCGCCAAGGTTAGGCTGCCCGACAAGGTCCCGCCCGAAATGGTTAGGCCTGTCGCTGCAATGCCATCGACATAGGCCTTCGATGTTGCATGCTGTGCTAGAGTGGGTCCCTGCAACAGCGTCAGCGGTCCGGAGAGGGTACCGCCAACCAGAGGCAATACCGTCGCTATAGCAGCATCGACGTAGAGTTTGGAGCTGGCCTCGAGCGGTACCGTTGGCGTACCATCAAGGATCAGTGGACCGCTGAGCGTCCCGCCAGTCAGCGGCAATGCAGCTGCTCCGGCCGATCGGCTATCGACATATTGCTTCGTCGCCGCCTGCAGCGGAGCAATCGGGTTCGTCGCTAGCAGGAGAGCGCCGGTCAACGTCCCGCCAGAAACCGGCAAAAGCACGGCGGTGCGGAGATCTACATAGTCCTTAGTCGCTGCTTCCATAGGGACCACGGGGTCGGCGGCTAAGACCAATGCACCTGACAATGTTCCCCCGGCGAGCGGTAAGGTACCAGCCGCTAGGTTGGCCAGGGTTTCCGAACCAGATGAACCGGTCGGCTGGACCACTAGTGCCGAGGCATTCAGACCCGGCAATGTCAGAATCCCGGTCGCCAGTTCCGCCAGTGTGATGGCGGTATTCGTCCCTGCCTGGCTCATTGCGATTAGATCGCCTGCGGTAGGCATGGACCCAGCGGCTGCTTGCGCGACAAGGTACGGCGACGCGACCGCAGACAACGTCCCGGCGTTTAGGTTCAAATTGGCGCCGACGGTGAGCGTCTCTGCTAGCCCAATACCAGCGCTGGCGCGCCCGAGAACTGTGCCGCTGGGGAGTGTCAACTCTGCTTGAACGCCTGCGAGCATCTGAGCGCGCGTCGCCCTGTTGGTGATGCCGTTTTGGTTAACGATGAGCTCATCGGTGTCGGACGTTGCTGTAGCAGGTGCGAGCTGGTCAATAGTAGGCATCGTGGTCGAACCTCAATGTGAGTGGCCCGAATGACAGCTTCGGATTTGTAGTTGCCGGACACCCAGGCCCAGACCTTATTTGTAAATGGCTCACGATTAGCCGGTAAGTACCGGATTTCCGTTTTGATCTGTAATCACGAGCCCGGAGCTTGTTTGGATGGCTGAGGGTGGCGTTGGTGGGGTGGACAGATATAAAACCGGCAGCAGAATGCTGCGCTGCAACGTGCGTCCACTTGAAGTACTGACAATAACTGTTATAATGTACACTGTTCCGGCTTGGCCTGCGGAGAGCCACAATACAATGATGCTTCCATCCGCCGTTGCTGAAGTCATAGCAAGGTCGCCTGGGTTGTTTGGTGCGATCGAGACATCGAGGATATCGATCGTGTCCCCAGGATTTCCGATCAAAGCCGATGAGATATCGAATCCATAATCAAGAATATCGCCAGGGTCCTTGGTTGGCCAACTAAGCGGCGGCGGGGCGATAGCAGTCGCGCCGCGGGGTACCGGAATAAAGGTATCAAGCTGGACCGTACGCGCGGTGCTTGGCTTTTGGACATGGACGGCGGGGGTGGGCATCGGTGGCTCCCTCGTTGGACTCAGTTCGAGTGGGTGGCCGGTTTGGCAGACGCTAGCAAGGCGATGAATCGAGATTTGAGCCCAGCAATTTCTTCCGCGAGCTCCGACAGGGAGGGCGGGGACGGCTGCAGCACGGTGGGTGCTGGCTGGGCAAATCCGACGCCGTCGTGACGCCATCCGGCCTCGATCCCAGAGACATCGGTAACGTCTATCCAGTGGAGGCCGGGATGGAACAAAGTACCGATCGGGACGTTGGTCTCGAACAACTCTACAACTACGTTGCTCTCAAGTCGTGCGTAGGTTTTCATACTCTTACCACCTTACCACAATCATACCGCCCGCACCCCCAGCGCCGTTGTACGCGGTTGTCCCGCTTGATCCCGTCCCGGCACCGCCCGCGCCACCGCCTGGGAAGACCCCTGGAACGCCCACGGTTCCAGAACTTTGCATTCCGCCAAGCGGCGCTGCACCGCCGACGCCGGCAGCACTCATGAAGGCGGATTGGCCCGATGAGCCGCTCAGGTTGAGATCACCGCCGATTCCGATACCCCCCGGAGTCGCGCCATTTTGGGGATTTGTCGGCGTTGCAGTGGCGTTGAGAGCACCGCCGGTGGCACTGACAAATGTTCCAAAGCTGGAGCTTCCGCCCGAGCCCGCTGCGGCGCCGGCGGTCGTACCGCCCACACCACCCGCACCGATGGTGACTGGCACGTTCTGTCCCGGCGTGAGACCGGTCACGCGTCGGCGGGCGAAACCACCCCCTGATCCACCGCCGCTGGCGACCGTGGCGGTCGAGGCAAACGAACCAGACCCACCTCCCCAGACCTCGACCTCAACCTGAGTGATACCTGCCGGCACCGTGAACGCACCGCTGCTTGTAATCGCCTGCACGCCGGATCCGAACCCCGGCACCAGAGATGGTAGCTTCCAGGTGATGAAGGGAGCCGTCGGTAGCGTGGCAATATTGGTCGCAGTAATCGTGCTCTGCGCATAGCCAACCGTGATGACGTACAGGCCGACCCAACCCGCATCAACCGGTGGCGTGAGCTGCGCTCCGCCCGTCGCTGCGGCGCCGGGCTTAAGTTGCAGTGCCACGCGCTGCGTCCGTAGTGTGTCCTGCATTATTCCTGCATTATTCGGGCCGCTATAGGGCTGGGCTGGATTGGCAGCATTGTAATAGGGTAGAACGACGGGACTGGCATCGCCCTCCTGTAAGGACGCTTCAATCAGGTAGTTTACGGCTTGCCCCGAGCTGGTCGGCGCAGAAAGCGAAAACGAGGTGGGAGTGACATTGATCCCCATCTTGAGCAACGGATCAACGCTGTCGGCGGGTAAGGAACCATAGGCAAGAGGATCGATCACACTAAGCTGCGTGATGCTTCCCGGCATCACAGTGACATTTAGCGAAGGCGGGCTGGTTGGGATGCACGCCAGGCCGTCGATGACGGAAGTACCCCCCAGCACCGCCTGCGCTAGATAACCCATCGCAATCATCACGTTCCGGTTAAGAGAAAGCACGTCCGTATCGAGGGGGATGCTGCCCGGGTAGACGATATTACGATCCATTGAGATCTCCGTTCCAACTAGCTACTAATATTAATCCAAGATATCGAAGCGGTCGGCATGATCGCTGCGACCCTCGCGGCGATTTCAGCATCTGTGACCTGACCTTCGATCATGGTTGGGGTGGCATACTGAATTGCTCCGACGCCGTAAGCGCCGGCGGGCGTTCCCCATCCGGCAACGAGTGCGACGCCGGACCCATTTGGCCGGAATGCAGTCACGAAGCACTGAAAGGGGAGCGCCAGGCTTCCCCAGGCTCCAGTCACGCCGTAAGCGAGGCCTACCGCGGTACTGTGGGCACTACCGTAGGCGCCGGTGTCTGTCGGCCGCGAGGGCTCGAAGATAATCGGTGCGCGTCCGGTTAGATCCGTCAATGCCGCATTGATGGCTGCCCGTGTCGCTCGCTCTCGGAACAGCTCGCGCTGGACCCTCTGACGAAATGTCCCATCGCTTTCGCCATTTTGGCGGGCAAGATTAGCACCGAAGAAATCCTGCGCGATCACGTCAAGCCAAATATCGCTTGCTGAGGCAATTCGGGTCTGCGACCTTACGTAGGAGAGAAGATCATAGACCCAGGCCCACGCGGTTCCCAGACCGCTGAGAACCGCATCGAGGATTGGCGTATCGTCGGCAAGCCACCGTGTCGGCAACACTGCGCGGATACGTGCGGCCATGTCCTGAGTGTCGCCGGTCATCTCAGGTCACCGCGATGGTGCCGCTCTTCACGACCCCATTCACTGGGACTGACAGGTCTTCGGCAAGCCCGTTGATGAATATAGAGGAGACGTTGGTGACTTCTGGACTAGCGGCATAGGCTAGCTGTGCGACCTTTGTGAGCGGCAGGCCAACACCGATCCCGAGCTTGTTGACGTAGCTGCCAACACTCTGGCCGACGGCTGCGACCACGGCCGGCTTTGACGTACCTGCCGTGACCACGGTCATGAGACTGATTTGGGCGATGGTGACGACCGGCGGCTGCACTGCAAACATGGATCCGATGGGCCGTACGGCTTCCACCGCAATTGAGACCGTATCGATTAGTGTGGTCGGCGGTTGACCGGTTCCGTCATCAATCGTCACCAGGAAGCTCCCGAGGCGCGCGTTTCCTGCCGAATCAACGTTTTCCAGGATCGCGTAGTTGAGCCCCTGCTGGATGCTGTTGACTGCGTAGCCGATTGCCAGTGGTGTAGCCCTCGAGCGACTCTGGATAAAATTCTGAAACCGTGCGCGCAGAGCGGGGTCGGTCTCCGCATCCATCCCGCCCTGCAGCGCGGCGGTGTTCGTCACCAGATCCACGCCAGGTATCGCGGTCACTAGCTGGGTTATGGCCCCATTCTGAACGTTGCCTGCACTCCCGGGATTCTGGCCAGCCACCGGGACAGTCAATGCATATGTGCCACCGGCAATTAGATACCCACCGGAAATATCGGTCCAAGCCGGATTTGCGGCATCGATCGTGACCGCAAACGTCTGGGTTCCGTCGCTAGTGCGGACCAGGGCCCCCGCAGGTACCAGTGCGGAGTTGGTCGACGTATAGCGCGAGAAGGTGACCAGTCCGCTGGCCGCCACTGCCGGAAGGCGAGTGAGCGACATATCGGCCATCCAGCTATCAAGGTCGGGCCCGGTACTGGTAGCGGCGCGGGTCATCTGAAGTACCTGCAAGATGAGCCATTGCAGCCAAAGCGCGACCGACGCATTCCCTTCTAGTATCGCGCGAAGGGTGGACCCGACTGTCAGATCCAACAGCTGAGTGGCCGCTGATTGCACCGTCGCGGCCATATTCTGAACCAGAGTACTGAAGGACTGGAGCGAGAGCTGCATGGATTAGGCACCTACTGAGAATGTGAGGACTTGGGTCTTCCCGGTCTGTGAATCCTGATAGCGGATATGAACATAGACGGTCCCGACCGCACCGGCGGGCGATACGGAAACATCGATGATAGGCTCGGGCGTCCGCGCCACGCGCGCTTCCTTGAAGATCTGCCCGCGCACGAGGGCACGGATTTGGAGCACGTTGGCCGGCTGCCCCACGAAGCGAGCTAGCCCGGCGCCGAAATCCGGATGCCAGATGTAGTCGGACGGATTGGTCAGAAGCCGCCGCAGAACGCGCTGTTGTCCCAGCTCCACTCCCGCCGTAACTGCAAGGTCTCCCGTGGGGCCGATCGTCAGATCGGCCCCCCATTGTTGTGATAAGTCTGGCATGGGCTTTAATCCGGCTCGGAGGTCGACGACGTCGCGTATCCATTGGATTGTTGATGTGTGTGCGCATCGTAATGAACGCGCAATCCAGACAATGTGCCATGTTGGTCAGCGATGTTCCCCCCCGCCATTACGTCTCCGGTCACCGTCACGGTGCCTTGAACCGTGATTGGTCCAATCATCTCGATGACGCCGTTGTTGCGCAAGCGCAGTGTGCTACCGCTGGCGTGGACCAACCAAATCTCCCCCGGTGCGGCGGGCGGCGGCGGATCTGCCTGGGAGAAGCTGCGACCGACAATGACCCCGTGCTCAGCGTCGCCCTCCTGCGCCAGAACAAAAACCTGATCGCCTGGGCTTGGCGGGGACCAGATACCCCAGCCGGTACCGGTGGAGGGGGAGAGGATCGGCAACCACCCAGTCAGCACCCCTTCGGGCTGCAGCGTGACCCGGGCCGTCGCGGAGTCGGGATCGACGGAGCTGACCAATCCGAAGCGCGGGCGTGCCGTGCCATTCTCGACCGTGCTGGCGACCGTCTTGAAGATGTTCGTAAGGCGTTCCATGATGTCACCCTGTCACCGCGCCGACTGTATCTCCTGGCGTCGTGGTTTGCGTTCGCGGCGAGGTGTTTTTGGCGCGAATACGTTGCGTATATCCATGATCAGGTCGGATATCTCGTTCGATCGAGTCTATGAAATACACCTGGTCAAAATCTGTGCCCGTCCCGTCGATCAACAGCGTGCTGCGTGGCGTTAGCGTCAGTTCGCCGGGCATCCGCAGGTCGATCACCCGCTCATGGAGACTGAGTTCGGCAAGCTGGGTTTGGGCGAATTGCAACGCCTGGTTCTGCGTCAAGTTCGGCCGCACGTATACGTATTGCTGCGGTGCGGAGCCGACGCCCGTGGACCCGACGGAACCCTGGCCCCGCACGGTCTGCACGAATGCATTTTTCTGCCAGGAGTTCCAACTCTTCACGGTGACTGCGAGATCTCGCGCCAGGGTCAGGGACCGCCGCATCCTTAGGTCTGTCAGCATGTCCGGGCGCACTACCACGGACGGCGGACTGGTTGCCGGCCGAGGTTGAAAATGCAGCGTAGTACCTTGTACGAAGACGTCGAATCCCTCCTTGCGGGCTAGGAATACCAATAGATCCCACTCCGTCGTGGCATGGCTGAACTGGTCGAGCGTGATGCGGTCATGCTCGTTCTGATAGTAGCGCCCAACAGGGGCGGTGGTGGCCGTCACCACGGGCGTCAGGCCGTGACGGATCGCCAGAAGGGCTGCGATCTCGCTCGCCGTCCGATTGCTGAAGGTTTCTTGCGTCCGCGCTTCGATCAACCCTGCGGTTAGGTCGCGCCCCCGAACTTCGATGCTGCCACCCAATAGATCGAGTGTAACCTCATCAGCGTGTCCCTGGATCAGACTTACGAACCCCATTCCATCCAGGCTATATTGCAGATCGAACAGAATGTTCGCGGCTTCGGCCCAGTAGGCGGTTGTCGCTACCGGATCTGCGCCCAGCGCCAGGGACATCCGAAACTGGTCTGCCGCGTAGTAGTTGTTCGCCACCACCTCTGCGGCCAGCACGCCGGCGATAGGGGTGCTGTTTGCCATTAGGCGGACGGTTGGCTGCCTCCAGGTGGGCAGCAGGCTACTGGGGAGCAATGCCGCCTCCGGCGCTGGGGTCCTGGTCGGGGATCAGCAGCGTCGTAACGCCGCTCAGCATCGGGTCCGACAACCCGTTCAGCTGCGCAATGCGTAGCCATTGCGTGGCGTCGCCCAACTCCGCAGCGGCAATCTGGAACAGGTTTCCCCCGGCGACAGTGATGATCCGCATAGCTCACGTACTCGCATTTGCCAGGTTGTTGCCAAGGCGGCCCAGATAGCCGCGGGCGGTGGTCAGCACTCCTAGTTGCTGGGCGGTGGTAACCGCTGCTGCCAAGCTTGCGGCACCTTGTGCCGCAGTGGGCGCCGCCGAAGGTACTAAGCCTTCTAATGCCGAGCCGGTGCTGGCAATCGTCTGGTCCAGTACTCCGGAGCTGGTCGCGACCGTGGATTGGGCGGCGACATAGGCGGCAGTGCCGCGGACTGTACCCCCAGGTGCCATGACGGCCGCCTGCACGTCGCTCAAGTCGACACCTGCGCCGATGGCAAGACCCATTGCCGTTGCTGAATCAGCCGCTACATCGGCGGCCACGGACAGGGTGGCGTTGATCGTCGCACTTGCTTCGTCGCGCAGCACAGTGCAGGTCAAGCGGTACGGGATCCAGGCGGGATTCTCGTAGTTCGCCTCAAACTTCGCGATCAGTACGGTATAGAAAAATACGTCCCAGGTCAGCGGCAATGGCAGTCCAGAAACTCGCAGCTCGTCGACCAGACGGGCGCGCAGGCTGGCGTCGGTGCCGGAAAATGTGCCGGCGAACGAGATATCGGCGTCCTCGCGTCCCAAGACATCGATGACTCGTTGCCCGTTGTAGAGACGATGAATTGCAAGTCTCTGTACCCCACCAAAGTTGACTCGCGGTGGCAATTCTAGACTTGTGAAAGTGACTGGTCCAAGCAGCAGGGCGATGTCGAACATGCAATCTCGTCCCTAAACTTGTAGCTTACCATGCCGTTGCTGCGGTCGCCTCGGATGCGTTTCGCTATCGCCAGCTTCGTTGGGGTGGCGAGTAGCGGCGCCTAACCACACGATACGTAGGGGGATTCGAAGACGGTCCATGCCAAGGCGGCCGGTCGGGTCTGGCGCTTCTGGAGCCACGAGGTGGCCAGGGATCCGTGATCGTTCCACGCGCCGCTATCCCGCCGCCGCACCGGGCCAGATTGGCGATACCCGAGGATCGGGGCCCGAATAGCCCGATCGGGGACGGTCCAGCTCGCGACCAATCAGGTCGGCAACGATACGACCAAAGCGCACTCCGTCCAGTACGAGCTCTACCTCTGCAGGCAGTGCCGGACCCTGCGGCATCGCGCTGCCGACCGGTGCAGAGGGTGCCCGGTGGGGTAACGGAGTGATGCCCGGAGCGGCTGCGGCTCGGCCGGCGCTGCGATGGATCGGCGCTACCGCACCTCCCGAAGGCGCGGACGTCGTGCCCAGGCGGCCGGGCGGATGCGTCATGATACGACGCGTGAAGCCGATTGGGCGCGTAGGCTCAGCCATAGCGGATGGCGACCTGGCCGTATGCGGTGCAGCGGAATAGGCTGCCAGGCGACCGACCTGTTCTGCCACGCGTCGGATTGCAGCGCCGATCGGCCTCGTGTCGATGGGATTCTGTCGGTTCGGCGTCACGGCCCGCTCCAACGGAGCGCATCGTCCCGCGCTGCCAGAGGCGATGCCGGGAGCGGGCGTTGTCGTCAGCATACGCAACGCAACTGGCCGGCGGGGCTTTGCGTCCGCGCGGTCCCGATCGCCCGGTATGGACGCCACCGGATCGCCCGAACGACGATTGCCGTGCGAGATGCCCGAGAGCCGCTCCATGCGCGCGGTCACGACCGCGGGCGGGCGGACCGGGGGTCGCTCAGACGCTGACCAGCGGTGACCTTGATTGGTAGGAATGCGCAACACTGGTGGTTCAGATTTGCTCGGCATTGGCCAAACGGCACCGAAGCGCGGCCAGGACAGGTGTTGGTCGAGCGCGGTCGGTCCGCGATCTCTGGTTCGTCCATTCGGATCACCTGCTGCGGCGCCAGCGGGGGGGACCGTGCGCCGGTCTGCCGGCAATCGGGGGGCGGCGCCTGGTCCGGGCCCAGCCCCAAGCAAGCGGGCACCAACCGCCGACGGCGTTCGGCCCCGGCCGGCAAACTCCGTCAGGGCTCGCATCCGCCCGGCAGATGCCGCCGTCGCCCGGTCCAGCGTCAGTAGCGAACCGCGCATCCTGGCAAGCCCAGCCGACACATCGTCGGTCAGTGCCAGCCGGATGCCGATTGTATAGGCGTCGATCATACCAGGGCGTCCCGCAGGGTCCCGATCGCGGTGTTGGCGATATCGGCGACGATCGCCGACGCCTCTGCGGCGGCGGTGGGTGCAAGGAACGGGCGCGGCGGATCGACGCGCGTGCCGCATTCCTGCGGTGCCGCGGCAGGGTCGTTCGATCCCACGACGACCTCGGTCTGGGAGACCGAGCTGGCAATCGAGTCGCGGAGCCGGCCGGTTCGCAACCAGGGCGCATCGTGGTTGTCGCCCGGCACTTCGGAGAGACGCTGGTAAACTGCCGCCTGCAACGTACTGCCGGCATGTTCTAGTGCTGCCCGGAGCGCGTGGTCCAACTCAAGCCGCCGCAAGCGGTCGGTCAGTCCCTGTAATCCGTTCACCTCGATCACGTCGGCTCCCGCCAGCTCTTCGTAGTGAACCGCCCCGGGTTTGCCGGAGGCTCTGAACCTTGAGAGGTTGGAGCTATGGACAAGGCAAAGACGGCAAACAGGTATTCGGCTGAAGTACGTTCGCGTGCGGTGCGG
>JAEHJW020009229.1_pt1 | contig 12284 bp, 12 predicted proteins | sample 9271431 | NCBI WGS metagenome assembly JAEHJW02
TTCTTCTCCGGCGCTCGTGCCGCCCCACAAGGGCGGCGCGGAGCGCCTTCTCAGGGTCCTGAAAGACCCTGAGAATCCTGAAGAGACCCCGCTATACCAGGCTTTTGGTCCAGGCCCCCAGGCTTTTGGTCCAGGCCCCCAGGCTTTTGGTCCAGGCCCCCAGGCTTTTGGTCCAGGCCCCCAGGCTTTTGGTCCAGGCGCAGGGTTACGCCCATAGCCGACAGGCGTCCCGCATCCGCCGTCAATTCCCGACGGCGATCCCACAGGTCCTGCCCGGCGATATCCCCGGCCACAGCGCGGATCAGGGTGTCTATCCCCCACGACTCACATGACCCGGCTCGATGGGAAAGGTAATGTCGTGCCACAGCCTGGCTGATGCCGTGGCGGAGCGCCGCGATCGGCGCCGGGTTGTGGTGCAACAACAGGTCCGCGGTGAACAACTTCAGCGCCGCCTTGCCGACTTCGACGCACCAGAGGTGCCGCTCCGCGGCATGCCTACCCATCCGCCCCCACCCCCGTCGCCGCCCACCCAACGGGTTTTTTGCGGTGATATACGACCCGTCGGCGCGCTGCGCGCACTCTATGTGGTCGATGAGGTGGCCCACGCACGAGAGATGTGCGGGCTCCGCGATCTCGATTAACGCCGCCACCAAGTCATCGCGGATGCCCAAAAAGGTCGCCCCGCTCGACTGCTGTGCCACCCGTTTCACCCGAGATGGGTCCACCAGTAACTTGAGCCGTCCATCTGTCGTCCTGATGGCCTCGAGCGCGGTGTAGCAAATCGACTCAAACACATCAGCGTGCTGCTGGCCCAGGCGCCCCACGATCCGCACGCGGCCCCATGAGGTCACGATGACCGTATCGATCTGGCGCGGCCGGCGAGTAGGCTGGAAAATCCGCAGCCGCGCCTGGTAGACCGTGGAGGTCGGGAGTTCGACCGAATCAGCATGAGAACGAGTCGCCATCCCGAATCCCCCGTTTCATTCGCCGTCGCGGTAGCGCGAGTGTGTCTTCGGTGCTCGCAATCTCTTTCGCCGGCTGCTCCGGCTGCGGAGAATCCACGGGCTCCACGACACACGTAGTCACCGCATCGCCATCCTCATCTCGGCCGAGCATGACCTGGCGCAACCGGTACGCGAACTCGTCGCCCCCCGGCAAGTCTCTCTGTTTTGTCACTTTTGCAGCCCGCTCGCCCTCGGCCGTGACCGAGACTTCAATTTCGGTGTCGAGCGCTGCCCGCAGGCTGCTATGGCCTCGCGCGCCGCGTTCCGTGTCTTTGCCCATGTGGTGGATCAGCACGGTCACGGCTCCTGTGGCGATCCGTACCGCGTCGGCCCCGCCGATCAGTGCGCCCATATCATCGGGTGCGTTCTCATCGCCGCCGGCCATTGCCCGCGACAGCGTGTCGATGAAGATTGCGACGCACTTCTCGCCGTAGGCACTCTCGCTGGTTCTGACGAATTCGATAAGCGCGCCGACGTCTGGGGAGTCCCGCAGATTGAGAGGTCCAGGACTGAGGCAAAGTGGCGTCGCCGCCGGTAGTTGCAACTGTTCGCGAATCGCTACGAAGCGATTCTCGGCGGACGCCGCACCCTCGAGCGCAACATACACCACCAGTCCGCCGCGGACCTTCCGTCCGCGCCACAGCCGCCGTGCGGCGATGTGCGCCGCCAAGTCCGTAGAAAAAAAGGTCTTGCTCGAGCCCGAGCCGCCGACTATGACGACGAGCGTGTTAGGGAGCAGCAGCCCCTTCACGACGTAACCGTCGGTCAGGTGGGCTTTCATCTCGTGGAATTCGATCCGCGGGAACCGGCTCGCGCTCGCCGTAGAACTTACGCGCTTGAGCCGCTCGACCTCGCGCTCGAGGGTTGCGGTCAGGTCCGCGACCGTCGAGCCATTCGTCGCCCGTGCCTCGATCGAACGTCCGATTTCGATGCACCAGCGCAAGGCCGAGCGCTCGCAGACGATGTCGGCATAGGCGCGCACGTTCGCCGCAGTCGGTGTGTCGCGCGCCAGGGTGCTGAGGTAGGCCAGACCACCGGCGGGCTTGAGCTTACCCGTGCGCTCGAGCTGCTCGGAGACCGTCACGACATCGCATGGGCGGCCGGTGCCGGCGAGCACGCCGATGGCCCCGAAGATCAGGCGGTGATCGTGCCGGTAGAAGTCCTGCTCGTCGACCACGTCCGAAACCTGCTCCCATGCGCGCGCATCGAGCAGCAGACCGCCCAGCACGGCCTGCTCAGCCTCGACCGAATGGGGAGGCGTCGGGGCATCCCCGGCAGCGAGGCCCTTCTGCGGCCGGCGGGCAACTCCGCCTGACCTCATGACGCACCTCCCGAGCGGCGGCGGGCGAGCTGCTCGGTCTTCGTCGGCGCGCCACATCGACGCTCGCCCCCCGACACCTGAGGGTCCGCGAGCGCGGCCATCGATGTGGTTGCCCGAGTCCGATCGACCCGCCGAGTCGCGAGCCACTGTTCGAGGTCGGCCATGTCATAGCGGATCGCGCGACCTACCTGATACCAGGGCGGACCAGGGCTACGGCCGCCGACATGGCCCCTGTAGCGGTCAGCCCGCAAAAATGCCACGGACACGCCGAGCCGTTGCGCGGCGGTTCGTTCGTCTACTAGCTGCCCGACAGCCGTCATCGCACCGTCCTCGGTGATGATTGATCTGACGGGAGATGAAACAGTCGCGCACAATGAGAGTCCACGCGACTTACGTAACGCGCGCAGGTTACGTAACCTGCATGGACACGGAAGCGTGACTACGGTACGCGCCGGGCGCGCGGTGACTTGGAGGACTTCCGGAAAGACTTCTGGGGCTGCGGGGGACGCAACGCGGTACGTAGAACCGTGATGCGCGTGGCGATAGCGCGGATCCCAAATTTCACTTCCGCGGGCAGCATCGGCTTTAGCCGGCCGGCGAGCTCGCTGGCGGATACGGAGCGGTCGTCTTTCGACCGGATCAGTTCATCGAGTATCAGAAAATTCGCGGCGCGCTTCTTAGTGCGGTGGCGACGGAGATCGGCGCCAAGGCTTTCACTACCGCGTATCGCGAACACGAACTGACAGAGCAGGATCCACCGCGCCGGGCTGCCGTCCTCCAGCGCCTGCTCGTCGAGCAGGGCCGCGACCCCGACGATCACAGCGGCAATGAGGGCAAAGGTTGAATCCAGCTCTCCTGACTCGATGGCTTTCTTGCGCTCGCCGGGCCAAAGCATTTTGTGTACGTATTCGTCGCCGTGGAATCGCGCCAATACAGACATCGCCGCATCAAAACTGTGTCCTGGGAACCAACGACCTGCTGAATCCAGCAGATTTGCAATCAGCTTATTGATCCGCCGGGCTTCCGCTGGTGTCGTCACGGTTGCACCAACTTGGCGACCGCCTCGCGTTTTTGGTCCGGCGCGAGGTGCGCATAGCGGAGCGTCATCGCCATGCTCGCGTGTCCGAGCAGTTCGCGCACAGTGTTGAGGGGTACACCGGCTTGCACCAGCCGCGAGGCAAAGTGGTGCCTAAGGTCGTGCCATCGGAATTTCGTTATCCTCGCCCGCCCCAGGAGAGCGATCCATGCCTTCCTGAAACTCCTTTCGATCGGCATCACGCGCTCATTCTCCGGTGTCTGCTCCCTCCAGCGCTTCAGCACCTCGAGGGCTTCGTTGTTGAGCGGGATATGCCGGGTCTGCTGAGACTTCGCCGTAGATCCTTCGATGGTGATCTGCTTCCCCCTCATGTCGACGTTGGCCCACCGCAACGCCAGAAGCTCACCACGGCGCATCCCGGTATTCATGCTGAGCAGCACCGCCGGCGTAAGGTGATCGCCGTAATGGGGTAGCGCCGGCAGCGTGTCCTGCTTCCGGGCCTTGCGCCAGCGGTTCGCCGACTCGCGGGACTCGCGCATCGCTGCGTCACGCTCGCCGAGCGCTTCCCTGAGCCGCTTTTCCTCTGCGAGGTCCAGGAATCGCACCTTGGGATTTCGGTCGATCCTGGCGCGCTCGATGCGACAGACAGGGTTCACTTCGAGCTTATCGAGCTTCACGGCCCGGGTGAGCACCGAAGATAGAAGGTCAAGTTCGCGCCGGACGGTCGCAGATTTTGGCCCCTCGTTGATGCGCTTTGTCTGCCAGCGCTCGACGTCTTCAACAGTGATGGCGGACAACGATTTGCCGTACCAATGCCCGAAGCGTGTCTTTAGGTGAGATAGATAGCCCGCACCCCACTTGGGCCGTCGAGCAAGTATCCAGGGCGTATAGACGTCCGCAATAAACTCGCCGAGCGTCGGTCCTTCCGCTGCGCCGTCAAGCCCTTCTAGGGGTAGGCGACCGTGGGCCACGTTACCCAGGGCTTTCTCGCAGCGTTCGCGGGCCTCGTCGGGGGTCAGCTCCCCGACCTTCCCGAGTGCCACCCTCTTGCCACGCCCGATCTGCACGTAGTAGCTCCTGGCGCCGGATGGCTGCACACGCAGAACGAAGCCGGACAGCCGGGAGTCCCATATCTCGAAGGGCTTCGCGGCCGGCTTGGCGTCTTTGCTGGCCAGGAGCTTCGCGCCGATGATCGCTCGCATCTGCAACCCTCTCTTGCACCGGGATCGCGACGACTGCGATCAACATCCGCAACACTCGCAGGCTTGCACGTCCTTATAAGTGCAAGTAGAGTATACAGCGGTAGCAGACCGTCGCAATGGGTCATCGATGGCGAGTATCGCGAATCGCAGGAAATTCCTGGGTTTCGCGGGCATAGATGGGTAAGCAGCTGATTTCGCGCAGAATGTGAAAGGAAGCTATTTCCACATTCGGGACGTAGGTGTCGCAGGTTCAAATCCTGTCACCCCGACCACTTGTTCCTTCTCCAGCGCCCATCAGCAGGGCTGCAGGCTGCATCGCGTACTCCGCCCACAGTGAGCTGCCCTCCCCGGGCGAGAGCATGATTTCGCCAAGCATTTCGCGCAGGATCGTCCGCGCTTTGGCGGATGCCGCAGGATCGCCCCCAAGACCCTGGTCTATCTGCTCGCGATAGAGCTCTGCGGTTCGCGGCAACATAGCCAGTACGCGCGCGTTCTCGCGATCTGTCGGCTGCACATCGAATACCTGTCGGCGCTTGGCTTCCACCCGGTCGATAGCCGCCTGCAGTTCATCGGGCGTGAGGTCGGGGTCGCCGGCCTTCAGGCGCTCTCGCAATCGCATGATGCGGGCGTCAAGCTCCTCGAGTTCGCGCGGCAGGTCCGCCGCCCGACCCGCGACGGCTCGCATCCGCTCGGCGTATGCAGCGCGCATCTCGTTCGCCATTCGCGCCACCCGCTCGGGTTCCAGCAGATCGCGATAGATTCCACCCAGAATGACGCGCTCAATCGCATCACGGCGCACGCGAATGTCGTTCGAGCAGGCGCCACCCCTCCAGTGACCGCTGCAGGCGTAACTGCGTGCATCCGCGATAACGTAGTGCGCCTTACAGACCTTACAGACCTTGCAGACGAGCAAGCCGCTCAGCAGATACCTCGCTTTGCCGCCGCTCTTGAGTCGCTTGTCACTGTCAGCGGAGGCCCGCGTGCGCGCCTGAGCCCTCTCGAACACCTCGTCTGGAATGATCCGCAGGGATTCTTCCCGATTCTCAACCCAGTCCGTCTGCGGGCGGCGCCGGCGCTTGTATTTGCCGCTGTCGGGATCGCGAACAAACTGCGAGACGTTCCAGCGCATCCTGCCGCAGTACAGGGGGTTCTTCAGAATCACGCGAATCGCCGAGGCCATCCAGCCCCTGCACCGGCGTGTCTTCCGCTTCCACGTCGAGCCAGGACTCGGAACGCCACGATCGTTCAGCTCCCGCGAGATCGCCAGGCAGCTCGCGCCGTCGACAAAGCGCTCGAATATCTCCCGCACGATAGTCGCCTGCTCGCTGTCGATTTCGAGCACCGTACCGATGCGAGCGGGCTGGCCATAAACATCAAGCCTCGAAGAATCGAGCACCGGCTTCAGTCGGTAGCCATAGGGCCTGCCCCCGCACCAGAAGCGCTTCTGCGCTTGCCCCGTCAAGCCCCGATGCACGCGCTCCCGCAGGTCGTCGAGGAAGATTTCATTCATCAGCCCCTTGAAGCCGCGATGAACTTTCCGGGCCTTCCTCGTCGAGTCGTAACCATCACTCGTGGCGATGATCCGCAACCCGATGAATTCCAGGCGGCGGATCGCGCGCTCGCACTCCACGGCATCGCGGGTCAGGCGCGACAGGTCATCAACGATGAGGACATCGAATTCTCGCCCTGCCGCCGCCTCCAGCATGGCCCGATACTGCGGCCGGTTCGCGTCCGTACCACTCATCGCAGCGTCGGCATAGGTGGCCACGACCACCCACCCTTCCAGCTCCACGCGCTTGCGGCAATTGCGGAGCTGGTCCTCGATGCTGGTGGCGCGCTGCAAGTCAGAGCTGAAACGCGCGTAGAGAGCGGCCTTCATTTTCGCGACTCCGTTTGCTTCAAGTAGCGGTCAATCGCCCGGCGGATCGATTCACTCACCGGAACGCCCGTCTTGTCTTTGATTTTCAGCAGGGCAGCGTGCTGCGCATGAGTCAGGTAAATCAGCACCTGCTTCACGTTGACTGGCTTTGACGGCATCTCCGTCCTTTACGCCCGACCCCACTTGGCTAATATTAGCCTCTCCGTCGCCACCCTCCAAGTCGTCCCCGGGTGGAAATACCGCCTCTCCCCCCGACCCGCCCTCTACGGGTTCTTGGCGCGGCTCCCGCGCCGCCGACTCTTCGAAGAGCCGATCGAGGGCGGCACGCGCGAATACGCGGGCGAGCTCGTCCAGCAGATGCGGCGGATAGCCCACTTGCCCGCTTTCTTACCGCCCGAGATAGACCGCCGTGATCTCGGGGCGTTCGTGGCCCAATTCGCGGCTAATCGTTTGGCGAGCGAGGAAATCCTGCGAGCGTTGCGCGGCCGTGAGCGTCCGCGCAACCGGACCGCCGGCGGCGGGCGCTTTCCAGCCCGTCAGCGCCTGATATCGGGCTTGCGCATAGTGGTGGCGAAGCCCATGCATGTGGCTGAGGCCAGCCGCCTTGCACTGGCCGTCATACGTATGCCGCTGCTGGATGTAGGTTTTGTGAGCCGGAATGAGTGAGCCGGCCCCGGCAAGCCGGTGCGCCTGGTCGAGCACCGCGCGCTGCTCCGGCGTGGTGATCGGCACTTCTCGGGGACCACCACCCTTCGTCCACGAGCCTTTGAGCACGATGTGATCGCCCTGGTCGGCGTAGCCCGGCTGGAACTTGATGGCCTCCTCCCGCCGGAGGCCGAACGCTTGCTGTAGCGCGAGGCTCGCACGGACGTATTGGTCGCATATGCGCGCGAGGCTGTCCCCGAGCCGGCGAGCCTTATCCTCATTGGTCACGAATCGCCGGTCCGGGATGGCGAGGCAGGCGTTGTCAGCCGGGATCAGCCCAGCCTTGCCCACCTTCTCCGCCCACCAACGCAGATGCGCCAGGCGATTCTTGAGCGTCCCGGCGGACAGCCCCTCGTCCTGCCAGCGCCGGAGGAGCACTTGGACGTGCTTCCCCTTGAGCGAGCCGGCACGCATCTGCCTGAAGCCCGCTTCGCGCAACTGACGGCTCGCCAGAGCGAGCGATCGCAGCCGGTCTGCCTGTGTGGCATGGCTCCCGTCGCGGTTGCGCTGGCAGAGCACCCGCAACGTGTACGCCAAATCATCCATCGAATGCTCCTATCGTCTTCTCAGCTCTGAGCGGAACCCGGTCAGTGTTATTGCCAACTCGCAAAGCGAGATTCCCCGAAGGGACAAGGGCCAGGTGCTCAGATCACCTGTTGCCTCAAATGAGGCTTCCGCCGTGCTCCCTGTGGGAGCTCGCGCGGCGGACCGAATCGAGGGACGACAAGAGCCGATAGCTGGGATGAATACCTCCTTTCAGAGTAGGTGGAGAGGGGTGCAACAGAAAACGGCAAGCAGACCGCAGCGAGACGCTGCGGCCTGTACTGGCCGGCGTGAGGATATGCCGAGGCAGAGAGGACTCTGCCGAAGAATCAGTAGGGTTCCACCCCAAGGCCAGGGCGACGCGCGCGCGGGAACCTGAGCGCGTCTGGGTCGGTCCCTCCCCGAGCGGGGACGAGCGCTTTCAGGGACCTGCGCTCCGGGCAGCCGGGTGGGTACGGCGTCGGCGAAGCAAAGACTTCACACGACTGGCGCTGATGCCCTACGCCAGGGAATCCGATGCTGATGCGCCGGTAATCCTACTGCAACGCCAGTATGACAGGTCGTTATCGCGCAAGTTCCGGTCTTTAGGGAACTGCGCCAACCCGTACTGTTGCTGCAGTCCTCACCGGCCGTCACTGCGGTGCGCAGTGACGGCCTTCCTGTTGCCGAAACATGCTGCAGCAGAATCCAGTGGGCTGCTGCGGCACTCCCTGGCGCAGTATGGACTGGCGCATTTTCAACCCGTGTCGCGAAGGCACGAACCCCCTGCTCGGGCATCGTCACGTGATCACAAGCCCGAGGTCGGCCGTACGATACACCGCTCGTCCCGGACGTAGTGGGCGACGCTGCGTGCGCGATGGAAGTCGAACGTGGGTCACCGACGTCAGGAAGAGCGGCGCTTCGCCAGACTCGATGTGTAGAGTTTGATACTGGCAACGTCAATTTCAGTATAGACTTCGTTAAGTGCCGCGATCCCCTGCGCCAACACGGTTGCCACCTCAATATCAGAGGCCCGTTCGTCGAGCGCCCGGTAAGCGACAACAACCGTCGAAAGTGCATCACTGAATCGACCGAGAATTGGGTGCAAGTCAGGAAGGCTTTTCGTGCGTCCATGGAATTTCTTCGCGAAACACACACCGCCCGTGCCCTTCGGCAAGGACCCGGGGTGAGCGCGGCGACGCCCATCGACGATGCGTCGATGCTGCTGCGCGGTTCGGTGAGTCTTGCGAACAGCCATCGCGATGGGTTCTCTCGTATCCACGTCGGGCCGGTACTGCGGAGACAGACGATACCCCGAAGCGCTTTCGTCTGGAACTGCAGGAACAGCGCAACTCGCTCGGGCGCTACAAGCGACTCAGGCCTTTCATGGTCATGCGTCTCGCGCTGCCTGCATTGGCATCGGCTCAGAGATAATTGAAGCAAGAGGGAAACGCGGACTCATGGGTACCAACTGGGATTCGGGGTTGATCTACTGGAAGGACCACACGCCGAGCCCAGCCGTGCGGTATTCACTTGCGCACTTGCATCCGTTCATCCAGGTAATCGAGCTTCCCACCACTGACCGGCATCCCGCCCGCTCGGTCGGGCTGCATGTCTCGTTCGGTTTGCATACCTTCACGCACGCGGTCGAGCTACACGATGGCGACGACGAACTCTACGAAGACAACCGCGAGGTGAGGACATTCTGTCCGGCAAGGTACAAGCGGTCCCTCGAACTGCCCGGCATCATCCGCACGCTCGAAAGGCGTCGATGCGAGTTCGCACGAGGAATGGGCGGCGGCCAGGTGAACTACGTGACAGTCGAGATGGCGGACGGTACGCGCTACGCCGCGTTCTTCGATGTGCGCCGCCTGAAGAAGGTCGGCCCCGACGCGGTTCACCTGATGGTGCAGTCGGCCTATGTGCTCGAACCAGGCAAGCCAGCGCCGGGGAAGGGCCGAATCCACCTTCATGCCCTCCTCGGCCACGCGCTCCGGGGGACCGCTCCCCGACCGCCGCCATGATGACGCGCCTGTCCACCCCCAAAAATGCGAAACCCCGCCAGAAGCGGGGTTTCGTCAGTCCGGATCCACTTACCTGCCGCCGGGGCGGACCTCTTGCGAGGCGGGCGTGCACCAAGCCGGCTTTTGTGCACGGGTGGAAGTCTAGAGGCTTATTTCTCGGTAAACAAGTATTCGGTTCTGTCGTGGAATAGTTGGCACCACTCCCCCGGTCTATCCCTCTGAGTTTTCAGGCATTTCGCCAAATCTTCTGTCGGCCGGCACCCGTCACAGGCTTGTGTCCCGATCCAGCCGAACCGAAGCTCTGCACAGCCTTTTCCTCAGGCGAAGGGTCGCCCGCTCGCGGCAGGCGCACGTACGAAATCGAGCTACCGTGCACGCCAGCTCCAGATTGGAGCTGCATCTGAAACGCCAGCAATGTTCGGCCTGGCCCTGATGGGGGAGTTCGCTTGTTACCCGCCTTAGATTCGCCGCGTACACTCTCCCGATGGCAACGATGACGGCAAAGCAAGTCCAGCACCTGGCAGAACTGCACGCCCGACTCAGCGGGGGCACGTTTTCTGAGACTGACGTCTCTGCGCTGTTGGTACTACTCCGCGAGAAATCGCGGGGCGGTCCAATTGTAGAACTCGCTCACAGCATTGTGCACGCTGAGCGCAATTCAGGGCAATTCTTCCAGCGTATCAAACAGAACAGCGAAGTCCTGAATAATCTCGGCCGGAAACCCGGTATCGTGCTGGGTGGGGACGTTTTTGCGTATACGAATTTCGCACACAACCTTGATGAAACATTTGTTCGCTACGGATTTTCATCGCTCGCACCTGTCCTGTACGAACTGATATTCCTCTGCTCGTTATCATTACTGCAGGGCAGTAGCGTCAAGGCAGGAAAGACCTTCGGAGAACTCTCGCTGACGCTCACAAGCGACCGATTCGCGCTGCGCGCGACAACCCCGGTAACGTATAATGGGCGAGAAGTTCCGGTGGCTTTTTCAGTGGCCTCGGTCGTGAACCGCTGGATCCCCGTGTGCAATCCGAGAGCGCAATTATCGGCTCATGGCCCGGCACGAGTCTCGGTAATCGGTTCGGCACCTGTCGTCGAAGGGTTCAAGGCTTTCGAGGTTCATATTGAGCGCGAGCCGCCGATTTCTCGGAGTGATGTGAGCGAGCTCGCCGTCCGACTCGGCCTAGGCGAGCAGGAAAGCAGCATCGTTTACTCACCATCCGGAAAACCAGCCATGACCCTCAATTACGACGGTCGACGTCTAACGGTGCATGGCCTACCTGAATTCTTCCGGGCAGGCTCTGACTACGAGCGCATCCTCAAAGCCGCACGGCTGAGCTTGGGCGCCTGCGTGCACGACGACGCCGGAGCACACTGGTTCCTCGAGGGACTCGATATCGCACCGGACGGATTCCATTGCCACTGGGTCGGCAAGGGCTCCCCCACCTGCAACCGGCCGCTTTAAGGTCAACCGCAGTAATGCTCAAGTCGTTCCGTGAAGGATTAGCGAAGCGCGCCGGTGAGTGGACCGCAAATCTAATCCTCGCGGGCGTCGTAGCTGGCGGAACCCTGACGGCTTGGCTCGCCGCTCCCGCCGTCAACGTGAAGCTCACACATCTTCAGGTCGTGGCTTGTGTCTCTGCGCTCTTGGTCCTCCTTGCGGCAACCAGCTGGAGTTCCCGAGCGCTCATTCTGAGACGTCGACCGAAGTTCCACTTAACTCAGCACGGCCATCGCAACATGTGGGGAACAGTCGAGCAGAAGGACGGATCCCTCAATACGTCTATCGCCGCTGAACTCGTCGCGAAGAACCTCACGACCGAACCCGTATATCTCGTGACCTCGCGATTGGTACGACCTCGAATCGGCGGAGAGGTACTCATGGAGCATGTGCATCTTGACGGGGGGAGTCCAGCGGTGCTCCCGCCGAGAGAACCCGCACACGTCTCAGTCTTCCTGCACATTCGCGGTGTCCTCGACCGTCCGCGCAGCGGCGACGAGATAGCAGCAGTGCTCGGAATATCTGACGATGAAGGTCATGAGCAGCGGGTTCACGTTAGACTGCGCTTGCATCAGCCACCCTCTAAGATCCCCGTACCAGCTACCAGTGTTATAGGGTGATGTCAATGGCACCGAACGTTCGGTGGGCGGACCGGCATCCCGTGCTCGCGAGTTTGCGCACCGCCATCATCACGACCGTGGTGCTAGCGGTACTCGCATGGCTGGCGAAACAGCTGATTCCACAGCCGGTCCAAGATGCCATTTGGTCGTGGCTGACCACGAAGACCGAATACCCCCGAGGAATATGGGTCTTGCTAGTCCTAGCGCTCATTGCATGGGCACTGTTTGCGGCATGGGCGCTCGCGCGCCGATACATCCATCGAACGCCGTCGCATGTACGGTATCGGACCGACGAGTTCTTTGAACTCCGATGGCGCTGGCAGTGGTTCCCCCTCGCATTGCTTCACTCAAAATGTTACCGGCTGGGATCGTTGCCTCACCTGAAATGCTACCAGCGGCCGGAGCTGCATCATGTCGCCCCATCACCTGCGGAGGTGTCCATGGGCATGAATGTGATGCACACGGCTCGG
>JAEHJW020001663.1_pt1 | contig 12278 bp, 18 predicted proteins | sample 9271431 | NCBI WGS metagenome assembly JAEHJW02
TCGCGCCAGCACCTTGTGCGGCAATAGAGGCCGAAGGTCCATACCTTTCCAGCACGTTGATGACATTAGCGCAAGCTTGCTTTATCTCATAAGGCAGATTGTCGTAGCTGTAGCCCGCCACATACCATGCCCGGACACGCGAGTAGTACGCAAGGAACACACCGGACGGCACCCAGAACGTACCGCGCTCCGGGTCCAGGTTGTTGATGTTCACTTGGAAGTTAATCCACAGCGGTGGCCCGGTGAATCCCTGTAGCATGTTCAGCAGATTGAATTGCTGAATGGCGTAGAATTGGGTATTCCCGCGTCGCCCATAGCCATATCGACCCTGGCCGGATAGCATGGCCACGGCGGGCACGCGGTTGAGCTGACAGATGGGGCGATCTGACGGAAGCGGATGCTCTTCCTTGATCGTGAGACCGCCCATAAGCGTCGCGCCTGCCGCGTGCGCAAAATTGCAATAGGCTATCGTGATGGTATTGGTCGCGGTCGTCTGATTGCCATTGCTGCCCCAGATCGAGCCATCAATGGTATTGACCCCTTGGGTGCCGTTCGGAGAATTGCTGAACGGGATGGGAGATACCTGGACCACGAGCGCCTCTTCGGTCGGTAGTCCGCGATCCACGATGAGCACTTCGCCTTCCACGATCTGGTTGATCGCGCCGGTCACCTGAAAGGTAAGCGTTGTGCCGGGACCGAAAGCCGCCACCGCCGCAAGTGTAAAGGTAGGCTCCTTGGCCGCCATGGCGCAGGGATTGCCGAACCCATCCACCTCATAGATCAGCCCTTCCCGGCGCTTGAGATAGCCGTCGATGAGCGCGGACGCCTGCTGTACCTGCTGTAGCGTTGCATTGGGCACGCCATACGCTGCGTAGTCGGCGGATTGCAGGTATTCGCTGGGCATCCGTTATGCCTGCAGCAACACGCCGGCATTGGTGAGAGCCGCAGTTACCGTGCCGCTATTGCTGACTTTGACTGTGAATGCGCCGAACGGCACGCCATCGGTGGCATTAACCACGGCGGCAGTAGCGGCGGTCAGCGTGGCCGTGAGTACCGCGCCTTGGGGGATGGTTCCACCTTGATCCAGATACCGCTGCACGGTCACGGTACCAGCTTGCGAACTGGTAACGCCAACCGCAAAAGCCGAGTAGCCGTTGCTCAGGATGGGCGCACTGGTATTGGCCCCGGCTGCGGCGACTGACGTGGACAAACCGATGTTGGCCGGTGTCAGGAATTTCTGCAGCTTCGGGCCGCAGTCCACAAACTCATGCGTATCTTGATGGCTGATGACTTCGGGCATCGTTTGTATCCTCGGTGGCGCTTGCAATAGTCCCCGATTACTCAGGGACTACGGCCTGCGTACTTAAGAGGCGGTAGTGCGCTGCACGGCGACCAGGCCGTGGGCGTAACTGGCGGCTTTGGCCAGAATCGCATCGTACTGGACTGCTACGAATTGACCCTGCAGGTTGCCGGTCAATCCAAGCTGGAAGATTTGCGGCCAAGGGCTCTCATAGCCGACAGGCATATAAGGCCGCTGAATCAGATCTTCGGTGACGATGACGGCAAAGTAGTTGCTGCTGCCTGCGGGGGGAGCTGTGAACCCGTACCCTGCAGCCGTCGTAGCGGGCAAATATGGATCAGGAATCAACGGCAGATTACCGGCCTGCGTCGCAATCGCCCGGCAGGTGACGCCGGGAATGACTTCTACCTCATTGACCCAGATTTGAGCTTCTTTCGCCTCGCGCTCGATCAAGTCACCCAGAATCGGGTTGACATAGATGGCGGTCGGCTTGGCAGCATACAGTTCATTGGCCATGATGCTTGCCACCTGAGCCTTGATCCCGTCCACGATGCTTGAGCCTGACGCCACCATGCGGAGATTGCCCGCGATAGGAGCGCTGGGACTGACGGGATTGCCTGCGCCGTAAGTGGCGCTGATCTGAGCAAGCAGACCCATGTATTGCGTGGTTGTAGGAGCGCTCAAGCTGGTATCCGTGCCGTTCCAAAGTGCCTGAGCCATCGTAACGATGCACGCGCTGGCTACATCGTGGATATCCTGGGCCTCGATGTCCCCAAAGATGCCCTGCGCCTTGGTGACCGCGACATCGAACTGCGTCAGGTTGCTCTGCGCGACAACGGCTTTCAACGTCGCGTACTTTTCCACGCGCGTCGGGCCACTGGCCGTGGGCGCGATGTTGCGCGGATCAGTGAATCCACCCGTCGCAATGGCGGTCTGCTCTAAATAACGATGCGGCTGGCCGGATGCCTTCACCGCCCGGACGCGAGCGAGAGGCAAACTGTTACGGCGCACCAGATCGACGATCTCACGCTCGAACAGTCCGATTTCAACGGCGCCGGGGCCCTGGAAATCCAGCGCGGCGGCGGATAAACGTTGACCACCGGAGGCCATCATCTGTCGTGCCTGGGTCGCAGAAAGCTTCATGGTCAGCGGCTTGGCCCCGTTGGGGATACGTGCACTGCTCGCGGGTTGGAACCCGACAAACTCGATATTACCTTGCATTTTCGCGCTCCTTAGTTGCGGCCATACTGGCGCAGCATGGCCAGCTTGGCTTTGATGGCGTCGGGACCAGTTACCCCTTCGGCGCCCAACGTCTGGTCGATGTGGGAGATACTGAAAGGATTGCTGGCCGTATCTTGCGTGCGCGAGTTGGCCATGAATTCCGCCGCACTCAGGCTGCGGCGCTGCGGATTGCGCGACCTGGACGAGGCGTGAATATCCGGCAGATCGTCATAAGCAGGCTCCATGCCGTGCGGTTTGGCAATCGGGTCATCGTAGTAGAACTCGCGCTCATCACGGTATTCCGCGTCATCCGGGGTATCCATACCGAAGTGCCCGCGCTCGATCTTGTCGGCCAGGTCGTGCAACTCCTTGGCTTCCTCGGGCAGACCCTTGCTGGCGATGTCTATGGCCCGATGCCGAAGCTCGCGGACGTGCCCGCCCATGGAGCGGGAGCGGGCGGCTGCGGCCTTCATCTTGCGGCGCTTGGCCTTGACGTACTCGCCCTCATAGTCTTCGTCATCGTCCTCATCTTCAGCGGCACGCTTGCGCCGCTTGGCATCGATATCTTCGCCATCACCATCATCGTCTGCGCAATCTTCAGCGGCGCGTTCACGGCGACGATGACGTTCCCTGTCCTCTGCGGCTTCATGCCGTTTGGACTTGCGCATGCGTTCACGATCCTCTTTCATATCTTCTTCCTGAGCTTTTTCCAGTTCGTCGATACGCTTTTTGAGTGCCTTTACCTCATCCATCACTTTTTCATCAGCCTTGTGGTCATACTCTGCCATGTCAGAATCCTCCGTAGCGGCAGCCAGTGTCGTGGTGCTATAGGCCGCCGCGTCCTTGCGGAGTACGGCTGCACCGGTGAAAACAAACTCTGTAACGATCAACAAATCTTCGGCATGCTGTGCACCACCGTCGGCGACCAGCACCTCGTAACTCCAGCCGAGTTTCCGCTTGTTGGCGACGATTTCCGCCACCACCTCGGGAAAGTCAGCAGCATAAAAAAAGCCTTCAATGTGAAGGGCGTTGCCTTTTTCCTTGGCGCCGGTGATGACGCCGATCTTTCGCTGTGGGTCGTGGCCGCGAAAATCATGCGAATAATCGACGCCCATCCCCAGAATCGACGGGATAGCGGCCTTGACGGCCTCGGGTGTGAGGATGACGCGCTTGCCCGCAGAGCCGCCGGGCGCTTTGTCACTCGGCAAGCCGATGCGGGTGACGATGCCGGAGAACGGGTGCCGGTTGGGATGCCCTTTTATGTCGGGCACCATAAGGCTCATCGCTTCGATCTGCAGCTCGATGCTGGCCGCGTGGACATTCCACCCATCGGTGCTGATGCCGAGTTGATGGGCGCGGCGCAGAATCCGGCGACGGGCTTCGGCGCGTTCCTGACCAGTGAGACCCTGTGTGCGGGTGACCATATCCCACGCCAGGCGCGTGTGCTTTTCGTCGGTGATGAGCAACTTGCGCTTGCCCGGCACCGCAAAAGCGCTCGACGGTAATTTATCGCGCACTGAATCGGGCACGCGGGCGGCATCAATGGCCTCTTCCGGCAACCCCAGGTCCGCCAACTCTTCCAGGTGATCCACGGTTATCTCGCCTCCTTGTCTATCACTTAACCGCACATGGCGGTCATAAAACGGTTGAGCGCGGGGGTTGAAATGCGCGTCGTTGAACTCCGGCAAATCCGGCAGCGTGTATGGTCTGGATGTAGTCCACCCGGCAGCCTGCAAACGTTTCTCGATCAACTGGCGCAGCTGTGGATGCGTGCTATCCGGCAAAACATCGGGCGTAAACCATCCATACTTGCCGTGCTCATGATTGAGCGCGGGGGGCGCAAACGGCTTGCGCACTCGGCACAAAAACAGCTTATAATCCACGCCTTTGTGCTGGTTATGGTCGATCTCGGTTAATTCGCCTTGCGGACTCCAGCCGATCTCTTCCTGGCATTCGCGCCGGGCAGCATCTTCCGCTGTCTCGCCGGACTCGATGTGGCCGCCCGGCCCTTCCCACTCATTTCGATCATTGCGTTGCAGGAGCAAATAACGCGGGCCAGGCGCGACAATCAATATCCCGGCACAGGCTGTTGTCATTTGGACCCCGAATAAAAAAGCCGGTCACAGACCGGCCAGGAGGAGGAGAACCACCGCAAAATTATTTGAGCACGTTGAGCACGCCCGCGAGCGCATTGGCCAGCATGAGATGCCGTCCATGTGCTGCTCCATCACGCGCTCGCATCGCCGCTGCGGCATCGCGCTCGGCCTGCTCATAACGGGTGCGCAGGGAGGATGCGAGCAAGCTGTCTGGATTGAGCGCCGCCATCGGAGCGTCCGCCGTTTTGATGTCGCGGGCCATGATTACGCTACCAACAACCAGTCAACAGTACCGGCGGCAATCGTCGCGGTGCTGACCGTGGGTGTCAGGGTGATGGTAAACCCGGTCTGCGTTTTGCCGCTCACCGAGACGAAACATGCTTGAGACGGCGTGACCTGCACGTTATAGCTTGGCGGAATTTCATCACCGGCCAAGGCCACGGCCACCGTTACCGTATCGCCGGCTGCGGCACCTGCCGCATTGGCCACGTTGTTGCCGAGGCCCAACGCCACCGCGGCGGAACCGGCCCAACCGTTGCCATCTACCGCCTTCAACGTATGCGCTAAAATTGCCATTACTCGTCACCTCTCACGTTGTCAGGATTGTCCTTGATGGCGGGATCGCCACCGTTTTTTGGGGTCTGTCGCAACGCAGGGGCATGCCCACTGTCTTTGCCCGGCTGCACCCCTTTGTCCGGCAGCAGCATCGGGTCCAGATCATCACCCAGCATCATGGCTGCCTGCGTAGCAATCGCCACGTCAGCGGCCAGCATGTCGCCCCACTTGCTCTTGAGCGGCTGCAGGCCCAGCTTCTCGCGTACTTCGTTTGGCGTCAGCACGTTATTCTTTAGGTAAATCTGGTTGATGGTGGCGATCGCCTGCTCATCTTCCCGATCCATGCCAACGAATTGGAACTCCAGGTCGTGCCAGCCCAATCGCTTGTGGATGGTATTGCGGTTGATGTAATCCGCAATCGCCACGGCCACGGGCTTGATCGCCGTATCCCAATCCCGGTTGACGCTGATCTCGGCGGTGTTGCGATTGACGTCCGCTTCCAGGCCCATGTTCTGCGGGCTGATGCCGAAAGCGGTAGCAATCTCGCGCACGAGCCAATCCATGTACTTCAGGTACAGGCTGCTATCGCCGTTCTTGAACGAGATGACAGAGGGTGGTTCAGCGCCCCCGAAGAACGGCATCTCGCCGCGGCCCTCTATCTCGTTCTGCCAGTAATCGCGGATTTCGTCGCGCTGCTCTGGCGTCAAATCCTTGAGCCAGAGCGCATTGTTCGGGTTGGCGTTGGCCGCCACCTTGCCGCTGTACTCGTTGACGCCCAGATACTTGCCGATGGTGTCAAAAGCGATCTGCACCGCCCCCACGCCAAACGGGTCACCGGTCGAGGGATTGGGCCGGATGTATACCAGCTCGCTGTCCAGGAACTGCACGCCGCCGATCACGTTGCCGACGGCGGCGCCCCAGCCGGGCACCTGGAGATAATGCGGCGTGTGCGGGTCATCCCCCGTCCACAGCGGATAAATCTGGACGGTCATACCATCCACTGGCCACATCCAGAGTGGGCGTGATTTATCGCTCGATAGTTGCTGCTCGTAACTCGCCGCGCCGACAAGATAGTCCTCGACCAGTTGCTCGATGAATGATCCCCAACTGTCCGAGTCGTTCGGATGGCGCAGGCAGAAGGTTACGATCTCCGCGCGGCGCTTCCAGTCCGGGCGCGGCGTGCCGTGCTTGACTGGCCGGATTTCCCAGTCCAGTTGTCGGATCGGGTCTTTGATGACGTTGATCGCGCGCCGGCAGTATGTCGTGCGGGTGAATGCCCGCAGGTTGATCGGGACGGGCTTGTAGACCGCCTGGTGATCGACCAGCGGCGCGCCCAGCGGTGTGAAACGCGGGTAGACGTAGCTGTCGCGCTCGGGGCGGCTTGGGCGAGCCTTGGCGAACAGGTTGCCGATGGCCGCGCGGACGGGATCGGGGCACGCTGGTGTCGCATTGCGCCCGAACAGGTTAGAAAGCCAGCCCATCAGATAAGCAGCCCACCAAAGATCAGCGGAGGCGTGACCTGGCCGAGCATAAGCTGCGTCTGACAGTGGACCATCGCGTCGGCGGAATCGGGAGAGCGGTCGCCCAAATAACCAGCCGTGCTGAAGTTGGTCATCTGGTCCTCCAGTTTCTCAAAGGTGCCCACGTGGAAAATGCGCCCGGTTCCGTACAGGCCTGCGATTGGCTCGGCGCGCAAGAATTTGCCGCGCGTCGCCGTCACTACCTCGACCGGCACTCGCGGGTCGTAGCCCTGGAGCACGGCCCGCACCATGTCACCCCCGAAATTCTTCTCGGCAATGATCTTGTCGGCGCAGAACTCGCGCCAAGACTCGACGGCGATGCGCGCCCAGGTTTCCGGCGAGTAGCGCCCGGTGCGATCACCGATTACATACCCGCAGTTATCGACGCCGATGCCGCCAACCGATATGCCGATCTCGTCAGAGCGGAAGTCTTCCGGTCCAGAGCACCCCGAGGGATCCACGGCAATCAGGATGCGCTGCAAGGGCGGCATCCGATCAGGCAAAATGCGTTGCCGCTCGATCAGGTCCAGCGTCCACAGAGCGTTGTCGATCTCGGCGATGTATTTGCCGTCGAGAAAGCGCCGACGTTGTTTCTCCGGCAGGGACATGAGCGAGGCCACATAATCCGGATCAATGTTCTCGGTATTGTCCACCGGGTTGATGAACATGCTGGCGAAGTTTTCAGGGTTCGCCAGCGGTTGGCCGGTGCGGGGGTCCTTGCTCTCGATGAATATCTTGTACGTCCAATGGCCCGTGCCGCTTGGGTTCAGGTCGTAGAATGCTTTGTTGCGTAGACCTTCGACCTTTTGCGCCAGACGGGACAGAGCCGTCAGCACCGAGTCATACGGAATCTGCGAGCACTCGTTGAAATAGAGCGTCGCAAACTCCATGCCGAGAATCTTCTCGACGCGCTCCTTTTCGTCGAGCCCGGCGAACCATATCTCCGATCCGTTGGGCAGCACTCCGTACCCATCGTTTTTGTTGATTTTGATCGTCAAGCCGGGGAAACAGAGCTGCAGCACCTTGGGCAACGTGTCCATGACCACCGACGCCTTGAGCGCGTTGTATCGCAGTCGGAAGATGGCGTGGCGCGATGGATGCTTGATTGCCCTGATGACCAGCGCCCGCACCAACGCGAAGGTTTTGCCAGACCGGGAGCCACCTACCAGCAGAGAATGGCGCTGCGGGCCGGTCAGGAGCTTTGTGGCTTCCCGCTGCTTGGGTGTAAGCGCAAATTCGGCCATGGCGGCCTAGAGTTCGTCGTCCACTGGGCTGATGTTGATTTGAACTACCCCAGTAGATTTAACCTCCGACTTGTCGATGGGCTTGAATCCGGCGCGGTCCAGGAGTGCTGTTGCCGCAAGTACTACGGCCTGATCTCCGTGCTTGCCGCCACCTTTGACGATGCCACCCAGCGCTTTGATAGCCGGGGAGATGTGCGTCTTGAGCGCGGCGACTTGCTCGGAGTGCCAATCGGCCTGCAGCTCTTGTATACGCGCGAGAATTTGAGGGTTTTTGAGGAGAGCCCATCCTTGCTGTCCGGCACATTTGGCAGAGTACCCAGCGACTCTGGCCGCTTCGGACGCATTACCGAGACGCGCGTATTCCGTGGCGAATTTTTCCCACTGCGGGGGGAGCATGGTGATATTGTCAGTCATTTCGACGCCCCCCCAAAAAAATGCTTGCATGATTACGCATAATCAGTATAATAGACCTAACAACCAAGGAGGACGCCATGAAAACAGCATCTCAACTCATCAAAGGCAAATATAAAATCCTGTTTTCCGCAGGTGATAACACCTGCTATTACCACTGGGCTGCCGAACGCTCTTTTGCAGCTCTGTGCCACGCGCTGGATCTCGCCGGCCCCGGCGCTAAAGTCCTGCTCGCCATGGACCGGCTGGGCCAGTGGTATCTCAATCTTGCGACTAGCGAGGTAGTCAAAGGATGAGCCGCGCAGATCAGGTCAGGGTGGCACAGCAGGCGTACCGGGACAAGCAAAAGGCCAGCGGGTTAAAGCTGGCCAGATTCTGGATTACGGCTGATGAAGAGGCCATCCTGCAGCGCGCACTTGCAGACGCCCGAAAAGCAAAAACCCCAACCGGAAAGGTCAGGGCGTATCTGTGAAACCAATAGCACAAAGCATAGGGTAAAAACCGGGAAAGTGCGAACTGCACAAATTGGTCGTTTCGTGCAGTTTAGTGCACTTTTTACGTCATCGTGCCCATGCAGTGCTATAAAATGCTACACAATGCTATATAAAAACATTTTGTGCATATTTCTGCAAAAAAGTCCTTGCAAGTCCCTCGCAGGGGGACTATTATAAACACATGGACGGACGGCAACGGGCCAGAAACCAGGGAACAAGGAGATTGGAAAATGATTACACAACGCAAGGCAGGAGAGGATATTGTGATTGCTCTGGATACACCTGGTGGGACGATAGACGTGGCGACATTAGGCCCAAAAGGTTGGATGATAATTGACGAAATGGGGCCGTATATGACGCTGCGGCTGGCAGGAATAGTGCCTGACAAATCCGTTGCAGACATATTCGCGGAGGCTGGATTTACTGCCCGCGAAGCACGGATGATTGATGCGATGCCAAATCTAAGTTATCCGCCCAATGAGCTCGGATAACCCAATCCCAGCAGAAATCAAAGCCTGGCGCGAATCCGCCGGGCTGACCCAGGCCAAGGCGGCTGCACTGATCGGCTACACGGCCCGCGCATGGGAAAATTGGGAGCAGGGGATCCGACCTATGCGTGCGGCCCTGTTTGATCTTGCGCGGCGATCTGTTCCGCAGCTTGGTGCCATAGCCGTTGACACCAACGGGGAGTAACTCCAGACATACGGGCGATATGCGCCCACTGATGCCCATCGGCGCGCATCCACATGATGCGCCGCTCTCTGACCGGAAGATGTACGAGCCATCCCGTTGCGCAATCCAGATCATCCAGTAGCGACTGCGGAAACGGCTCATAAACCGGCTTATCCTCTGGATAACTATCATCCACTGGCGCCATGGCGAGCAGGCTGTTCCACACATTTTCGCAGCGCGGAAGGCGGACGGGTGGGAGGCGCTTTGCGGCCCATGCGGCGTTGCTCAATATCTGGGCAATCTCGGCCTCTGTCAGCATGCGTGAGCACCTGTCCCCGAGTGCCGCATTTTTGCGAGATATGCATCTATATCGCGCGGATCGTATCGGATGGATCCACCGGCTTTGGTATAAACCGGCCCGATGCCGAGTTGTCGCCACCGCGCGAGAGTGCGCCTTTTGATGGCCAGCAAATCTGCTACCTGCGACTCGGTAAGCAATTTTTTATGTTCGCTCATCGCAACATCCTCCCCACCCTTTTTACAATCATCGCCAAAGCATCCCGCTCCAGGCTACTAAGGCGCTCATCCTCCAGGCTGATAAATCCCATCTTTAGCGCCTCCTGTCGCAGTTCCTGCCGCTCCTCTTTGCTGAGTGGCGCGCGATACTCCCGTTGCCAGCGCGGGGTCGTAAACCGCGTCATGCGTCTACCAACTGGTAGAGGCCCACGGCGCCCAGATACCGGATCGTCCCGTTGCGCTCCATCCTCAGCAGCATGTGATCTACCTCCTCGGACGTGTGAGGACGGCAGTAACGAGCAATCTCTGGGCGCATGTATGGCCCTCGTTTGAGGAGGGTGAGGATCTTGTGGTGGAGATCGGTGTCAGTCATCGAGCAGTCCCCGCAGTTGCGCGAATTTGACTTGCAGCCTATCCGCCGTAGCCAGCGCCTCCGATATGGTAGAGAGGCGCGATTCGAGGGCCGCTATCCGCTCCGTGAGTGCCGCGTTTTCGGCGAGCAGGTCGATGAGGTGCTGTGCGGCAGCATTGAGCGCAACAACCCCCGGATGCACAGGGGGGAAGGAGACGTCACAAAACGGCTTTATGTGCTCCGTGCTGCATTCTTGCGCTTGACCGGTGGGCGTGGGCACTTGGGGCTCTTTGGGTCCAGCCTGCGCGGGACTGGAGCCCTTCGCCAACATCACTCGGTCGCCCTCCTCGATCACGTCTCCCTGCTTTTTGAGCGCGTAGAGGCTTTTTGCCAGCGCCGAGCGCTCCACGCATGCCCGTTTTACGAGTTCGTCTCGCGTCATCGGTCCAAACTTTGAGAGAGCCGCGCGGATTGCGTCGGCATCGCTGTAATACCCTTCGGGTGCTTCACTCATTTGACCACCTCGATTTTTATCGGATACATCGCCTCGACCATGCGCTTTTTCGCTTTGAAACTTTCCGTCTCAACCCCTTTCACGTCCACCATGCGCACCTCCCCCGTGACCTCGAAAACCATAAAATCCATTACGTAGCGCACCTCACCCGGAAGATGGATCGGCACCTGCCGCAAAAAGAAAACCACCTCACCGGCTCGTTGCCGCAGCTTGAGCTGGCCGTAATATTTGGCCTCGGCTTTGCTGGCGAACTTGATGCCGTCGCATTCGGTGGGCTGGGCGTGGAATTTGTGGCGGATCATTCCGCACCCTCCGCCTGAGCCTTAAACCTCGGCCATTCGTCATGCGCTCTCGTGCCCCATATTTTTACGCACTGGTCCCAGAGAGCCTCGGTTTCGGCGTTGTCGAGGACGCCGGCGGGGAGGGATTCGTCGAGGTACATCACTCAGCTACCCCCAGAATCTCGCGGATCTTGCGCAGGTGAAGATCTACGACTTCCGGGTCGGCTTGGGCGGCCCGAGGCTCAGGAAGCGCGATTCCATGATTCGCGGCCAACCGCAAGGCGTCTTTGGGTGTCAAGGTCGGCAACGCCACCAGGTGAAGCAGGTGGGGGGGGACATCCTGGGCGGAGATATACCCAGCAACGATGGCGCGTTCGATGGCGGGGGCGCGGCCTGCGGTATCGTGACCAAGGGTGATCTGCCACTCCACCGGGCGGCCGGTGGCTTGCGCTTCCGCAACGCGGCGAGCGTAGATTTCTTTGAACGCCATCCGGGCAGGGATGGGACCCTCGGTGTCGTAAATCTCCTGCACCTCGACGAACGCGGCGAATATCTCCTGCGTCCAGACCTTGGTGGCGGACTCGCTGGTTCCGCCCTTTGAGGCAATAGCCCATGCTTCCTCGGGTCCGGGGCGCCCTCCCGGTATGCGCTGGACTACCGCAGCTACCGTCAGCCGTCCCGTAAGCTCTTTGCGACACCGAGACAAAGCGGCGATAACGCGGGCTTCCGGGTACGCCTCCAGGTCAGCCAGAAAGGCTTTTGCCGCCAATTCCGAAAGCTGGGTTCCGCCGCACAATTCGGCAGTCACGGCGACGGTCTGGATCAGGTTTTTGCTTGCCATGTCAGTGCCCTCCTTGGGCTTCGTTGGCCTGGATGAGCCGCTCCCAGACAGCGCCCTGTTCGGCCAGTCGGTCGGTATTTCGGGCCTTGGTTTCGGTCTGGATGTTCCCGGTGGCCCATTCGGTTCGGATTTTTTCAGCGTCCCTGACTAGCAAATTCAGGGGGTGCATGGCCTGGACGTACATTCGGCCAGCATGGCCAACGTAAAACGCGGCGACTGGTGGGGATTCGTCCTGACCGATGCGTTTGACGAAGTTCGCCA
>JAEHJW020004800.1_pt1 | contig 12275 bp, 15 predicted proteins | sample 9271431 | NCBI WGS metagenome assembly JAEHJW02
AACCAACTGTAGAATTATCTGAAGCATTAGTTGAGGTTATGACAAATGAAGTTCCTGCCGTTATTGTTCCAATATAGTGTTCACCTAAATCTGCAACAGTTCCTGGTGATTGAGTAGTTAAGAAAATAATTGAACTAGCCGTTACTGCAGTTGTTGATACTGTTACTGTTCCTCCTGACAATGTTGCTGTTCCTACTGAAGCATTAGTTCCTGTAGTTACTTCTATTTTAGCTCCTAAACTAAGATTTAGACTACCATTGGCTAGAATACTTGCTATCGTTGTTCCATTTTCTCTGAATATAGTATGTGGAGTAGTTGAATTAGTATATTGAGTATCTAGTATATAAGTTCCTGCTGGTGTATTGGCATCACCATCTTCAGCCCAAGACTTAAATTGCATTTGTCTATATCGAAAGGGAGAGTATTCTTGTGGTCCCGTTATAAAACTGTTATTTGTCCCACTACCAAAACTAGGAGCTAGTAAAATATCGCCAGGTTTTGATTGTTGATTAACAATTATTCTTAGACCATCTCTTGCAGAATTAAAGAGCCAGCCATCATTTGAGCCGTTAACTGATATAGACGGTGGAAATTCTTCCATATTTGCAATACCTGCAAAGTTTAAGGCAAAAACACCTGCACCTCCTAGAGATGTTGGAGTAGAACCAAGATATAATCTTCCACCTCCAGTTTGAGGTGCTTGAATATAGAGAGCTTGAGCACTTGCATTTTGAACATCAAGATTTGATGAAAAATAGGCAGTATTGGCTGACATTGTTGAGCCACTAGGATAGGTTGTAGGGATTATTTCAAACATACCGTCTACATTTAAGCCAGAACTAAGTGTTTTAAGTCCACCTATGGTCTGGTTAGTGGTTAAGTCTACAAAGTTTTGAGTAGTTGAACCTGTGCCACCTCTAGCTATGGGTAATGGATTTGGAGTAGATGGAGAACCAAAGGGAAGAATTGGCATCAGAGAACACTCCAACAAACCTTATCTGTAGTATTAGAGCCTACAACATAAAGGTCTGTTATGTTATTACAAGTAAATGGGACTGCTTGACCTGCCTGAAGTTCAAACGAGTTTGATGTGGTAGCACCAGAACCACCGATAAAAACACTTGCTGTATTAGTTGAAATAGCTTGAACTAGAATACCATTGACGGGAACAATAGAAGTTGAGCTAAGCTGTACTGCTGTAGTACCTGAAGTTGTTTGCCCTACATTGACTGGTGAAGGCTCAGTGCTAACAGCTACATTTCCTGATATAGTGGCAGTAGCGTTGGTTAGTATCTCGCCAGTTACTGGGTCTACTGCTACTGGGATAGGAGTAGAATTGTCGGTTGAGGACAATCCCTGCATTACAGGAGTTCTATTATCTCCGAATTTATTATAATTAGTTGGCCAAGCCATTTTAAATTAACCTTTGTCTGCTTTCTATGTATCTTTGTTCTTCTCTTAGCTTTTCAGTTTGGGTTTCTAGAACTTTCCTTTTAGTTTCTAGTTCTCTATTTTCGGTTTCCATTTTTAGAGCCCAAGCATCTATTTGAGATTTCATATTTTTATATGTATCAGTGAGTTTGTCTACTTCTATTCTTAGACTAGATAGGGTAGTTTTATAATTCTCACTAGTCTTATTATACACTTCTTCTAAGTTTCTTTTTTGTAAAGATAAAGAGCTTATCTCTTTATTTAATTCGTCTTTCTGGGCTTCTATATCGCCTATATCGTTTAAGGTTTCATCTTTCTTAATAAGATACTTCCTGTATTCCTCTTGTAGTCCCTTTAAACTCTCGTTTCCCTCTTGAATAGAGTCCTGAATTAGCTGTTCTTGGGTCTTTTGATACTCTTTACGTTCCTCTATTTCGCTTTTAAGGCTATCTAGGGCTTGTTTAAGGACTTTCTTATCATTAGCAAGGTTTCTTTGCTCCTCTTTGGCTAAATTGGCTAATTCTACCTGCTTTTTGGCTTGTATATTTATCTCTTCTTGCTTACTTTCTAATACTGCTGACAATCTAGCAACTTTATTCTCTAAATCTTCTCTATTTTTCTCAAGTTCAGCTAAGTTAAAAGTGTTTTTAGTTATCTTTAGTTCTAAATCCTTGTTTTTAGCTAGTTGAGCGTTCAGATCTCGTTCTTTTTCTTCTAACTCAGTAGTCTTTTTATCTAAAAGTAAATAGTCTGTTGCAATAAGGTCGGCTTTTTTATCAAGTAAAAGCTCCTGATTACTTTTTGGTAGTGGTTTTTTCAGTGTCTGTGTTGTCATTTTCTTTTAATCCTAAATCTGCTAAAGACTTTTCGTATACTTCTTTATCTGTTAAGGGTAGATTATTAGTGGCAACACTAGGAGTTTCTATAATTTGGGGGGTTGGACTAACACCTCCTCTATCAAATTCAGGGGTTTCAATACCAATTAGGATCATATCAATATACTTCTGTTGTTTATTCTCATCATACCAAGCAAAGGCTAAATCTATTGGTTTACCCTCAATGTTTTTTCCCTCTGGGTGAGAGGCAATTACATCTTTCTGGGATAGTTTCTTATATAACTGTTCAATCATTATATAGGCGTTCCAACCTTGAAGTACTTTAGTTTCTCCTGGTTGTATACCATACATATCTGGTAAATCTCTTTGAATAACGTGTCCAGTTCGTCCTACATTACTCTCTACTTCTTTAGATGGATTCATACTCTGCCAATAAAACGTTTCATCATCTGGGTTTATTACCCTAACGAAGTCCGTTGGCTCAAATCTATCGTGTAGTCTGTCTAAAAATGTCTTATTAACTTCGCTAACTGAAGTATTACTTACCCCGTATAGCTGGGGAGTTGGTTGTGTTGACTGGCTGTCCATTATCTTTTACCGCCTTTTCTGCAACTTTATCTTCCCCTGTTTTATTACTACTATCCTCTGATTCTAACTTAGCAACTAATAGTTCTAGTTCTTTAAATGCTCCTTCTAATTGTCTTTGTTCATTAATTTGAGATTGTATAGTTTGAGTCAATTCGTCATACCTAGTACTTAAGGTTTGCATACGACTCTTAAGAGATTCTATGTTCATAATGGGCATTATAGTATATTCAATATGTTTATGCAAATAAAAAAGGCTCTCTATAAAGAAAGCCTTGATTATATAGTTTTTGTTTTATTATGCTGTCTAGCTAGCTTTGACTACCCAGAAAGCTACTTTAATAGTTCCATTAAATGCTGCTGAAGCGGCAATGTTTTGGACAACAATCACCACTGAACCTGATCCAGGTGTAACTGTTGCTACTGCTGGTACACCAGTTGTAGATGTACCCAGGCTTACACTTGCAAAGACTAGGTCTGTTGCGGCTACAACAGTATTAGTTATCGTAAGAGTGTAGTCAGCAGCTGCTGCTGTTGTTAAGCTTTCAGAAGTAACCACTCCTGCTGCCTTACTTAATGTAGCTGCACCCGAAGTTGCTGTTGCTGTACCATTATCCAAAATAGCTAGAGCAGAGTTTGAAGCAATTTGAACTTCTCCAGTTCCTTTTCCTGCTATACTAATACTTTCATTAGTTCCTGAACTAATAGCTTTAACTGCTACTCCTGAGCCTGCTGCTGCACCAACTACATCAACTCCAGTTGCTACTGAAGCAGTTGAGCTGTCAACATTAAAGACTGGATTAGTAGTACCATTAGCACCAACGGATAGAGCATTAGCTGAAGCGTCAGTTATGGTTTGTCCACCGCTATAATTAACAGAGTCTGCCGTAAGACTGTTATTAATGACAACAGGGTAATTAGTCAATATTCCGCCTTGCTGTTCTACTGCTACCACATAATCTTCAATAGCCAGATTGGAACTGTTTTGTGCTGTTCTTGCCATATAAGTTCTCCTTATCTTTTAGTTTATTAATTTAGACAAAGGTCTACTGAAGCTGTTCCTGAAGTAACTGTGTCTAGTGCCTGTCCTACAACTTTATCTGTTACAGCTGCTACTACTGTTACGTCTCCTGCAGTTGTTACTGATTGCTTAACTGCCTCAAAAGCTGTTACACCTGAAGCGTCCGCATTTACAACACAGTGTCCTTTAACTTGAACCCAAGCATAGTACTGTTGTGAAGAGCTATTAGGCACTTGTACTGTTAGTACTCCTACTGGTTGTCCAGCTGTTGCACTTGTTACAATGTTTGAGTAAGTATTCTTCCTTAGGTTTACTGTATCAGTTCCTGCTACCAACACTTCTGGTTGTGCTAGAGGTTCTGCTAAGTAAAGTGTGATTGCCCCACTAGCTGCAGCAGCAGAGTTTCCTCTTAACTGATAGCTTACTGGACCTTCGTTAGTTCCTGAAGTTTGTAAGACTTCTACGTAACCACCTGCAAATTCATCTTGAGTAACTGCAGTTGCACCATTAGTTACGTTGAAAGCAAATGAACCTTTAGATAAAGCACTGTTTGGTGTTGCACCACTTCCTAGTGCAGTATTGCTTGGCTGAGAAGTAGGAATAGCTAAACCTGTTGCATTTGTTGCTTGTGCAGGTGCTACTAAAAGTGTTCCTGGAGCAAGTGTTGAAGTTCCTCCAATTAAACACCACCTAAACTCTCGGTTGTTAGCGGTTATACCTTTGTATCCTAATTCACGAGGATCAGCATTAAATCCAGGTGCCCATCCTCCAACAGAGTTACCTGCTGTAAGGGAAGTATAGAGCTGTATTGTGTTAATGTCTGTCTCGGTTAAATATCGTGGACCGTTTTGCATATTATTTTCTCCTTTTCTTTTATCTTATTAGTTTGATGTTACGCCAATTAATTTACCGTTACGTCTTGGCTGAGAACAAATCAAGTTACCCATTAGCATTAGGAAGCCGACTTGTCCATACTGGTTAACAGGGCTCATCATCTCTCGGAATTGCCATACATCAGGGAATTTTACGTCCTTGTAGTAACCTTCAGTAACTTCGTTATTTGAACTAATTTGCTTAAGTTCAGCAGCCTTTAGGCTATAGAAATCAAGATAGTGTTCGTTTAACCAGAAGAAAGTACCACTTGGGGCCATATCGTCTGCAACCATATTTCTTGCTCGGTATTGGATTGAGTTAAATCCTGCTCGACCACGAAGTCTTTCGTCTCCAGGTCTTACAGATGTTCCAGGTGGCAATCCGCCATCTATTCGGTCATATCCACCAGAGTTAACAACATCGTATCTTGCTGAAAGCATAGGTTGGATAATACCTTCGATGTATGTCCAAATAGCTTTAGTAGTAAGTCCGATTGTTGGGCTTTCTGAGAATGAACCTGCTGCACTTACGTTATCGAACTCACTTGATAAGTAAGATAAAGTAATTATTCCATTAGATACAGTTGTTACGTCTGCATTAATGAATGTGTTTGTACTCCTGGTTAATCCACCATAAGCTGATGTGTTTGTTCCGTTGTCTACAATTAAACCTAATCCGTCAAAGTCTTTTCCTGAACCTGTTCCATAAAGAATAGAACCTACACCTGCGGCTGCAGAGTTTTTAGCTTCATCCATTCTGGTTGCAAGTAGTCTTAAGACTTGCTTTTCGTTATTAGCGTTAATATCTCGTTCAATTCCTGGAATTGCAATACTTTGCTCGTAAGCAGCAACATAGAAAGTAAGTATTCTAGTGTTGTTAGTAGCTGCAGTTGGGAATGTGTCCATACCACTGAATGAGCCACCCGTTGTAGAGTTAGCTGTTTCGATTGGTACGTTTAATGTTACACCACTCCATCTCTTAGATCTTCCAAGAACTAGAGAGGTAAATATGTTAGAGTTGTTGATTTGGTCAACTAGTCTAGGCAAAATTTCCTGATAGGTAATATCGGTTACTCTATCTGTAAATACCATTCCTGCCATATAGATTTCTCCTTTGTTATTATTTTTTAAAATAAAAAAACAGCCCTTTTATTGGGCTGTCTTTCGGCCGTTTATATAAGTAAAGCGCTTTTATATACTTTACATCAATATAATACTACTTCTTTTTTGTTTGTGCAAGTTTTTCTATTTGAGTTTCTAAAGACTTAACTTTGTCCTCTAATACACTGATGTGTTTTAACCAAGGCTCTGAAACTAAAACCTTAATCTTAGCCTCAATCCTTTCTATTACTTTCTCTGCGTCTTCATATTTAGACTGATGAATTATGCTTTGAGTTTCTTCAGCTAAGGTCTTAGCGGCTTCACGAGTTATTAGGTTAGCTCGTGCTAGAACTGCAAATACTGTTGTTAATAAATTGTTCATTATATTTATATCTCCTTTAATTATTATTCTTTTATTCTGGGAAGTAAGTGTCTAGTATCATATCTAAGGAAGCGTCTTTAGGTAGTTTATACTTCCTTTCAACACTTGAGCCTTGACCTGTATTAGATATTTTCCTAGAGGCTTGTTTCCTAGCGTTATCTTCTTTTTTCTGTTCTGGGCTATCTTTAGGGTTTTCTTTACGCCATAGTGTATAAGCGTCTTTATATGAAAGCCTAGAGAATAGTCTGCCGTTTTGATTACTTTCGTTTAAGCGTCTTTGGTTTTCTTTATTATAGAAGTCTAATACTTCCTGCATTTCAATTACTGCAGGGTCTGAATTAAAGCGTCTATCATTAGGTGGGTACTTAAACTTTCTAAGTTCTCCCTCTCTTTGTAAATCCCCAATGTCTATTTGTATGTCCCTATCTTCTGCTTTAGAAAAATCAGTAGCCTGTTGATTATTTAGTCTATTAATCCACTCAGATTCTAGCATTCTAGCTCTCAAAGTTTGGTCAGCTATTTCCTGTTGGAATAATTGTCTATCATATTCAGAGGTGAATAAGAAATCTCTAGGCAAATCATTGGCTCTTTTAACTTGGAGGTTGACTATCTTTCCGTTCTGTTCTCCTACTACATTAATTACTGGTAGGCTGTCTAGAATAAACTTAGCAAAGTCATTGTTTTGGTTTGGGTCTAAGTTCTGATTCTGAACAGCTGGAGTTTCTACGTTATCGTCTTCGTCTATACCCTCGTCTGCATAGTAGCCTTCTTCTTCGTCTGGCTCTTCAGATACTTCTGTTGTGTCTTCAGTACCCTCTTCTTTTTCCTTAGACTCTTCGCTAGACTCTGTTGACTCATCTTCTTTATCCCCTTCCTCTTCTTTCTTAGTTTCGGCTTCTTTTTCTACTAGTTCGTCATATTTTTGTTCTACTAAATCAGCTAGTTGACCATTACCCTCTTCATTCTCTTGAACAAAGCTATCTATGGCTGATTGGTCAATGCCTGATGTTGCTTGTTGATCCATTTAATGAACCTCCTTTTAAATTAATGTTAAACGTTTTGAATAGCACCAGGATTAGCTAGGTTAGGTGGCATAGGGTTATTCTCTGGTAACTGAATAGGGTTAGGTGCTTGTCCCATTCCCATAGGTTGAGGTGGTGGCATTTGAGGAGCTAATTGTCCTAGTCCTCCTCCCATCATTGGGGGTTGAGGGGGTAATCCGCCCATTGGACTGCCAGGACTAGGGGGAACTACATTTAAGCCTGGTTGTTGTTGCGTTGCTCCAGGCATTCCTGGCAATCCGTTAGGTGCATTAATAGGTTGAGGAGGTTGTTGATTCTGAGGGTTAAGGTCTAGAGACGAAAGTCCTCCACTTTGGGTCTCTTGGTCTAATTGTTGGATAAGTTCTGCTATATCTAACTCTTTCTCAAAGTTTTCCATAAACTGCTTCTGGTACTTCTTGTCTGCTTTCAGGAACTTCTCAGTTAACATTTGTTTACGGTGTGTTAGTAAGTGCGACATTGAAGCGTCTTGTTTAGGCTCTACTTCCTTGCCATTTATAATCTCTATAAACTCTACATAAGCGTCATTGTCTTCTACTTCGTCATCGGCTACTCTAGATAAGTCTTCAGGTGAGGTCTTAAACTTAGCCCAGTTGTCATAACGTTGTTGTGGGTTGTCCATACCTAAGTCTTTATACAAATCAAGGAGGGATATACTACCAGTCTTATTAAGATTAATAGCAATTGATTGACGTTGTGATTTGTCAAATGGGAGGGTTGTGCCTGCTCTAACACTTACTTTCATATCTGGGTCTATCATACCACGAGTCATAACCACTTTGTCAAAGTTACCATCTCCTGGATTATAAGAAAACCAGTGCTTCTCGTCATAATGGACTGCCATTAATTGAACTAAGAAGTTGAAGTATTGTTTAGCCGATCGCTCAATACATCTAACTACTCGGTCTTGTCTGCCTTGAGCTTGGTTTTTAATCATAATAGCTTCACCCAACGTCTGGTCTTTACCTGCTTCAGATTGATTAGTGCCTGAGAATTGTGCAGGTGTACCCATAAGAGAGTGAATTGTTGAACGTGCGTCTATCTTATCGTCCATAACATATTGAGGTAACATATGTGGAGCTACTTGTAAAACGAACTCACTGACTGGTCTACCTGCTGTATTAATTACAATCTTTTGGTTAGGATCACCAGTTAAGTTTTCAAGGTCATCACTTGTTACAGCGTCTGTTGAGAAGATTAAGAAGCCGTTGGCAGTATCGGCATTTTCCATTATCTGCCTACCACGCTTGTTTAGTACATCTTGCATAGAAAAGACTTGTTCGACTGGTGTAGTTTGGTCTATCCAGTGGCTACCATCATTTAAGTAGTTAATTGGGATATATGGCTTCATAGGAGCTTCTAAGAAATTGTTATACTGTCCTTTTACTCCCCAATACCAATTAGGGTTTTTAAACATATCTAACATTACATCGTTAACATAACAGAACACCCACTCTTCGGCTTCGTGCTTAGTGTTATAAACTGTAGCCCATACTTCACGCCAAGTAGCTTCTCCAGTCATTTGGCGTTGTGTTCCTTTTTTAATTGATAAGGTTTCTAGTATCTCGGCTTTCTTACTTGGGAAGCGTGCAATCAGTTCATCTACTGAGTTCTTATGTATCTCACATATAAAAACAGGGTTAGCATTTTCCTTAGCGTTCTTGTCTATAATGACATAATCTGGGTTAATAGCTTCTGTGATAATCTCGCCGTTCTTACCATAGTCTGGGTCATAATAAGCCTTTATAATTCCTACTCGTTTAACAAGTAAGTTAAAGGTTGCCTGTTCAAATACTCGCTGTATATCAAAGTCATCACAGTAGGCAGTTAAGGCTTTCTCTAGGTCCTTAGCCATAATCCTTGATTCTGGTGTGTCCTCTGCTGGACTTACTTCAGGTCTAGGAGCTTGAGCACAGGCATAAGATATAATAGCGTCTACTCCAATATGTACTTCATTGTCTATATAAGGGATTTGGTAACGATAAAGTTTAGAAGTATCTATTTGTTTACCAATAACCATACGAAAAGCTTGAGCCCTAGCATAGCGTAGGTTCTGACCTTGCATATCATCCCAGTAGTCAATACTGTCTTCAACACGTTCGTTAATGTTCTTAACTAAGCTTCTAGCCTTAATGGTTGTAGCTATTTGTGGGAATTGGTCTATTAAGCCGTAGGCATTTTCTAGGTTGTCTACTCGTTGGTCTTCATAGGGGGAGGCAATTTGCTCGTAATCGATGGCTTTATCCTTTCATATGTTAATCGTTCCCCCGATTAAGCTTATAATACAACAATTAATTTTTGTTTACAATAAGCAGATTAACTTTATATTTGCAACGATGACAGATGTGTGTTATGTAATCTGTTGAAGCCTTAACATCCTTATATGAATAGTTATCTCCAGTTGTGTAACTTAATATTCGTCCTCTAACTACCATTAACATCTGTCCACAATTAACACAATGTAAGGCTTGGGTATCACTATCTTTAACATAAATAAAAGCTGTCATTATTTTAGGGTTCAAGTGTACCTCCAGTCTTTGTTGTTATTCTTACCTGCTTGTAAAACAATGTCATCTAAGTTAAATACTTTAGTTTGCATATCTTCTGAGATAACTAAGCCTTTTGGTACGTTGCCCTCAGGCTGAAGTAAGTTAACGATCTTAGTTTGGTTATATCCTCCTGTTATGGCATAGCAGATATATGACAAAGCGTCATAAGCGTGGTCTTCTACTCCTTTTGATTCAATCTCTTCAACGTTAGTGTCTGAATATGGAAGCATAGGAAGCGTCCTAATTAAGTTAACACAAGACTCGTGGACTGATAGTCTAGCTCTGCCGTCTGGCATATCGCCTAGCATATGGTGCATTAAAGCTTGTCTGTTTACTTTTGCTATGTGAGTTCCTGGAGCTGATTTAATTATGTTTACTTGTATTCCGAGTTTAGCAAAGACTTCTCTAAACTGGTCTACTATAGGTCTAGTACCTCCTAAGTTAGAGTAAGTGTCGTGAGGCATAGCCAAGAACTTAACCTTTTCGTGTTTTAAGTATATAGCTAGTTCATACGCCCACTCTTCAGGTCGTTTATTATTAGCGTATAGTTCCCTATAGACATAGAAGTGTTGGTCAGGACTGACTGCTACCCAATAAACTGCTGTAGGGTCATTGTAACCCCAGTCTAGTCCGCAATAAAGGGTGCAGTCTTCTAAGTGTACTGGAAGCCTAGAAAAGACGTGTTTATGTCTTCTCCACTCGTTAAAGACTTGCCCTGCAAAGATGTCCCAATCGCCGTGTAGTAAGGCTTTCTTAAGCTTCTCATCACTTAAGGCTTCTAACTGTTTCTTATAACTTTCCCTAAAGTCTGGATTAGGGTGGTCTTCAATAGTGGCAGGTATATACATTTTGGTTATGCCACTGCTCTCTTCTTTAAATACCTCCATTGGTCTATGTCCGTCTATGAAATAAGACTTAACCCAGCCGTGTCCTATGTTGCCTGGATTAGAAGCACTCATAATACGCATTAAACGCTTCTTATCGCTTCTAACCCTAGTCTTTAAGTATTCGTATTGGTCTTGGGTAAAGTGAGTTAACTCATCAAATAGTAAAGTATGTATCTCAGCACTCTGGTATCTATACTTGTCTGCTTCATTATCTAAGTAAGCAAGCTGAATAATAGATTTATTAGGAAAGGTAAATAGACTTTGTTGAGAGTTGTACTTAACGTTGTCTCTAAATACGTCTAGTTGTTTAAGTAGCTCTGGGACTTCACTTTGATTAAGTTCTTTTAGGGTTCTACGGAAGATGTATGTGTGGTGTGCTTCGTCTTCAATACTGGCTGTTATTGCTTCTGCTATTAAGGCTGCTGACTTGCCACCACCTGCCGCTCCGCCGAAAAAAGTCTCATCAGCCGAGCTAGTTAAAAATAGCTCCTGTTTTGGGCTAGGTGTTATGTTGGGAACTAATACGTCTTTTTGCATTATCTAGGTAGATCAATTCTGTTCCCCCTTTTCTTCGCTTATTATATCATCTCTTTTAATTGGTCTAGGTATTTTGTTTATAAAGTTTATATTAAAGTTGGGTATATCGTCTTTAGCATATCCTTTTAGCTTAAGTCCTGTTTCTAAAAACTTATGTCTTGTTGGGTGGTCTGGTTGGATGTCTACAAAAGCCTCTTTGCTTTCTTTACCCATAACTACTACTTTTGTTGCTTCTAAACCCTCGTTAAGTACCTTAGCAAGCTTTTCGTCTGAAACTCCCATTTGGTCTAGTAGTTCTCTAAAGCCTTTTGATTTAGTTAAGTTCTGAGGTTTTGAGGCTGTGTCCTTGTCATAACCAACATTTAACATTGCTTTACTAACTGAAATGTGTTTTTCGGTGATTTCTTTTACTGCTAGTTTTTGCTTAAGAGTTGCCATTAATATTGTCCTTTATACGGTGTATCTTGGATCGTTATTCCATTCTTCTTCCCATTTAGTTATATCTGGTAACATTTTATCATAAAATGATTTAGCTATCTTGGGGTTATCATAGAGAAAGCTAAATAAAATAGCTAATCTTTCTTTTTCCTCATCACTAAGATAATATTTATTCTTTCTATTCTTTGTTGCCATCTAATTTATCCTCTAGCTTCCTTTGCTCCTTATTAGCATACTTTGCTGCCTTAAGTAACATTCTTTTATGTCTTCTAGGGCTTATCTTAGTAAAGTCTTTAGTTCTTTTAAACATCTTCCTTATCTTCCTCTCGCACTGCTATCTTACCTAAGTGATGTAGTTTATTATACTCTACTGCTTCTTTTACTTCTTCTTTAATAGCTTGTTCTGCTTCTATTGCTTCTTGTTCTTGAGATTTATTCATAGTTATAATCTATTATAGCATAATTATTTGTTTTGGTTTATTTTGTAAGTTTTTTAGTTTAATTAGTTTTCTAATTTGCATTGATGCTTGATCCATACTTACGCATTTATACCAGTCTATTTCAGTATTTGTTTC
>JAEHJW020003501.1_pt1 | contig 12269 bp, 20 predicted proteins | sample 9271431 | NCBI WGS metagenome assembly JAEHJW02
CGTCTCCACGGGCTTGTCATTCAGCCCCAGGCGCTGCGCCACGAATTCAGCGCGGCTTTCGCTTGTCACGGTCTGCACATTCTCGCTCAAGGTCTACTCCTTGGATGTCCCCGGAATCGTCCGGTACGCTACGCGCTGTCGCGCAAAATCCAATGCGGGCTGTCGTCAATCCAGATGTCGAATGTCATGCCATGCAGGGCCTGGACGTGCGCGGCTTTGGCTTCGCGGCCGGTGTAGATGATGTCGCATGGCATTTCGATCGGCTCGGTGGGGTAGCGCATCGTCACGCAGAAGACACGGTGTCCGCGGGCGGCTGCGCTGGCAATGAAAGCATTCCACAGCTCGGGGTCTTCGGTGTACGTCCCATCGTAATCCAGCGCAATCAGCATTTCAGACTCCAGGCTTTCCGACGCCTAGCTCGCTTTCTTCCCCTTCCGCCGTCCGCAGGAATTCCTTCGTGTCCATCTTTTTCACCAGCAACTGCACCATCCCGCGCAATTCCTCGACATTCAAACTGGTATTGGCCTTCAGCGCAATATCATGCATCCACGCGATGTTTTCCTGCTCCTTGTTGTGCACTTGAGCGGTCAACCGCATGTGCTCCCGAGCCGTCTCGGCGTCTTCGCGCATCTGCTGGATGCCCATCTTGGTCTTGAGTTCGCCTTGCAGAGATTGAACCAGCATCCCGGCCTGCTGAAGCTGCTGCTGCATCTGCTTGATCGCGAGCTGCGCCTGCGGAGGAATATCCGATTGCTCGTCGATATTCGCCAGAGGATTCACAGCAGCGAGTCGGTCGGCGATGATCTGAGCCCCGGGGAAGTCCATGTTGCGGAAAATCAAGTCTCCCGCGATCTTGAACAATTCCTCGTTCTGGCCGACCAGCGGAAGCATGGCCTCGACGGCTTCCTGGCGCTTCGTGTTCAGGCCTGGGCCGGTATCCATGACAACATCGTATTCCCCGATGGTCACGTTGTTTTGGACGACCTGGCCCACCTCATCGACACCGTTGATCGTCACCAGCTTCGGATTGCCGTCATCCCCGATGATTCGCATGACCCGTTCCGTGTCGTAAATGAACGGGATCAGATCCAGAATGATCTTGCCGGTGTGACGAATCGAGCGCGTGAGGTTGTCGTAATAGTGGAAATTGGAGTTGTCCGACTGCTGACGCTCGCCCAACAAAGCCTTTCCGGAGACATTCCCCTGGATCTTCTGGGCTGGATCCACGACCCCTAGAACCGTCTGCAGGTCCTCGGAAATGGCGATGGCCGACTCCATGGCGCCAGAAGGCGGAGGCTCGGGTTGCAAGCGCTGAGGGGGCGGAGCTGGACGCCCATCTATATCTGTCTGCTTGTATCGAAGGGAGGCTTTGGCCGACACGTTCGCAGTCGCCCACTCGTGCTCGTGGCCCTCGTCCTGGCCTTCGGCAAGCAGCCATTTGGCCTTAGGAGCAAGCGCGACGCTTTCCGTCATCGCGGTTCGCCAGTAGTTGTACATGCGCTGCGGGTCTTTAGCGTACCGAACCAGCCCGAAGCGCTTGATGCGCCCGTCTACAGTGACCTTGTTGCCTTCCACGGGAATGATCGGAATCCACCGCCCCGGCCATTCACGCTGCTCCAGGATCTCCAGCGCGGTCATCTTGTACCACATGATCTTTCGACGGAACGACTTGCGCTCGTTCAAGACCTGCATTCCGTCCTGAGCCCACTTGGTTTCCAATTCGGGCGTTACGCGGTCTGCCCAAATAGTCGAGCGATCCGACAAAAGAAGCAGCGTTTCCTTCGTGTGCTCTACCTTGAAATACTCGGCAACCCTGATTTCTTCCTTGGTAATCCACCCGTTGGTTTCGTCGCCATTGGAAGCGTTCCGAAAGTTCGCCCCGTCATTCGCATCGGGATAGAACTTCTTGAACAGCCGCTTGCTCATCATCTCAGTCAGCAAGCATCGTTCTGCATCCGAGCCATCCGGGAGGACCGAAGATGGATCAAAGAACACGTTGAACGGGTTGGGGATCTGCTGGATGTAGATTTCCTGGTCGAAGGACTGGGGACTGGTGTAGTCAGTCACCACGCGCCAGAAACCGCGCCCACAGGTCACGGCGCCATCAAATCCTTGGTCGTAAGCCTGGTCCGCATCGGAGTTGACCTCGATATGCCGGCACATCCCTTGGATGATTTCAGCGATCTTCGCATCAGCTACGTTGTTCGTCGCCTCGACTTTGATCCGAGGCCGTTGCTGCCGCTGGGAGTTTGTCACCTGGCGAATGAACGCATCCACCTTGTTGATGGTGAGGCACGGCCGCGCCTCCAGTTGGCGGGAATTCTGCACCGGAGCAGGCCATTGTTCGCCCGATCGAAACCGTAGATCCTCCATCGCCTCTGCGCGATTCGTACCTTCCGCGTCCTCTGCGTATTGAAGGAACTCCCTGGCCTCTGAAATCAGGCGTTCATCAGCATTGGAGGTTTTCTCGCTCATCCCATCCATCCCACGGGCAAGCCCATATCGTATTTCGGGGCCTTGCGAACCTTGGTCGTCGCAAAGCGGCGCATCATCATGGCATATCTGGTAGCTGAAAGCAAATCATCGTCTATTTTCTCGATCAGACCATTCTTGCGGTGATACATGCGAAATTCCTCAAACCAATCGTTTAGATGCGAGAAAACTCGAAGCCTGCCCGTCTGCATGCGATCCAGCATTTCCGCAATACCCGCCTCAAGGCCGTTGCTGCCATCCTCAAACGTCGCCCGCTCTGGAAGCATCTTGAGCCCCTGCTGCCGGTATTGTTCGGCAAGCTGGATGCCCGATCCCTTGTCGTGCTGCAACCCGTCATGCGGCCACGCCCAGGGAAGCCAATCTCCCCACGGCCTGACAGAGGCGGCGAACATCGCTGGAGTTTGCTCGCGCTGCCGGTGAATGGCGGTCACGTACAGAATGTCCGCGTCCCGGTCCCAAGCCACGCGGGCGCCTGCGGATGGGTGATCCCAGCCGAAGTCCAGGCCGGCGAGTTGCGGCCAATGAGCAGGAATTTCAAAAGGCTCGCATTTGATGTATTCCTCCTCCACCGGGAAGACGCGGCCAGATCCCATAATGGGTAATCCCTTGGCGCGCGCCTCTCTTTCATGGGGCGGATAGCTCGCAATCACCGCAGCTTTCTGCTCGGGCGTGTAGTGATCTACATCGTCGATCGTCATGTTCGTGACATGCGTTCCGGCCACTTTGTCCACGAGGAAACGCTTTACAACGTCCGACATGCCGCGAAGTGGGGTGAAGGTCATCAGCACCGGCCCCATGGTCACATTGGTCCGTGTGACCCCCTCGCTGTAGACATCGGCATCGTGTTCTTCATCAAACCACAGAAAGTCGAGAGTTGGCCCCTGCCATTTCTCGCGCCCTTGATCGTTCGACTTGAACCCAAGCAGGCTTTCCCCGGCCTGCACATCCCCGCCACCCCCAAATCGGACGATGACGGTATCTACCGCATTCGGCGTTCCTCGCTTGTTCGTCGAGTCCTTGATGGCCCCTTTCGGGATCATGCCGGTCCCCGTCTGTCCAAGCTGCCCCAACAAGATACGTTGCGGGTTGTCTCTGGTCGATTCGGCGGAAAGACCCGACGCCCAACCAATGGGCGCTTTGTCGAACACGTAGCCATCCCACCAATCCGGGTATCTGCCCGTCAAGTGCATCGCCACCTCAGCGCCAGCACTCAGCGTCTTCCCAAGCTGGTTCCCGGCCATCAGCAAGCGCTCCCGGAACGTCTTGCCCGCCGCATGGAACTCAGCCTGCTTCGGATATGGCTTGTAGTCCGCTAGCCGGTTGTGGCTCTTGCGCTTGGCCTGCTCCCGCTCCAGGATCTGCAGCAGCAAGGAGGGCTCTAGCGGCAAGGAGGGCAGCGTTAAGTTGCTCATCGGTCAGCTCGTCCAACCCCTTGTTGATCTCGATCTCCTTCGGCATCAACGCGACAATGGCTTTGATGTAACCGGACGGGTCTTTCTCGCGCATCTCGACGATCGCCTGCGTACCGTGCTCGTCGAAGTCCTTCGCCAGGTCATACAGGAACTTTGTCTGCAGGCGATTTCGCGGATTAATGGCCCTCCCGCCAGGGTTCAATGTCTGGCCCTTCTGGATCGGCTTGAGGTTAGCCAGTGAATTCGGGTGCGCCATTTTTGCTGAAAGAATGTTAGTTAGCACTAACTTACAATATCGGACTGATCTTGAAGTTCCACCCTGCGCTTTCGCATGCGCCCCATCTCGCCATTAGCTGATTCAGGGCACTTATCCCCTGCTCCCGATCGTCTGCCAGTTTCGGCCATACCAGCGGCTCTTTCTCGCCCTTCAGCGCGGCAATCTCCCTACGCAGTTCGGCTTCCGTCCGTGCGGCCTTCGCCAGATCCTGGGCGCATCGAACATGAAAGGCGCGAATCGCCTCGATAAGGGCGTCTGCGTCTTGGGTGAGAGTCTTTAAGCTGTCGTAGGGCATTCTTGCTCCTAGAGAGTGTGAACTTCCCCTTGCTGCATGCAGCGTACTTTGGCAAAGCAAAGAGGGGAAAGAGCGCGGGAAGCTCACGTTGTCATTGTACTCCGCGGACCTGCTTGTATTGCGCCAATTCCGCCTCGTCGTAGATTCTCCCGTTCTTGAGGATGCGGCGCAGCAGTTCCTCAAATTCTGAGATGGTCAGATCCGCTAGGGTCCGTTCCTTGGGAGGGTTCGGCGGCCTTCCTCTGCGCTTGGGTTCGTCCGTCATTTGCGCTTCCTGTCGCGCTTTTGGGCTTCGCGCTTTTCGCTATAAGCAATGGCGACGGCTTGTTTGATCGGCTTTCCCGCCTTCACTTCCGTCTTGATGTTCTCTTGGAAGGCGGCTTTGGACTTGGACTTACGCAGCATCTTGGCTCCTGTTCATGATTTCCACCAAGTGGCGCCCGTTGGTCTTGAACCAGTTTTCGAAAGCCGCTGGATCCTTCTTGGCGTCCATGCAAGCATTCTTGGCGACTTGGAGAACGGCTTCCGCTGTCACAGGGCGCTCCATGCTGTTGATGGCCTCCCACACTGTTTCTAGAGGGTGTTTCATTCCACAACCCCGATCACATCGGCCTCGTGCATGGTGACATATTCTTCATCACCCATCTTGAACGGCATGTGCTCGAACCGGCTGAAATACACCGTTTCGCCTCCCTGCAGTTCCATCGGGACTCGTTTTCCGGTCGGCAACTTCTTGCCTGGGCCGACTGCAACGACTTTCCCGTAGTGCAGCTTTTCCTGCGCAATCGTCGGCAGGATGATCCCTGCCAAGGTGGCTTCTAGAGCCGGGTTGCGCTTGACGACGATCAGATCACCCAAGGGACGAATGTTCATTTCTTCTTGAGCACCTTGTTGGCCTTCGCGTCGATCTTGCTTTTTTCGCTGGGACTCATCCTGCCAGCCTTTACGGCTTGGGATGCGCGAGCCTTGGCGTTCGCCGCGTGGGCTCGATCTTCTACAGGGTAACTTCTGCCAGGCCCTGCGAAATCTTTCTTGGGAAGCGCCTTGCGCGCTTTGGTCGTCAGTTCTGCCATGATGCCCTCATAGTCGGATCCCGAGGAAAAGCGCAATCTGCGTCATTGCGCGCTTGGCTGCGCCTCCCCCATGAATCAGGACAGTCGCAATCGTGGTGGATAGAGTAATAGCACCGCTCACGGCTTTTTGCAATACCGCACTTTCGGATAATGCGCCGGTTGGAGTAGTAGATCCGGAAAACGTTGTCGATGTGCTGCGCTTGAGACTTCCCGAGCCTGTAACAGATCCAACCAGAGACTTCCCCGCCCGTTTTGCAATCGCTCCAGCCGCCGTCACTGCTCCTGTCAAAGAAATCGACGTTCGCTTTGCAAGGGCGGCCGTAAGCGTCAAGCTTCCAGCCAGCGCCATGACAACCCTGACCGCCAGGGTCGTCGTCCCCGTAGGCGTGACGGTGCCTGACACTGATTGGTTGTATGTCGTACCACCCCCGCTCGCCCCCTTGACCAGCACCGTGCCCCCAAGCAGAAACACGCCTGGAGCAACGGTATCTGCAGCGGTGCTGGTGTACGTGGGAGACGCACCGGAGCTCGTAAGAGCAACGTAAGAACCTCGAATTCCGGTTCCGTTGTAAGAGTCTCCAAGCGCTACCGCACTCGTTAGCCCCGTAGGGTTGGATGGCGCCGAGGAGGTGTTGCCAAGATCAAAGTAAAAGGCAAACAGCAGATCGTTCGCCACCGTTGCAGTAACGGATGGGGACGTTATGGTGTTCCCGCTTGCCACATCAACGAGCGCGGAGCCGTCTATCGGCGTCGAAGCATTTTGCCCCGACACGCACACCATCACAGCATCAACGCCCGTAGAACTGGTACCAATGCTGTTTGCCCCAAACGTAAAATTCTGAGCTCCCCCAGCCGTCGCAACGTAAGACGCAACGTAAGTGAGGTCCGTAAAACCCCCACCCGTGTTGACTTTTGACTGGACGTTTGCCCACCCAGCGGGCAAACTCGGCGTGGGCGCGTATGTGCCGCTGCAAAATGTCGTAAACGCAACCAGCAGCAGGTCGCCTATCGCCGTGGTAGATGGCGACGTAATGCCAATCGAAGTGCCCGAGCTTCCAAGCAGTGATGAGCTAGCCGCGACAAATGTGGGATTCGCCACCGCTTACCTCACTGCGCCCGGGCCTACCACGCGGTAATGGCAGCCGCCACGTTCAGCCACCAGTCGGGAAGGTTAGCGTAAACGTAAACTGGATACTGTCCGTGCTCACAACATTGATCGCCGAAAAGGTCGCCCGGTCGATCAGCGTATCCGTCCCGGATCCAGTAGCGCCCGTGAAAAGTCCCCATTCCGTGACGGCAAATGTCCCGCTGTAGGTTACCGTCCCTACAGTCGTAACTACGTTGCCTGTCGCGCTCAGAGAGCCTGTCGCAACCCCAGCAATCGCCGTCTGCAGTGCCGTATCCGTGATGGCTGGCGCCGTCGTTCCAGTTCCCGACTGATGGTATTTGCCCGTTGCCGTGTTGGTTCCAACATACAGGGCCGCAATCCAGTCCACCCCTGCGGTCGTAACCAGCTTCGTGGAAATCAGCCCGAGGTCGAAGCTCTCGCCATCCATCCGGATGACCTTGGCGTAAAGCCTTCCGACCGGCCTGGAATCCCCGCGAAGTAGCGAAAGCGGAAAATCCCGCGCGTGGCGGAATCGCAACATCATTTCATGGAAGAGCGCGCGGAGTTTCATGTGCGGCCTCGTGGAGCTTTGCCGGAAAGAATGCGCCGATGTAGCCAGAATGACTGCCAGCGCTGGAGGAATCGGCGCCAAGCGTTCATGCTAGAACAGCGCGACGAGATTGGTCGCCGTGGTGGCCGCGGAATTAACACGAGTGCAGGCAATAGGAAGAACGGAACCGGCTACGGCCCCGGAGAAAACGACCGTAGCGCCTTTGAGCGTTGTGATCGACACATCCCCAGCCCCGCCTACATAGATCGCCCTGCAGGCGTTCGTGAGGTCTTGATCCAGCACGATGGCAACGCAATCCATCGCTGGATCGGATGTCCGACTAGGCGCACTTCCGCTCATCAAGGGCTCCGGGCTCGTGAATAGGGGTTATTTTACGCTGTTTCAGCAAGCAGCCGCGCATATTTTCGGAGCCTGTTGGCCCGCTTGCTTTTGGATGCCCGCAGAACTGCATCCCCCAAAGGGAATATTTCCAGCGGCACCCGCTGCAATTGGCGGCTTCGCTGGTGGGGTCGCGGTGGGTCACGTTACTGGCCCTCCGAGCGCGATCCACGCCGCGGCTGCCGCGAGCGGGACTTGCCCATTGCCGGCGCATTCAATGCGGTCCATCCGAGAGGCCAGCCCATCCACCACTCGGCAAACGCCGGCGTCCGGCGGTGACCAGTCGAATGCACCAGTGTGTCGCGCAGCGGCTTCGATCGCACTTGCGTCTGCTTCGCATAGCCCTCCGCGCTGTAGGGCGCTTTCCAATCGGTCGCGCAGACGGTCGGAAGGCGTGCAATCGCGGCCGGCAAGCTCAGACTTCCCGATCCGTGAACTGCGTTCGGGCCACCCTTCCGGTCCGACGAGGCCAGTAGTGTCGGCAATTTCCCTATCGCCGTCGCAATCCCGTCCCCACTCGTCGGGGATGCCCCCTTGCGGTTGTAGTTTCCGCAGACCGTCAGCGTTGGCAGCGATGCACCACCATCTGTCGCGCTGGTGACCGGCGCCGACATCAGCCGCGGCAAGAACTCCGTCGCGCCAGGCGTATCCACGCGCCACAAGGTCGGCAATGACACGGGGACGCCCTCGGGTCCGAATCTCTGGACTGTTCTCAAGCCAGACGAATTCGGGTCGAACATCGTCAATTGCCCGGATGACTTCTCGGTAGAGCCCGCTTCGCTCGCCGTCGATCCCTGCGCCTCGTCCTGCAGCCGAAATATCCTGGCAAGGGAAGCCCGCTGCGATGCAATCCACTCGGCCGCGCCACACTCGGAAATCGGCGTCTCGCACGTCACCCTCGACGACTTGCAGCCCGGGGAACCATCCATCGGCGCATCTGTCTCGCAGGACCTGGCAGGCGTGAGGCTTCCACTCATAGGCAACGACTGGCGTATGGCCGAGGATGAGGTCGGCAAGCAAGCCGCCTCCTGCTCCTGCAAACAGGTGCATGGTGCGCATGTCACATCGCCTCCCCGAACCTTGCAATCAGTGCCGCATCGGCCAACGCCTTCCCTTCCTCCTTCTTGCCGAGGGCGTCCCATGCCGGCCACAACTGGATCGCTCGGCTGCGTGCGGCGTCCTTGTCCTTGCCGATCAGGCCCGCGCGGCGCTTCCAGGCCTGGGGCGTGACGTAGGTTGCGGGGATCTGCAGGGCGGCGAGCACGCCACAGACGGAGCCCGCGGCATGCCCGAAGGCGAACATGCTGGTGACGCCCTGCCCGGGCATCGCGCCGACGAGCTCAAGGTAGGCGTGCACGTCAGGGCTCATCAGGGACCGGTGGATCCATCGGGCGATTTCCGCGCCGTCCACCCGCTTTGCGCTGCCGACGGTGATGGTGGGCATGCGCATCCACTCGACGGGAGAGAGCGCCCCCCCATCAAGCAAAACCAGCGCGCCCGAAACCCCGGGGTCGATTCCGATGCGGTAGCGGCTCATGCGGCCCTCCGCAGTTCCTGGGCCATCATCAGCATCGGGCTTCCTGCCGCGGCTCGCCTCTTGCCCTTGCGAATGTCGAAATAGAGCCCTCGGCTGATTCCGAAATGCTCCATCGCGGCCTTGTACGTACCCGTCCAGGCCATCACCTCGCGCTCCTGCTCGTCGCTGAGCTTGCGACGCTTGGCGCCCAAGTGAAGCAACTGCGCGCGCTTGGCCGATGACGACACCCGGCGCATGCGATTCGTCAATTCCTCGCGGCTGACTTTCTGGGCATGCCCGGGAGCAACACACGCCGGGTTCCCGCACTTCGACAACAGGCAGTCGCGGGCGGACAAGCTCTTCCCCGCAGCAACCCACGTCCACCGGCGAAGCACGATGTTGTAGTTGACGCCGCCCACCGCAGTCCCCGAAACCGCTTGCCCCTTGCGCTTGAGCGGTAGCAGGAACAGCAAGCAATCGCCATCCCATCGGGTGACGCCGTCGACCCACAACTGGATCTTGGAGCGAACATCATTCGGCAGTTTGGCGTAGTTCATGCTTCCTCCTTCAAAGGCGCCATCGCACGCATTTGCGCGCGCACGGCCAGCTGGTGAATCACCGCATCGCGGCCCACGTAGCCTGCCACCCGCTCCCAGGCCGCAAAAGCCCGGTCCTGCAGCTCGCGGTGCGGGCGAAGGGATTCGATGACCCGGGCGCAGCAGTTCGCGCAACGCACGTTCGCAATCCCGGTGTCAGGACGGATCACAGCTCGGGCGCAGTCGGGGCAGGTCATGCGGCCACCTCCACGCGTGGCGCGATGTATGGACGCACGAAGCTTCCTGCGTGCTCTAGGAACTGCAGCGAGCGCGGATCGAACCAGAGACCGAACTTGCCCTCGAACTCACCGTTGCGCTGCTTCTGGATGTCCAGCACCTGATCGGGCGCGTCGGGTTCCTTTTCGGGGTTCGCTTCCTTCGGGCGGTTGCGCCACAGCGTGATGACGTTGTGCGCAAGATCCGTCACCGAACTCGACCCCTTGATGTCCCATTTCGATGGAACTCGCTCGACCGACTCAGCCGGCTTGCGGGTGTGCACCACGATGTGCAGGTGAAGCCCGGTTTCCTTGGCCACCTCGCACATGCGGTTGATGAAGTCCTTCTGCCCGTTGTAGTCATCGTCGCCGTTGACCACCTTCATCATCGAGTCGATCAGGATGTGCTCGACGCTCAGGGTCTTGCGCGCCCAGCGAATCACGGCGCACAGCCGGTCCACCGGAAGGCTTCCGACGTGGTCGAAGATGAACACCTTTCCGCGCATCACCGCCGCCGCGTGGTCGCATTCCCTCGGGCTCGGTTCGCCCTTCCCCGAAGCCTGGCGGTACATGCGCTCCATGGTCTTGCGCGCCGACATCTCCAGGCTGACGGTCAGGGAGCGATATCCCTGCTGCGAAAAGTCCAGCATCGCCTGCCCGCAGATCATCGACTTGCGCGAGCCGTTGGAGCCCGCCCACAGCGTGACTTCCTCGGGGCGAAATTGGATCTTTCCCTCAGCCTTGGGCCAGCCCAGGGTCGCGTGCCGCTCGACCCCGCCGACTCCCGAAAAGGATTTCTTCAGGTCGTCCAGGAAGTCGTCGGCCGTGCGAACGTGCGCCGAGAAATCCGGAGCGGCCATGTAGTCGGCCAGTTCCATGTCGGATGCGTGAACGATCATCGGATCACCCCAAGTTCGCGCAGGAACCAGCCCATCGTCGGAGCCGAGTACCTGACCGGGAAAAGTTCAACCTCGTAGCCGTCGACGATTTCCACGTCATCGCCTTCGATGGTCACGCGATGCGCGCGGAATGCCTCGTACAGCCGGCGTGGCTTCGGCAGCCACACGAACATCGACACGTCGCGGATGCGGTCGAAGGCTTCGCAGATCTGGGCCTCCAGATCGCGGTCCTGGGCAGCGACAAGGAGCGCGCTCATACGGCACCTGCCCACGGTTGGGCTTCGGCAGGCGCAGCTTTCGGGGCGTACACGTCCTGCCAGCAGTGCGTCGTCGCCTCGTCGAGGACCGTTTCCAGGTCGCAGCCTTGCGCGCGAAGTTCCGCCAACCGGTTGACCATCCGCGTCACAGCTCGATCGGTCAGTGGCTTTTTGATGCGCTTTCGCATGTCCACGAACCCAGACCAAGCCTCCACAGGAACCCATTCAGGGAGCGCAGATCCCTCTTTCTTTTCTTCTCTTCTCTTCTCTTCTCTAGTCCGCTTTTTGTCCGCATCGGAAGCGGACGCTTTGCGGTCTTCTCGTTTGCGGTCGGCGTCTTGGGCTCTACGCTTGGCAGACTGCCCGTTGTGAGAGTCAAAACGGGGGAGCAAGAGCCCTTCCGAATCGCTGTCATCCAACCATCCGACCGACTTCATCGCGGCTGCAAAGCCTTCCCAACGAAGATGCGCGTCGATCGTTTCCAACGTGTATCCGTCCAATCTGCCGTCCTCAGAATGGACATCAAACAGACACCACACGGACATCAGTCCGCCGATCGTCCGCAAGTTGTCCGCTTTCAATGCGGACGCCATGCGGACGACTTTCGGATGGGTCAGCAGGTCCATCCGCATCTTGATCCAGTCACCGGCCATGCACTTCCCCGATCCCACTCAGGTGCGCTTGGGCAGGCCGGGTGGGGGAACCGGCTTTTCGCTCCGTCGAGCTAGCCCTGCGCGACTTGTCGCCGCGGAACTCACGCCGAGCGGCCGCTTCGTATTCCTCGCTGGTCGCGTCCGGGTGCGCTTGCACCCATGCGGCCTTTCGTTGTTCGTAGCGCTCCCAGCTCATGCCGCCTCCGTCTCGGTTCCAAGCATCCCGACCGCGGAAAGCTCGCGATTGCCATCTACGTAAGCAAAGTGCCACCCCTTGCAAGATCGATACTCGCCATTGCAAGTACGAGGGACGGATCCTCCCGCAGCGCCGATGTGTCGCGCAGCTTCCGCTGAGCTTCCAAAAATGCGACTCTCGCCAGTCGACAAATTGACCCCGTATACCGCGCGCGAGGCATGGTGCAGACTGCCCATCTTTCCCAGGTGGCCACCGCTGCTGATGCGGCCGAGTTCACGGAACGCATGCAGACAGTTCTCGGATTGAGTTACCCATTCCAAGTTGGACGCG
>JAEHJW020004164.1_pt1 | contig 12268 bp, 22 predicted proteins | sample 9271431 | NCBI WGS metagenome assembly JAEHJW02
CTCGACCGGCCAACCCAGATTGAACGCCCGCTGCAACAGGACCATGCCAGTTGCCTTGTCCTCGATGTATGCGCCCATTGAGCCCATGAACGCGCCGCACTGCTTGGCATAGGCTTCGCAGTTCTGAAACACCGTAGGGAGCCACGTTTCGAGCAGCGCGCCCTCGATCTGCACCAGATCCCAATCGAGAATGTAGAGGTGCGGCTCGGGGAAATTGTATTGCGCGAAGTAGACCACGCCCGTCCCGTCATGCTGCGCGCCCGTCTTCACCGCAGTGTCAATCACGGCGAAAACGATGTGGCACTTGTCCGGCCACGGGGGTGGTTCGCCGTCAACGAGTAGCTTGGCTTCCTCGAAGAACGAGGCGCCTGACCAGTCAACGAATTCCGCCAGGTATTCCTGCCGGAACACGTCGGGGTGGTTCTTGCGGCGCTCTTCCTCCAGCCACTCGCGGCTTACGTCCGGGTTGCTGGCGCTCTCGGCCCAGAATTCCTTGAACCCGAGATCGGCGTCCTTGCAGACCTTGTAGAAAAAATTCTCGGGGTTGTTGCCGTTTGGTGTGGAGAAAATCCACGTTTCAGCCCAAGGCCGCGTTGCCATCGTTGGCGTGATTGATTTGCGCCAAATCTCGAACATCTGCGGCGATTTGGTGAACGCTGCCTCGTCTACCAGCACCAGATCGTATTCGCGCCCGCGTCCTGCGAGTTCGTTGTCGATCAGGCGCCAAAAGTCGATTTTGCCGCCAGTCGCGCACTTGATGACGCCATCAGTCTTGTTGGACGCCGAGACGATGGGCGAAAGGGTGGTCAGTATCTCGTCGTATGGCTCCTGAAGCTGCTTGTGCTCCGGGGCGAAAACGCCGACCTTTTTCCCTTTGATGGCCAAGGCGCACGCCATCGTGACCATCATTTTCGTCTTGCCAAATCGCCGCCCGCATCGCACCGCGTTTCTCTTGGTCCGCGCGCGGTAGATTTCCGCCTGCTTGGCGTGAAACGTCGGCAGCACGATCTCTGGCATCAGTCCGGCAAACCGCCCTTCACGACGATCTGAATGCCCTTCTCGCCCTCGTCATCCGAGGCAATCCCGTATTTCAGGATCGTATCGGCGGCGCGATTTGCCGCATCCGGCGAAACTCGTTCGTCCAGCAGAGTCTCAACAAGCCGCGCAATGGCTACAGGCGATGCATCGAGGCACCATTGCCGCACTTCGGCTTTGTTGTTGGGGCGATCCGAAGGAGGAATGCCAAGCGCGTCACGACGCGCGGCGATCGCCTCTTTCAGCGTCCTCGGCTTTCCTTCTGACATCTGCCCAATATTTCAGTTTGCGTAAGCGTTGCGCAGTCGAGGATGTATCGAGCACATGGGGCGGATTGCCGTTGCCTGGGCCTTTTGCCGGCCCCTGCCCTTTTCCTTTGCCCCTGACTCCGCGCACAACTACCTGACTGCGCTGCGCTCGTTTGCGGCTCTCGCGGCAGCCTGAGCGCACGCCGCCAAATCAGCGGCCGCCAGAACCAGACCAATCTCGGAAAACGGAGCTTTGACCACCCGCGCCGCGCCGCAATGCGCGGTTCCGGCACCGAGCGCGCCGAAATCGATCGCCACGTCGCCAGCATACCGCTTGTCGCCACGCACTCGACCGAGCCGGACAGGCGCGACGGCATGGCGCTCGCCCCGTGAAGCGAGCACGACAAAAAGCCGCCGATCGCTATCCGCGACCACGGTTCCTGCAAGCATTTGATTTTCCCGGATTTTAGCGCGAAGGCGATACCCACCTATCGCTACATTGCTCCTTTCTGGACGATTTCCCACGCAATGTCAACCGGATATCCCGCGTTCTTAATCTTGATCCTTAATTCCCGATCCGATGACGATGGCGCGGGCGGTGTAGCGCCGAATGCGGGCGTCCATCCGCTTGCTGAAATCGTCCATGCGCTCGTCGTCGTCGGGATGAAGGCCGATCACGATGGCCACGTCCCCGATGCGGTAGCACCAGACGCAGGCGGCGCGGAGCAAGTGGCGCTGGCGCAGCGTCAGGAGCCGATGGGGGCCGCGTAGCCAAGTCGCGGCCTGCGCTCGGCGATGATAGACCATCGGCCCCTGATATGTGTCCACGCGCTCGACCTCGGGAGCGCCGACGCGCGCGCCCGCGAGGATTTCGGTTTCCCTCGCGTATCGCTCCGCCCATTCGTAGTGCGCTTCGGAAATCACGCCGGAGCGCTCCAAAGCCACGTGCAGCCCGCTCTTACGAGGCACCGGGTCCGCGCGCTCGTGCCGTTTGGCCTCGATCCATTCGATCTGCGCGCGCTTGAATTGTTCGGGCGTCGGCGTGTTGACCTGGTTCATGCTTTCACCTGCGCCAGCTTGGTTTTGAGTGCGGCGATCTCGGTTTCCATTTTTGCGAGGGCGGCTTTGATCTCCGTGATGACCGGATTTTCCTTGATCCAAGGTCCGTAGCCGACTTCGCGGATACGCTCGACCACGACGCGCGGGACCTTGGCCTCCTCCGCGATTTTGTCGTCGGTCCAGCCCTCCAAGTATCGGTGCGAATCGTCATCAAAATGCTTGTCGAGAAGGTTTCGGATCGCAACGCGCTGGTGAGTAGTCGGCTGCGGGTCTGGCTTTGGAACGGTCATAGGCACAGGCTCCTTTGGTGTGAAGTTGCGGAGTTCGGAATCGGGGTCATTGGTGCGAGATGGGCGCTTGCAAACTGGACACGTTGCGGTTTCGCGCCCTGTCATCCAGCCCTTTTTGGTGGCAAAGCGCACGATTTCCGGCTCTGACCGGCCTCCCACATTCGGCAGCACGAGGGTTTCGTCGCACCTGGTGCACTCGAACAGCGCGCGCGTCGGGTTGGCGAGCCAGCGGAATGGCTTGTGGCTGAGGCGCCGGCCAGTCATAGCGCTCGCTCATCGTTGGCTGGCCGCAGTTTCTTCCATTCCCGACGGAGCGCAGCGCGGGCTTTTTTTCGCTCCGCCTCAAGCAGGAAAATCCAGTCCCTCAGCAAGTCTAGACGCTCAAGGGGGAACAGTTGCCTGAACTCGGGGGAAACAAAAATTTCCCCTTCCATGATGCCTAATTCGGCTCGGAGTTTGATAAGAAAATCGGAATAGGTCGGCTCAACCTCCGCCGGCAGATCGACCGTTTCCAGATGCGCCGGCAGTTCGCGCGTGGGGCCATGTTCGCTCACAGCCCCAACTCCTTCGCGCGGGCGAGGACGTGGCGGACGCTTGCGGTCGGTCGGTTCACTCATGGTTGTCAAACTCCTGTCCCATTTGGGCTAATTCGGTGAGTGCTTGTTCGCGTAACTGCTTTGACAGGCTCTCCACCTCCGCGCTCAGTTCACGGATGGCGCGGGCGGCGGCGAGTAAGTCGCCCCATTGGCACGCACTCCAGCCTTTGGTCGAAGTAGCGGCGGCTTCCATCAGCGCCTCCACCAGCGCCTTGTGCTCGTCAGTCATTGGTGGTCCTTTCGTCTTCGATTTTGGTCAGTGCCCCATAAGCAGAAATCGCGTCCTTGATGGCCATATTCAGCGTACCTTCTGTGAGACGCACGCTGCCAAGTTTGCCCATTAATTCAACTTGCCACCGTCCAGATGACGTCCGCTCTATATTCCATTTCATCCTGCATTCCTTTCGTGCGGGGTGGGCGTGATGCGAGAATGCCGGTTCCCGCGCCGTAGAGGGGGCGCCAGCGGCCGTTCGGCATTTTGGGCGGTTGCGATACCCCCGGACGCTGAAATGGCCTCTAGCGGCTTCCTGCGGGGTTTCACGATTGCGCCTGTTCTTTATCGGTTTCCGACGCGCGCGCGGCGGTTCGGATCGCGCCGCACGTGCATTCCCACGGGTATTGATCCGTCCACCAGTCGCAGTTCGGCGCGTGGCGTAGTGGCGGAATTTCGCGCTTGCTCATCGTGTCGTGTCCTTCGGGTTCATGCCATCACGCACCGGAACGCCGGGCTTGGCGCATTCCGGGCATCGCTTGTTGGGTGTGCCGAGATACTGCCCGCTCGTGATGCGCCAGGGTTTGCCGCAATCCGGGCAATCCGTTTCCCAGAGATTGAGATTGGACGATGCGCCGTCTTTCCGCGTGTAGGGCTCGCTACCGATCCATCGGTATTTCTGCCCCTTGATGACCACGCCAATCGTCGCGTCGCTCATACCAATTTTCCGTCAGAAATGTCCCGGCATCGGAAAGGGGACGGGACACCCCTACTCTGTAGGGGGTGTCCCGCCCCCCACCTCCCGATTTGCCAAATGTCCCGATTGTCCCGGTTTAATGTTATTTTTGTCCCGGTTTTTGTCCCGCTATTCGTCATCTGTGCTAACTCCATTTGAGCCATTCCGCACAACCCAGACGCGACCTTTAAGGAGGCCGACAACTCTACGCTCGACCAGTTCGTCTGCTGCTCTGCGGAATGCTTTCTTCTTTGCTTCCTGTTCCGCGCCTGCCATTGCGGCCTCATAGAAGCGCTCGCGCCACCACGACTCAGGAACGCTGGTGGCGCCGGGCGGCAGTCCGAAACCTTCGGCGCCGCTCGACGCGCAAAGGTCTGTGAGCACATCAAGCGCCCGCTTGGTGTGCCCTTTGAACGACCGGCGACGATCAGAGGCCGCGCCCGCGGCTTGGTCGGCGGTCGGTAGCACGACGCAGGAAGTGACAGGCTTTCCGCGTCGATTGTTTCCCAGCTCGAGTACGCTAAGCTCGAACGAGAAAACATCGCCTTTCGGCATATCGCGCTGTTTCCGGACTTCGGCGCATCGGGCCGTTCCATCAGCAACAACTTCGATTTCTGTGTCTGTTGCGCCGCGCAGGCTGCTATGGCCGCGCGCGCCTTTTGCTTGTTCCTTGCCTGAGTGATGCACCCAAGTCAGATGCGCGCCGGTCGCTTGCCGGATCATGTCGCCGGTCTGGACAAGGGCGCCCATGTCCTCGGAAGCGTTCTCGTTGCCGCCTGCGATGGCGCGGGCGAGGGTATCGACCACGATCAGTTTGAGCGGGATTTCCATACGCTCGGCGACCGCTTTGCATGTCTCAATGACGGCGCCGGCGTCCGCAGTTGGATCGAGGAGGTTGAGCGCGACTGTGACAACGGCGAGGGGAAGTCTGGCATCTTCCAGCCCGTAATGCGCCTTCCAGGCCGCGATACGGTTATAGATGCCGTGGGCACCTTCGAGGGCGAGATAGAGAACGGCGCCGTGCTCAACGTCCCTGCCGTTCCAAGGCTTGCCGGCGGCAACGTGAAACGCCAGGTCTGATACCCAGAACGTCTTGCCCGCGTTGCTCTCTCCGTAGACGACGCTCATCGCGCCCTCGATCAAGACGCCTTCCACAAAATCGGCGGCTTCAAGATTTGGCTGCACATCCTCGAACAGGATGTATGGCAGGCACTTGCCCGGCGCCTGCTTCGGGATCGTCTTCGCCTTCGGGAGTGCCGAAACGTATTCGCCCCATTCGCGCTGCACGTCCTCGTCAGTGACCGGGGCGAAATCCAGATCATCGAGAGAGACGGCATCGGATGGGGCGGCTGTTGGTCGTTCGGGTGGCTGGCGTGGCGCGCGGCCGCCGTCATCGAGGCCACGATCGACTTTCTTTTCGATCTCCTGCCGCGTCCAGGCTGGGCCGGCGTTGACCATGCGTTCGCCTGCCGCGATCAAGCTGGATCGAGCCACGGCGCGGTCGATCTGGCCACCTGCCACGAGGGCGCCTAGTTTGAGCGCCGCGGCGTTAAGCGTGTGTTCCTGAGTGCCGGGGATTGCGCCGGCAACCGCGTCACACTCTGCGTCGAGCGCGCGCAGGCCGTAGGGAGTCGCGCCGGATGACGGAATAGCGGGGCGCGCTGCTGGCGCTGCTGGTGGTGTATCTTCGCGCAGGCAGGCGCGGATCAGCCATCGGGGCATTTCCTCAATGGGCGCGGAGCTCTCAAGGTGATAGCCCGGAGACGGCGGCCAGATCACGTATCCGCCCTCGCCTCGCACATCGACGCCGGGCGCGACGCGGGACGCGCTGTTGCGGATTTCGACACCTTCCGGCGCCTTGAACAGCAAATGCAAGCCCCCCGATCGCGTCTTGTGCGTCCGGGTGGGTGGGAGCGCATCGGCGTTGGCGTGCAGCCAGTCCATCCCAGGCTGGCCGTGTTTGATGTCGATGTCGATTACGACGATGCCGGATGGTGAGCCGGTCGGCACCCCGATCATCTTTGCGGCGGGAAGGCTGAACTGTGTGCGGATTTCCGCAGGCTCGGTCGTCGCTGCCTTGAAACCGCCTTTGACGCACGGACGCTTCATCGCGTCGCAGGCAAAGACGGGGAGCGTGATTTGTCGGGCGGCGTCCGCAAGCTGGCTCAAACGCGCGCCTCCACATAGGCGGCATAGATCAGCGTCGCATCGTCAATATCTCGCTCTGTGTATTCCTCGGGCTTCAGCTTCGCCACGTCCATCAACCGGGCGAAATCATCGTCCGGGATCATGCGGCTGTATTCGCTGATAAGCACCTGCACGCAGTCCCACGCGCGGCGTTGCACGAGGGAGATGACAGGAGGCGCGGGGTGATTTATATCGGGTTCAGCCATATCAGCACCTCATTTGCTGTTCGTGGTCAGAGCCGCGCTCGGTGTTGGTAGCACCGTCGCGGCTCGTCTGTTTTAGCGCCGATCCGCCAGTTGCGGAAGTAGGACCACGTGCGGCGTCGGGGTATTTGTCGAGAAATACTTGCAGAATACGCGCGCGCCACATTTTCACGATGTCGCGAAACTCATCGCGGGGTGTGCATTCAGCAAATAGCGTAAGCCAGTGTTCCAAGTTTTCACCGGCCTTTGTCATCGCTTCTATGTCGTATGCCGGCGCGATCGCTGCTCGCGTTTCCGTGGCGGCGAATTTGATCTCGGCTTGAGACGGAGTGCGGGGTTTCATATTGCCGCCCTTTCGCGGATCAGCCAGCCATGCCGAGCAATCAGCGCAGCCTCGGCCCGCCCGTCATCTTTTGCGCGGGCGAAACGTTCAGCGTCGCGCGGCCATAGCCTCATGGCAGCTTCACGCGCTGCGCCCTTGTCCGCTGCGATGCCCGCGCTCTTTTTCCAGGCTTGCGGCGTGACGGGTGCCATAGGGAGGCGCAATGCGGCCAGAACCCCCTCGACCATGCCGGCGCCATAACCAAATGTGAACGCGGCGGAGGCACTTTGGCCGGTTATGCCTCCTACTTTTTCCAGCACGACCATCACCGTGTCGTGTGCCGTCTGTTCGAGAAGCTGGGCCAATCGCGCGGCGGCAATCCGCTTACGGTCAGTCTTGCCCACGCGGACCAGCACCGTTGGCATGTCGTCAATGTTGACGATCTGGCCTGATCCGTCGAGAACCGCGATAGCGCCGGATGTGCCGGGGTCGATGCCGATGAAGAGGCCCATCACATCCCCAGCGCCCGGCGGTAGGTATCAAGCAGAAGCTCCTGCTCCTCGACCTCTGCCGGTTCCTGCTTGCGAATGCGGATCAGCGCGCGGAGGGCCTTCACATCGAAGCCAGCGGACTTCGCCTCCTTGAACACGTCGGCTTTGTCATCGCCGAGCGCCTTGCGCTCCTCCTCGAGCCGCTCGATGCGCTCGACGATGCTGCGCAGCACGCCTCCGGTTTCGGTCTCGCCGCTGTTGTGTCCAATGTCGCTCATGATTTTGCTCCGTATTTCGCGTTCCAGCACTCCGCGCACCAGGCGCGCGGCTTCGGTTCATGGAATGGGGAAAAAGCCACGGACACCGCGCCGCAGTCACAGACTGGCAGCCTGATCCGCGCTCGCGTGTCGTCGCATGGGTGTGGGATGGGGAGCGCCGCTCCGTTGTCGGCGACGAAGGGGGTCATTCTGCTGCCGCCGAAAACAAATCCTCCGCACTCGCCTCGAATGCATCGAGATGGCGGCAAGCCTGCGACCAGTAATTCGCCTTCAGTTCGGTGCCGATGAACTTGCGTTTGTGTTTCAGGCTCATCGCCCCCTCGGAGCCGATGCCCATAAACGGACTGAAAACCACGTCGCCGGGATTGGACCAGAGAAACAGCGCGTTCTCGATCAAGTCGAGTTGCAGCGGGCACAGATGCTTTTCCTCGTCGCCCGACTTTGGCAGCGCGACACCGGTTTCGCTTGATGCGTTCAGGGTCCGCGTCTGGTTGATATCCATCCAGACCGGTGAGGCGAGCTTCTGCCAGGCTTCGACGGGAAACATATTCCGGTCGTGGCTGATCGGCTCGGCTCGCTCGCCGGGCTTCCGAAACACGCAGAGGTAATCTGGCATCCCGACGCGCGACCTGCTGCTGTCTTTCGTTACCTGCTTATAGAGCAGCCCGAGCGCCTTGGTCCGGGTCATTTCAACCACAGGATCGCGCCAGATGGTGACGCGCGAATGCAGGACGAAGCCTGCCTCTTGATGGGCGCGGACGATATCGCCCATGAAATCCTTCAAGCCGATTTCGCCATCCTTCCACTTTGTCGCCGGCAGGTCCGAACAATGGACGGCGGAAAGCGTGCCGGGCTTGTGCAGGCGAAACATCTCATTGACGAGGAACTGATAGTGAGTGCGAAACTCGTCGTCCGACGAGCAGTTGCCCATGTCGGATTCGTTGTCGGAATAGACGAAGATCGCGGCGAAAGGTGGCGAATAGACCGAGAAGTCAATCGACGCATCCGGCATTTGCCGGGCCACTTCGACGCAATCGCCGTTGATTGCCGACCAGTTCCGGCCGTGGGCATCATTCAGGCAGCGGAGCGCAGCCATGCTGGTAGCCTCCCGATATGTGTGGGGTTGTATTTGACCTTGGCGTGGCGGTTACCGGCATAAGCGGCTCGCTGCATGGCCTCGGCCATTGCTCGTTTCATCTTGCGGTGGTCATCCGCTTTGCGGTCGATCACGCGCCCGATCTGATCCTCGCCCTCGGCCACTACGATATGAACCTGCACAGGGCGAGTTTGTCCGAACCGCCAGCAACGACGAACGGATTGATAGAATTGCTCGTAGGAGAATGATCTGCCGACGTAGATCATGCGGGCGCAATGCTGAAAATTCAGCCCCATGCCGGCGATGCCGGGCTTCGTAATCAGCGTGCATCCGCCAGCCAAGAAACGCTCAATCGCAGCTTCTTTGGCCTCCGGCGTCATGCTGCCGCGCAACTCGACGGCGGCCGGAATTCGCGCCTTGACGGGATCCGCTTCATAGTCGGTATCGACCCAGACGAGCCACGGCTCGCCGGGTTCGGCAGCTACAAGAGCCGCAGCGGCTTCGGCGCGGGCATCCGCCGTTTGCCGCTTCACCTCGTGCATATTCGTCGCGCTGAGGTCGTCGATAAACAGCGAGCCCGCCGGCGCCCGCAGGTCGCCATAAGTCGCGTGCCGCACCACTTCCATCGGTGGAAGAACGAAGCGGGACGCATCAAACCCCAGATCGGCGGGTGTCTCAGCGCAGCGCGCCCATGACGCCACCCAATCCCAGAAATCCTGAACCGCAGACCGCTTCAACCGCCAGTGCTGGCTTGCCGTTGATGTGTCGTTGATGAACCACCGAGCCAGCATTTCCTGCGCACGCATGATCCCGAGGAACTCGGCGTGGTTGCCAAGCTCCATGTGATCGTTTGGGGCCGGCGTAGCTGTCGCGCAGAGGCGATATGGCGTGTTCTGGAACCGCTCAATCAGCGATCGCGTCGTTTTGCCAGTGAAAGACTTCAGGATGCTGCTTTCGTCCAGCGCGACGGCGCCGAACGCCCCAACGTCCAGCAGATCGAGCCGATCGTAATTGCAGACATTAATGCCCGGCCGCACGTCGGACGCATCACGCACGACGCAGCACTCGTAACCGAACTTCGCGGCTTCGCGCTCGAACTGCTTGGCGACGGCGAGCGGCGTCAGGATCAAGGCAAATCCATTGCTTGCCCGCGCCATCTGCTCGCACCATTCCAGGATGCAGGCCGACTTGCCGAGGCCGGTATCGAGAAACAGCGCGGCGCGGCCTTGGCGGATGCAGAAATCGACGGCGGCGCGCTGATAGTCGAACAGCGCATCATGCATCGGCGCCGGGTCGACGCCGGTCGCGACAGGGCGGGGAGCCTTCGCAGCGAGGAAGGCGGCGTAATCTGGACTGATCATGGGCGCCGAAACCTTCCCGTCGCCGGGTCGCGCGTGATCCCCATAGCTTGGCGGAACGCATCAGCCAGCGTCCCGCGCCCCCAGGAGAAGGTCACAAACAGAAAGCAAACCCCCGGAAACAGGCCGGTATGCAAAATGCCAGGGCGCCGTGGTCGATGAATTTCGGTGATTAGGACGCTCATTTTCTCTCCATGGCGCGCAGCAAAATCTCCTGACATTCAGGATCGTGGCGCGCGAGATTGAGTGCGGAGACGAGATCGGGGCCACGCGGCCCACCAACTGGAGCCGGGATGCGGCGCAGGCTGTCCACCGCTCCCGGCACCAGCACGGCGACACCACGCCGCCGATAACGACCGGACGCGACCGCCGAAACCTTGGCCGCGCCCGGCACCGCATCACCACGATGCGGATGGGCAATGGGGAAAAATGCCCCGCCAGCAGGAGCCAGCGGGGCGAGTTGGCGCCCGAAAGCGCACAGGGAGGAGAAACGTCCAAAGGCATCAACGCCGCGCACGGAGCGCGCTACGTGTCGCCGGGCGATGCCAGACCGGGCGACAGAGGGGATCACGCCGCGAGCGCCATAGCTGCGGGAGTGCCGCCGGTGGGAGCGTCGCCGCCCGTTGTGGGGGGAGGCGATTGGCGACTAAGCGCGTTCAGCCGCGCCGCAAGGCCGTTCAGTTCGGCAAGCGATTCGAGAGAAACGTTGCCGCTGATTCCGAGTTCGACAAGCAGAAAGATGAAGCGGCTTGCCGCCGCATTATTCACATGCCCGTGCGGCCAGCGAGGAACGGAATTTGCGAGTTCTTGAAGGGTCATGCCAACGCGCTCGCGTGGTCGTTAGCGCAGCTCGTGCAGCTGTGACACAGCCGCTTTACCTTCGGCGGATCGAGGTGCAGAAACTGGTTGCCGCACCGCAGGCACTTCCGGGCGGTAGCCTCTGCGCCGTCCGTCCGCTGAACGCGGCGAATGCCCAGCCTGCCCAGCAAATCCTTCACCCGCTCCTGGTGAATGCCCAGACGCTCGGCCATTTCGCTCTGCGTCAGTCCGCTAGCCGCCATCTCGGTAAGCGCCGGGGCGAGCGCGCGGCGCCGCTCCTCGGCCTCCTTACCCTTGTCGCGCGGAGGCAACCGCAGCCGCCGGCGCCAGTAACTCAGGGTGTTGACGCGCTCACCCATCATCGCCGCGATCTCGGGATAGGTGAATCCCTCGTTCCACAGCCGCGCGAACTCGGCCTGCTCGGCCCTCATTCCGGGGTTCCTCCATTCGCGAAATCAGCAGCGCGGACTTTACCGTCTGTTTCCGCTTCAATGCGTGCAAGAAGCGCCGCTCTGGGTATGCGTCGTCCTGTTTTGTAATCGTGCAGCCTGGACGGGGAAATACCCAAACGACGGGACATTTCTGTAAGCCGCAGGCCGCGCTCAAGCATGTAAACTGCGAGTTTCATGCGGTCGAATGTAACGCGATAAAATTTCGCGTCAAGCGCAAAATTCGGTTGACGGGGTTTCCGCTCTGTGCGAAATTCCGTCATGCCAATTCATGGAGACACCAATGCCATTCAGCCGACAAGACCCCAACCTGCCCGACGGCGTAAGCAACGCCATGATCGACGCCCATTTCGGCGTCACCCCCTACGACGATGCAGTGGACGACGAACTCGGCGTTTACGACGAGGCGGTGGACGCGATCAACATCGCACAGCAGCGAGTCGCCAGCGCGTTTTCGTGGCTCGAAGCCGAATTGACTCGGATCAAGGGCGAAGCCAAGACGAGGGCGCTTGCGGATCGGCTTGACGACACGCTCAAGGCGCTTCGCTTCACCGAAACCGACGCCATTGACGGTTGCGCTTCAGCAATCACTGACGAACTCGGCAAGCGCGATCACGTCCTCGACTATATCCGCGAGGAGATCGTGGAAGCCGCGCAGCCTGACCCCGATTACTATCGCGACCTGCGGGACGGCGTGTGATGACATCTCCGATCATTGTTGACGGCCGCGTGATGACCGTAGCCGAATTCGAAAGCGCTCACGGCCTCCACGTCGGCGGATCGCTCGACCTCAGCTACACGAGCATCACCGCGCTGCCGGACGGCCTGCACGTCGGCGGGGCGCTCGACCTCCGGGGCACGAGCATCACCGCGCTGCCGGACGGCCTCAC
>JAEHJW020008782.1_pt3 | contig 12268 bp, 16 predicted proteins | sample 9271431 | NCBI WGS metagenome assembly JAEHJW02
AGCGGCACTTCTTCGGTGACGAACTATCCCTGTGTCGGCGATCCGGTCGTTATCACCGGGTCCGTTCGGTGGCGCGGTTTGGCGTCGAGCCGGTACAACACCGGGGTGACCCTCAGTATGGTTCGTGACGGCACCACCACCGTCGGCACCAAAACCATCCAGATATCGGGAGGAGGGATCACGGGTGAGCCGGAATGGAACACGACCACCACCAGCTTCAACTTTACCGATACACCGGCCGCAGGCAATCACAGCTATTCCCTGATGCTGGCGTATCTGGATATGAGTCTGCCAGGCGCGATTGCCGTCACGGAGTCCATGACGGTGCTCCAGCAAAGCCTGACGGTCACGCTGAACAGCACCACCGGGTTGGTAGTGGGCGATTACCTGGTGATCACCGCTATCCAGGGATTGCCGCAGCTCAATGGCACATTCCCGATCCAGAGCATCAGTGGGAACAATGTGATTGTGCCTACCACCAGCACCGGTGGCGCCTACGTGAGTGGTGGCAACTGGACGGTCCAATACAACAGTGCGGATCAGGTAGCGGAGACACGCTATTACGTGATGACCCAGGTCGAGACGCTCGAAGGGATCACCATGGAGGGCCCACCGAACTCCCCTATCGGGCCGCTGACTGTTTATCCGAGGGAACCCGTGGTGCTGAACCTGCCGGCGCGCAGCAACACCAATATCACCGCACTCAACCTCTACCGCACCAATCCCAACAACTCCAGTACCGAGGAATTCCAGTTTGTGACGCAGCTGGGATATCCGTGGGCTGCAACCTATACCGATGTGGCCGACGCCTCGACGCTCGGTGAAGTCTTGTCGAGCGCCGATTACGACGCGCCCCCCACCAATCTGGTGGGTCTCACAACGCTCCCGAATGGCGTCATCGCCGGATTCTATGACAATGTGCTCTGTCCGAGTATGCCGTATCTGCCGCACGCCTTCCCGATTGAATATCAGATTTCCGTCGAGGAGACCATCGTTGCATTACTGCCGTTTGGCGGTGTGTCGGTTGCGATCCTCACCAATGGCCATCCCTACATGGTCGAGGGCAGTGACCCGTCGCAATACGTGACGCAGCGGCTCGAAGCCACATTCCCGTGCGTGTCCAAGCAAAGCGCTGTGGATATGGGGTATGCCGGCATCTATGCCACCAACGAGGGTCTCGTGTTGGTGGATCTGGAGAGTGGCATTGATATCATGACACGCGACCTCTGGACACCTGAGCAGTTCGCCGCCCTCAATCCCTCCACATTCATTGCCGGGCGCAGCCACGACCGCTACGTGTTTTTCAATGCGACGGGTGGCTTCATGTTCGATCCCAAGGAACCGCGGGCTCGCCTCGTACAGTTGAACTTCGTGGCGACCGCGGCTTGGACCGATATCAATACTGGCGATCTCTATCTGGTCGTGGGCGGAGAGATTGTCAAATTCGATGACGACAGTGCCGCGACGCAGCAGACCTATTCGTGGACGAGTCCCGAGTTCGTGAGTGAACAGCCTAGCTGGATGTCCGCCATCCGCGTGCGCGGTGATTTCAGTGCCGGTGGACCGACCATCACCCTCTTTGCGGATGGCAACCAGGTGTCTTCGGCCACCTACGCCAACGGAAATGTTCAGCGGCTGCCGGCGGGTTATCTTGCCAAGACGTTCTACATAGTCATCACCGGTTCCAAGCAGCTCTATGAAGTAGCGCTCGCGAGCAGCCCCAACGAGATCGCGGCATGAGCAATCCCCTCGATAAGGTTCCGGCGGGCGTCGACCGTGGCCTGTCGCGCTGGCTCTCTCAGGTTCGGGATGCCATCACCTCATTGCAGAATCCGCAGGCCGCTGGCGGCAAGATCGTGGGTGCGCAGCGCAATATCACGATTCCCGCTCCGATGCTTCTCTCGGTGGTACGCACATACAAATCGCAGAGCACCATTCCACCGGCCGACCAATCCGACCAGAGCAATCAGCCGATCGTCTGTGATCTGACGTTTTCGGAGGCGCCCTTCACGATCCAGATTGCGCGCGGCATCACCACCACCCTTCCCGATAGCGCCACGATCGTGGGCACTACAAACAGCCTGTATTTCGAGGACAGCAAGTCGCCTGGTTCCGATGCCGCCTACTTCGTGCGTTATATCTCGACGCCGTGGGGCAATACGGCGTGGACCGGCCCGTTTCCGATCACTGTGGATTCTGCGCCCGATGGCGCAGTCGTCGCGGGAACGCCACCTGACGTGAATGATGCCGTCGGTTGGGAGCCGAATACCGCCTACGATGACAACACCCTCATTGTGACGCCAGCGCCGAATTCCTACACGCAGGTCGTGACGAACGCCGGGACCAGCGGAGCGACCGCACCCGTTTGGAACAACACGCCGGGTGGGACTACCACGGACGGCACCATCACATGGACGAACGCCGGCTACATCACTTACATGCAGATTCTGTCCTCGCACACGCTGGCCAACGTGGCTTTCAACTACCGCGGCGTGTGGAGCAGTGCAACGGCCTATGTGGCAGGTGACGAAGTGGTGTACGGCCAAAGTTACTGGCTGTGTGTGGCACCGAACACCAATAGTGCGCCAGCGACCAACAATGCCAACTGGGTGGTCATTGGCAGTTATGCGGCCTTTGAGGGTGTCTGGAACAGCACCACTAATTACGCCGTAGGCGCCGAGGTGATCTACGGCGGAGCATTCTGGATTGCGCTGGTTGCAAACCTGAACTCACCGCCGTCGGTTTCTAATACCAACTGGCAGATGGCTGGCATCACAGGTTCCAATGCCTCGTTCAACGTGACCGCAGCCGGATGGTACGAAGTCGCGCTCTCGGACAACAGTGAATATGCTGACTACCGCTGCGCCTTCAATGCCGATGTGAGCGTGGTGAATGGTGGAACGCAGGGAACGTGTAGCTTCAAGGTCACGAATGACAGCACGGGTGCCAAGGGAGCGCTCACGTTGGTGCACGGCGCCAACGGGATTGCGATCACGCAGGCTCGTGTCCGCATTGACGGTTTAAACCACACTGCGCTTGACGTATATGTCAACTGGACTAGCGGCACACTCAATGTCGCCGTCACGGTGAATCCGGTACAGGGCGCATGGAACAGCGCCGCTGCGCAAGCCGGATTGGCTGCAACGGCCGGAACCGTTGAGCAAACTCTCAACATGGACCCGTCCGGTACGGGTACCAATCCCGGTGGAACTGGCCACATCGGGCCAGGAAACAAATGGCATTTATTTCTGGATTCCGGAGATTTCTGGCACGGTGCTGCTCATATTGGTAATGGAGCAGGGCCTGGACTGGATGGTGTCTTGAATGGCACTACCTATGGCCGACCCTTAAATACAGCATTAACCTCTGGACAGGTTGATCTCAGCCAACCTGGAGTCATCGGCAAGACTTTAGCATATGTGGCGGACGATCTGGCTGGTACAGGCCGTTCGGCGCACGTGGTCGGTCTGTTGGCAAACCTTCCTGCGGCGGGAACAGCGGGCAGAACTTACCTTGCCACCAATGCGGGGACACAGGGGATTCTGTACCGGGATACCGGTACTGCCTGGGTTGAGGCCGGCGTTGGGCATCTAGCAGACATCAACGGCACTACAGATAATCTCACTCCTGGAACTGCTACGGATGTAGTCAATCAGAGCAACCTGACCGGCGGCAATGTGGACCTCGGAAAATCGGGAGGAGTGGCAGGAAAAAATACAGACAATATTTCTCCTGGAACTGGCACGGGTGCCACCACTCAGGCCGTCACCGGCGCACCCCGCAATCTGGTGCCGGATTCCGGCATCAAATCCCAGACTGTCTACTGGCCGACCATGGTCAATCTGGGTGTCATCAATGGATTTCATCAAGCTGGCACCTCGGGCGGGAACGCGTTTGAGTATGTTGGCACCGGAGCGGCTGCTGTCGCTACCTATGCGGAGAGCTCCATCATCCCGGTAGAACCGGGAGTGACCTACGCCTTCCGTGCTTTCATCAACGCGCAGAATGTGACCGCCGGTTCGCCATACTGGTTGCTGGAATCCCCCGATCGAGCCACCAATTACTTGGTCATTTCGCAAACAGCCGGGCAAGCGGGAGTTTTGACAGGCACGTGGACGGCGCCTGCCGGAGTGACCGAGGTTGCGGTGGAAGCGAACGCGAATGGATGCACGGTGACGAGTGGTGCCTACGCGCATTGGTGCGATCCAAAACTGGAGGTTGGGAACGTCTCGACTGCCTACAATGAAAATGTGGCAAGCGATAGTGCCGGTTCCCTGCTGATTGATGCCGGAAACAGCGGCCATATCCGGCAATGGGCGCACCCGTACATGTCAGCCGGGGTTCAGGCTGCCATCACGAGCGCGGGCGCCGTCGCGGTCGTGTGCTCGGCGTTGAACAACACGGAGCAGGGGACCGCGTATGACGGCGTGGCCGTCACGTTTTCCGTCGCGTATCCAGCCGGTTCTACTCCTATCGTCATCTACCTCCCCGGCGGCTTGACCTACAGCTCGGCGCTGACGGGCTCGCAGCAGCAGATTTTCCAGGTCACGGCGCTTACCAACAACGGCTTTACCCCCTCTCTCAAGCTGCAGCAGCTGGCAACGGCGACGAATGACAGCGTGAATTTCACGCCGTACAACACCAAAACCACGAGCGCGTCGGCCGCGCTGGCAGTTCCAAGCGGCGATGTCATCATCAACGGCGCGATGACGGTGAATTTCAGTGTGTATGTGCCGGCGGACAGCACCGATTCCGTGACCCTCACTGTGGCGGGCACGCAGGAATGGAGCAAGTCCCTGGTGACTGGAGGCAGTGCGAAAACTTTCAGCTTCAGCATCCCGGTCACCAACACCGCAGCCGTGAACGGTTCCACCGTCGTGGTGGCAGACACGTTGGGCGGCGTGGAGGCCACGGATGTGACGTATCAAGTCGGGACCTCACCGACACAAACGTCCGCGACGCCATCCGGCGTAAGTGGTGTCCCGTTCATCGTGTTACCTCCCCAAATGTAATTCCAAAATGGAAGTCTTTTTACCCTAACCCGGAGTCAACGACGATGCCAGTCAAAAATATCAAGGTGCGCGTGGACCGCATCGAACAGGAACAACAGGAGCACCGGCAGCTCCTGGGTCATCACCAACTACACATTGACAAGCTGGAACACAATGTCAATGAGATCCGCGTGGCCCTCGCGAAAACGGCTACCAAGGAAGACGTGCTCGCGGTCGGCACGGAGACGCAGACGGCCATCAACGGCATCCTGCGGGATGCATTAAATACGGCCCCCGAGTATGCGGTGGTCGCCATGACGCAGGCGCAAGTGAATGCCGCGGAGGCTACCAAGCGCGCCCATTGGATCATGGCGATCTGCGCAGTCATCACGGCATTACTGGCTGCCAGCGGTATCACGGCGACGCTCTGGCCGCATCTGGCTCCCTTCTGGTGAGCCGTGGACCTGGAAACCCTCTACGCGCGGTTCCGCCGGAGTCGCGCATTCCTGAGCGCCCTGGTGGCGCTCGTGGCTGTGTGGTTGGCTCTGCACTTTGTCTTTGGGGTGGACCGCGACTTCGGCGCCCTCAATCTCACACTGTCTGTCGAAGCCACGCTGGGGGGCGCGATTCTCTATATCGCGCTCGAACGCAGCGAGGAATTGCAGAAACGACAGCTCCAATACATCGCGGACCTCAGTGAGGCCATCCGCGATCTGCTTCTGGCCCATCAAAAGGAACATGCATCCGAGGAGAGAAACCCATGAGTTATCCGCAAGCATTGCAATTCACACTGGTGGCAGAAGGTGGTTACAGCAATCAACCCAACGACCATGGCGGAGTCACCGATCATGGCATCACGCAGGCTACGTACGACACCTATCGCGCTCTGGTGCACCAATCCCAGCAGGATGTGGCGCTGATCACGGACCCGGAGGTGCGGGATTGCTATTTCAAGCTCTTTTGGCTCCCCGCGCATTGCAACGAGATGAGTACGCAGCTTGGGGTGTGCATGTTCGACTGGGCTGTGAATCATGGCCCTCCTGGCGCCATCCGCACCCTCCAAGAGACGCTTGGACTGGACGATGACGGCATCTACGGTCCCGAAACGCGGCGTACTGTGGCGCGCGCAGACCAGTATGACCTCTGGGAGGCACTCAACAAGGAACGGCGCCAATGGTACCTCGATGATGCCAGCGCCCATCCCTCGCAACGTGCATTTCTGACTGGATGGTTGAATCGCGTCGATCGCCTCAATGCTTACGTGGAGACACTATGAACACCCTCATCCGCACCCTGATTGTAACCGGCGTGGCCGCATTCATTGGCGCGCTGCTTTCCGCCCTGTTCTTGCGCAGGAAGACCGTGAAACCACTGACGGAGCCCATATCGTCGTATATCACGGGTTCGTATGGGTGGCTGACGAGCCTCGGTTTCGCAGCCCTCATGGGCTCACTCCTGCTCCTGGCGCATTGGGCGCCCGGACCCCTCTGGACGTGGCATCTACCGCTGTGGAGCGCTGCGGTCGCGCTGATGGGGGTAGTCGGCACGAAATGGGCACAACTCGATTCCGGGAGTAGTACGCTTTACGCTGACTTTGAGGATGCGCATCTGCTGAGTGCTGCGATCGCCTTTGGTGCCCTCACATTCGCAGAACTCCATTCTCCCCTCGGGTTGGGTTTCGTCTGGGCCCCTTGGGCGGCCATTATCCTCGCCGTCGGCTTCACGCTGCTGAAGAGCTCCCAGACCACCCTCTTGGAATGGTCCTACACGGCCCTGATCCTGACTTGGTTCGGATGCCTACTCAGATAGACACCAGGGCACGAAATGCGTTCCGAACGCATGGTGTACAGCCACAGCTATAAGACTGTTGTGGCCGACGGGCCTTATAGAGAGCTCAGTTTATAAAAATGGAAGTGGTGCTAGCCGAAGGTCACACATTGTCACCCATTTGAACTGGCTGTGTTACCGTCAATGGGACATTTTGTCTGAGTGGGATTCGGCATGTTCGAGCGCATCCAGTCAATGATCGGCAGTTGTATCAGTATGGTGCGTGGCTTCACGGTTGCTCCCCTCCGTGGACTGGCCCAGGGACGGCTGTTTGTGCAAGCCGATGGCACTACCGACCTTTCGCGCGTTCTGGGGGCTGTTTCCATCCTCGGCTATCTCTTTTTGCAGGGCTGGGCGCTCATTGCGCTCAAGCAAACATTCGACGCCGGCGCATTCGGCGGCGGCTTATCGGCCGTCTGTGGAGGCGCGGGTGTTTTCATTCTGGCTCACAACTACGCCAGCAAATAGAGAGGCGGTAATTGCCATGAACTTCCTCTATAAGTATCTCGCCTATGGTTTTGTTGTGATGCTCATGTTGGTTGGCGGCTTCATGGTTGGGCATCACGAAGGCAGCTTGGCAGGGACGGCCGAGGTCAATGCGTTACGCGCGTCCATAGCCACACAGACAGCCAGTGCTTCCCAAAAAGCCGCGCAAGTTCAACAGCAGGCTGATGCCGTCGCGCTCGCACAAGCGGAAGCGGCTGTGCAGGCTGCGAATGCCGCGGCTGCTGCGCGTGCCAACGATCTTCAATCCGCCCATGCCGCGCTCTCGCGGCTCAAATCAGAGGTATATGCGTATGCGAAAGGCACTCCTGAAAATAAATGGCTTACTGAGCCTATTCCTGGCGACATTGTTAGCCGCATGTGCCTCTACACCGGTCGCCCTACCGCCTTCAATCGTGCGTGTGCCGGAAATACGGTACCTCCCGATTCCAGCGGCCGACCTTGAGCCGTGCATGGTTCCGGTCGGCAAGCCAATCGTGAACGGCGATCTTCTGCTGCATGACCAGGCGGCTATGCAGGATCTCAAGAACTGCAACAAACAACTCGCGCGTGCCCGCGCCAAAAACGGCGCTCCCTCCATCCCCATCCCACACCCGGAGTAATCACCATGCGTCCGCGTTTACCCGACATCAGGTTCTACACCACGGCCCTGTTCTCGATCGCCATGCTTCTGTATACCGCCTTTCCTATTGGGGCTCATGCTGCCGATTGGGTACAGGTGGGAACGTTTGTGGGCGCCAAGGGCGTCTCCACCGATGAGTACTACGCACCCACGACAGTGCAATCCTTTGCGCTCGGTGAGCTGGCGTTAGTGCGCGAAGATAGGGCTGGACAACCACCAGCGTATTTCCAGGTGGCCATTGATTGCCATGACCACGAGTACAAATTCAGGAGTGTGAAGTTTACGCGTGCTCCCAAAGCCGCCTTCGGTCCGGTGAGTGGCCCACATCGCATTGTGGAAGGTTCTGATGTGGCCGCGCTTGAGCTCTATCTCTGCTCCACGTGAGCGCAGCGCGTCCCATTGTCGCGCTCAAGATTGGTCGCGCCAAGTACAAGGTGCGTTATCGGCGTCTGCTGCCACACAATCTTGGACGCCTGTTCTTCACTACGCGCTCGATTGTGGTGGACGACAGTCAGTCAGACTTTGATCGTGCCGACACGCTACTCCACGAAATACTGCACGCAGTGTGGGACCAGCACAAGCTTAGGGCCCGCGTGAGTGAGGAACGCGCCGTCACAGCACTCGCTACGGGCTTGACCGCAGTTTTTTGTGATAACCCAGGGCTGCTGAGCCACCTGGAAAGATTGATCCGGGATGGTCGCTGAGTGTAGATGGGCACAAACCTATCGTCCTAATCAGTGAGGTTGAATATCCATGGCATCCCACACCCTGTCTCGGAAGGTCATCACTCAGACTCTGCGCCTGTATGCCGAGCACGGTGGAAATATAGCCGCTGCGTGCCGGACAGCCGGAATCGCGCGCACGACATTCTGTGATCGGCTGGCATTTGCCAAGCGCCACATGGATCCCATCCAAGAGACGCAACTTGATACTACTGCGTACTATCGCAAAATCACAGACGCGCCCAGTCGTTCTGTGTTTGTTTTTACCTGCGCCCAGAATGCCACGAAACCCCATCCCGTTTTTAAAACCCTCCTGCAGTATTGCAAGTATCGGCATGCGACGCTGGTGGTCATCCCATTGCGTTACCACAATCCCACCAGTTTTTGGAGCCGCGGTGCCCAGAACGATGACTGGTGGGACGCGACGATAGTGCCTTACCTGCTGGATAAGCGCTTCGATCTCAACAAGCACCTGACGGTGCTGGCCGACATCAAGACTCAACCGACTGCCGTCAGTCCCCTTGCGGGGCTGGAAACCATGAGCGGTTCCCGGAGCGTCGTCGTGGGCCATCCGCGCATGGAAATGCTGACCGTCCCCACTCCTCAATCAAAATTACCCAAGATGCTGTATTCCACGGGCTGTGTGACGCGCAAGAACTACATCTCGGCCAAGGCTGGCAAAAAGGCCGAATTCCATCATAGCTACGGCGCGGTGGTGGTAGAGCGCTGCGGAGACCTGTTTTTCCCGCGACAGTTGAATGCCACCTCCGATGGTTGCTTTTACGACCTGGATTATTACTACACTCCCCAAGGAAGGCGTCGCAGCCCGCGGGCGGCTGCACTGGTGATGGGCGACAGCCATGTCGAGTTTATTGATCCCTCCGTGGTTTCCGCCACATTTGGTCCGCAGGGCATCGTGAAGGTGCTGCGTCCCAAGGTTCTTGTGTGGCACGACACTCACGACTTTTACGCGCGCAATCACCACCACAATGGACGTGTATTTACCACCTACGCCAAGTATCGCTCCGACATGGACAACGTGGAGCGACTCTTGGATTCCACCTTTGCGTTTATTGACCAGCATGCGCCGCGAGATACCACGAATGTCTTTGTGGCCTCAAACCACACGGAAGCGCTCGCGCGTTGGGTAGCGGAAACGGATCCCAAAGCGGATCCAAAAAACATACTGTTTTGGGCCCACACCTTCTTGGCCATGCTCAGCGATACGCGTATGACGAATGGTGGTACCGTCACCCTCGATCCATTCGAGTATTGGGCTCGCCACAAGCTGCGCTGCTATGAGAACTCCATTTTTCTGGTGCGCGATCAGAGTTACCGCATCTGCAATATAGAAGTCGGATTCCATGGGGATCAGGGTCTCAACGGTGCCAAAGGGAACGTGCGCGGCTTTACCAAGATCGGCACCAAGTCGGTGATCGGGCACCACCATAGTCCAGCGATTCAGGCTGGCGTGTACTGCGTGGGGACGTCTTCTCGCCTGCATCTGGAATATAACCACGGTCCGTCTTCGTGGGCCCACACTCACTGCATCATCTATCCAAACGGCAAACGCACCTTAGTGACCGTTGTGAACGGGAAGTGGCACACATGATCTGGATATACGCTACCATCTTTGGTATCGCTGTGGTGCGCGTCTATGCCCGCGCTGGGCAGCAGCTAAACGTCATCCACTACCAGTGGCTTCGGCTGCCACTGTTTTCCTACCTTATGGCGGCCGGCGACTTCGGCCTGTGGGGTTCTGCGTTCGTACTGTTCCAGCAAAAAAACTGGCCGGGATTCTGCATCGCCGTTGTGGTCTATGGAACGGCTGGATGGATCGGCTCCTCTCTTGCGATGCTGCTCCATAAGCTAACCGCGCAAGATCCCATGGACTAAACACGAGGTATGTCTGTGAAGGCGAAATTACGACAAGTTGGCGGTACGCATTACCGAGAAATGGCCATTCAGCCAGTGGATTTCTGTGAGGCTAATGGGCTCGGATACTGCCAAAGTTTGGCAATTCGCTATATCGTGCGTTACAAGCGCAAGGGGGGCAAACAAGACCTGCTTAAGGCTATTCACTGCATAGAACTGCTACTGGGGCGTACACCCTAGATGGCACCATTTTTTGTCGTCTCCTATCCCCGTTCCCGCACCGCATGGCTCGCCACGGCACTCACCGAGGGACGGCATTACTGCTACCACGAAGCCTCAGCCAATCCATTGACATGGCAGCATTTCTGTAATAGCGTTCACATCGCAGATGGATGTATGGGCAACAGTGACTGCGGGAACGTGTTCCTGTTGCGCACAATACTCACTCTGTGGCCACACGCCCGCCTCCTCATGATTGAACGAGATACGAGCGCCGTGAAGGACAGCCTTCGGCGCATCGGTCTCATCTTTCCAGACCTCCTGTACCAGCGCGCCCAAGAAGGTTTTGACTTCGCCCGTTCCCATGGGGCGCTCTGCGTTCCGTTCGACCGGATTGGCCAACAAGGCCCACGGATTTGGGCCCACTGTATTGGCTCGGAATTCAATGCCCATCGCTGGGCACTTCTCGACGCCATGAACATCCAGCTCAAGCGCGCGCGGCACCTTCAGCATGAATTACTTGAAGATCGCATCCGGCGTCAATTTTGTACCGCTGCTTCTGGCGATCAACCGGAAGCCGCACCTGTGGGATCAGCATCCTTACCGCCTGCGCAAGGGTAGTCCGCACGCGTTCAGTCACGACATCGTCATCCGCTACAAGGACGAGACCGAAAACAAGGCGAGCGGCGACTGGTCCAATTACACCACCGAACACGAGCCGATCTGGTATCCGGCCTACTACGAACTCCCCGAGCTTCAACCGCTGATTTTCGGCCTGATGGGCGACGGCCGCATTTGCGGTGAGCGCCTGGGCGGCATCTGGCTCTTCAAACTCGAACCTGGTAAGCGCGTGCTCCCACATATTGACCGGGGGTGGCACGCCACGCACTACGAGAAATTCTGCCTCTACATCGCATCCAATCCGTGGTGTCGGGTCTGTTACGCAGACGACAGTTACAGCGCGCAGCCAGGAGACCTGTACTGGTTTCGCAATGACGCCGAGCATGAGGTTATCAATGATGGCAACACGGATCGCATAGTCCTCGTAACCTGTATCCGGACGCCGCTGTACGAAGGCGTCAAAGCCAAGCCGGAGGTGCATTAAGATGCCGGCCGGTTGGATTGAAGCAGGCGCAGCCGTGCTGGGCGCCGCAAACAGCATGGGGGTCTTTGGGGGTGGCGGCAGCGGTTCGCAGGGCGATGCGTCCTCCATTGCGCAGGAGCAGGTCAACCTCGCCAATACCGAACAGCAACAAGCCACTGGCCTCTACAACCAGTACGAAAACACCTACGTCCCGCTGCAGAATCAGCTCATCACCCAGGTTCAGGCCGCTAATACCGCCAATTCCCCGAATGCCGCTGCGAATCGCGCGATGGCGGACGTGCAGGCATCCTCTGCGAACGAAAATGCGCAGTTGACACGCCAACTCGGCAGCTACGGCATCAATCCCGCCAGCGGCCAGTGGCAGAACGCACTGCGGCTGAATGCTCTGGGGACTGCGGGACAG
>JAEHJW020007633.1_pt1 | contig 12265 bp, 12 predicted proteins | sample 9271431 | NCBI WGS metagenome assembly JAEHJW02
GGATTTAAATTCGCCTCGAATTCCATCAATCTCAGCCAAAATAGCCACAATATGAGGATCGAGGTTTTTTATTCGGTGATCAAATTTGTTGAAAATTTCGTCCATAGACATATGTTTGATTAATAATTTAACGCTATGATTTATATAGTTGATTATAACGGATTACAGCGGTAAAAACAATCTGCGACCATGTTGTTTTAACGCTATATCTCATATAGTGGATTATAACGGATTATAGCGGTAAATACAAGTCCTTTCCCCTGTGGGCAGTGGAAAACCCCTAAAATGCCCAGTTATTGCCCAAAAAACAGATTTTGTTGTATAATAAGGTCAATATGGAAGGGTCAAAATACATGATTGGGGTTTGGATCGTGGGAGTCCTCTCATTTATAGCAATTTGGATTTATTCTTTTGCTTCGTGGGGATTTTTGTTCGGTCTGATGTTTGGATGGATTCCTGCTTTAATCGGTGGAACGATCTTGGGTTTTTTGTGGCCACTCGTAGTACTTGCTGTGATCGGATTGATAATTTTGATCAGTAAATAAATTATGCACAGAAAAAACTATTGTGCTGTTTTTTGGAAAGTAGTATAATGAATTTAACAATCAAATAAAGTTATGCCTCACGAGGCATCCTGAAAGGAATTCCGAGTTTAAGAGCTCGCGATTAATTATCACTTTTTGTGGTAGTCGATCGCGAGCTTTTTTGTTTGATTGTTGCCAGCTCTCTGCCACGCCCAATAACGGTCGACATCCAATCTTGTTAATCGACCTCACACTACCCGAGCTCAAGGGTTCGGGTAAATAAAAATATACAAGGGATGTGGGCGTGCCAGAGATTTGAATAAAAAATATGTTTAGTAAATTCCAAGCGTTGCCGAGTTACTTCGGCGGAAAAAGAAAATTAGTGAAGCACATCTTCAAACCGATTAAAAAAACGGATGGAATTTTTATTGATGCATTCTTGGGAGGTGGATCAGTCAGTCTCTACGCCAAGGCTAAAGGATACAAAGTGATATCCAACGACATTGCGTTCCGATCGGTAATTATTGGCAAAGCAATCATCGCCAACAATTCCGTCAAACTTGAATCCGAGGATTTGGCCAGACTATTTTTAGAAACCAAGAATGATGGATTTATAAAAAAGAATTACTGCCCGAAAGTATTCACCAGCAAAATATCCGACTTTTTAGATAACGCATTCGCTTCTGCCAACAAGGTGGAAAATGATACTAAACGATACCTTTTGTTGCATTTATTGATTAAGTTTATTCTCTCGTGCCGACAGTTTGGAAAATTCACACACACCAGAGACACACTGGATTTGGAAGCCCGAAAATGGGAGTGGCCTCTCCGGTCCAAGTCTCACGCCCCGAAAAATTTGCGGATGATCCAAAATCCGATGCTCACTTTGGAAAAATTAAAAGACGAAATTAATCATGGAATTTTTGATAATCACCAAGACAATGAGATACACCAAAAAGATGTGTTTGATTTTCTCAAGACCGTTCAGGGTGATGTTGTTTATTTTGATCCTCCTTATCCTGGCTCTTCTGCCTATGAAGTTGAGTATGGGATTTTAGATAACATCCTTGCCAATAAGAAATTGGATAACAAACCAAGCGACTTCTCCAATAAAGATGCCGATGAGTTTTTGGAAAAAATGTTTGAGTCGGCAAAACATATTCCGCAGTGGATTATTTCTCTCGGACAAAACAAAGAGGATGTGGGAGTAAAGCCGGAAAAACTTTTGGCGATGGTGCAAAAACACCGCAAAGCCGGAGTGCAGATGCTTGAACATAAATGGAGCGTTGCCAATGCCGGAGGTCGAAACCAAAGCAACAACATCGAATACATGATCGTAACTTTATGAAAAAAGAAAAAACAGAAATCAAAATAGTGAAAATAAAAGAGTGCGTTCCGAACTGGTGGAATCCGAACGAAATGAACGCTCGCCAATTCACATCGCTGAAAAAAGCTTTGACCAAATACGGACAAACTAAACCGATCCAAGTCGGAGTCTGGCCGAACATGAAAGTCAAGGACGGATATGTGATCGTGGGTGGATACCACACTTGGAAAGTGCTTGGCGAACTTGGCGAAACAGAGATTGAAGCCAATATTCATAATTTCAAAAATGAGGACGAAGCCAAGCTTTACGGATTGACCGACAACATTCACGGATCAAACCAACAATTAAAGCTCGGCAAACTGGCCTACGAACTGACCCAAAACGGATATTCAATAAAAGAAATTGCCAGTAATCTTGGCGAGGAAGATATCAATGTTAAAGACGCTCTCGACTTAGTGAAAGATGAGATTGAAAAGAAAATGGTCGAGCTTAAAAAAGCGGAAAGAGAAAACACTGTTGTCCTGAACTTTATCGTGGATAAAGACCCGGAAGCATCGGCCGATGAGTTTATAAAAGCCGTGACTGCGTTTGCCAAAAGCAAAGGCATAAAGGTCGAAAAAGCAGTCAAAGATATTAACAACAAAAGAGAAACTATCGCCCTTGTCAGTTTCAATGTCACGAATCCGCAAAAAGGAGTGATAGACGAAGCATTAAACATCCTGTCGAAAGAAACAAAAATGACCGAGAGTGAGGCGATCGCAGAAGTCTGTAGCCGTTTTATAAACACCCATAACGGCAACATTCAGAAACAAGATACAACAAAATGAGCAAAAAAGCCGACATCAAGAACGCAAAGTATCAAGAAGCGATTCGCCTTAAATATAATGGCGAGTCTTATCCTGTTATTGCTCGAAAGCTTAAGACTCCGGTATCAACGGTCGAGAAATGGTTTGCTTTTGGCGGTTTGCTAAAGGACGAATACGAAGCTTACAGAGATGAACAAAACGAAGTCAAAAAAAGCCAAGCCGAATGGATTATGCACAAGAGCGTTGAGACCGCCGCTTCAATGCTCGTTGCCCTTATGGGCAGTCCCGATGACGGCGTAAAATTTCGGGCGTGCAAAGAGATTCTCGACCGAGAACTCGGAAGCCCGAAAGAAACGATCGAGCATAAGGGATTATATGGAACAGGCCTAAGTTATGAACAAATACTCAAGAAAGCCAGAGAGAGACCACCCGACGGTTAAAACGCTGGTGGATTTCGTGAATCTTTTCGATGCTGATCCGAGAGAATTCATTGAGGAGTGCCTGTTCATAAAGACCAAAGATCAGCAAACTGTTCCTTTAAAGTTTAATACCGCTCAAGCCATGATCCACAAAAGAATCAGACAGCTGAGAGCAAGCAATAAGCCGATAAGAATGATTATTCTTAAAGCCAGACAAGAGGGTGTGTCCACACTTTGCGAGGGTTTGATATTTGAACGAACAGCAAGGTTTGAAAACACCAATTCGCTGATTGTTGCCCACGAACCCGAATCAACCGATGCGATATTCTCGATGAGTAAACTGTTTTACGATCTCCTGCCATTTGATGTTAAGCCGATGCGACGGTACGACAACAAAAAGCAGATGGTATTCGAGAATCCTGACGAGAAAGGACGAACCAATAATCCAGGACTAAGGTCGCGAATGGTTATTGCCACGGCCGACAAAATAAAAATTGGTAGAGGTCTGACAATCCACAACTTCCACGGCTCAGAGGTGGCCTTTTGGAAAAACGCCAAAGCATTGATGCTGTCAGTAATGCAATCAATCCCGAACCTGCCAAACACTTCCGTCTTTCTCGAATCGACCGCCAACGGTTTCGGAGGTGACGGCGAATACTTCTACCAAATGGTGCAAGACTCGCTGGCCGGCAAAAACGAATTTGAGCTTATATTCCTGCCGTGGCACCTGATGCCGGAATATAGCCAACCATTCACCAATGAAGCCGATAAAAAGAAATTTGCCGAGAGCTTGGACGAATACGAGAAAGAATTGCAGATCAGAGACAACCTGACATGCGAACAACTGAAATGGCGTCGCTGGGCAATCCAAAATCTTTGCGGTGGCGACTTGGACAAATTCAAACAAGAATATCCGGCCACTATCGAGGAATCGTTCGTTGCTTCAAGCAAGGCCGTAATTCCGAAACAATACATCGAAGCTCAAGGCAAATTCACAAGGCAACCGATAAGAAAACTGGACGACATCCTGATATACGAGGAACCAAACCGAAACCATTTCTACAGCTTAGGAGCTGATCCAGCCGAGGGCATAGGAAAAGACGACTCAACAATCACGGTAATCGACAAAATGACTGGTCGTGAGGTCGGATTCTATCTCGGACAGATACAACCGGACTTATTCGCCAAGAAAATAAGACAAACAGCTGAACTGTTCAACGATGCTTTAGCGGTAATAGAAATAAACAATCACGGGCTGGCGGTAATCAATGCTCTCAAGACCGAATACACGAATATCTACCAACGAACAGTATTCGACAAAGTCACCAACACCAAGAGAAAAGAACTGGGCTGGAAAACAAGCCAAACCACAAAACCCTTAATGGTCGATGACTTCATTGCCGGTCTGCGTGACGAGGATATCGGACTATCAAGCCAAGTGACCGTAAGCCAAATGATGACATTTGTGCATACCAGCGAAAGCAACAAGTACGGCATGGGAGCGGAAACTGGACAAAAAGATGACGCATTAATCTCGGCAATGCTCGCATGGCAAGGATTAAAAGAACTTCCAAGCGAAATGCCGATAGCACGCAAAGGTCGAACAATAAAACTTTATTAAATATGGCAAATACAAAAGAACTGCAAAAATTTAACAGCGAGTACGATGAAGCAAAGAAAAACTTCTTGTACTATTACAAACCCGAATTTGATCGGGGTTATAAGCTGTTCTCCTCTTTCAACGGCGATCGTGCCGAGGAATTGGAAAAAACCAATGACGGCGAAGTCTGGCAATCAAATGTTTTTATTCCTCAAATATTTTCATACATCAAAACCTTTTTACAAAAGACTGTCGGCATTACACCTGACTTCAAGCTTGAGGGTAAAAACAACGAAGCTCTGAAAGACTTGATACTGTGGCTCTGGGAGATTGGCATGAGTGACGACTTAATCGATTACTTCCTGCAAGTATTCATCTGCGGAACAACAATCGGTAAAGACTTCCTCAGAAAAGAAACCAAGAAAAAGAGACAAAAAGAAATAAGTCTTGTCGATAAGATCAAGAAGCTGGTATTCAGAACCGCCACATCAAAGATTATATTCCGTCCGGACTTTGACCCAGTAGACATTTATAACTTCTATCCTCACCCGAGGATGAAAAAGATTGCTGACCCATTCCCAGTATTTCATCGCTATGTGCTGACACTGGATGAAATGAAAGCCCAGTATCCGGATATAAGCGAAAGTGTTTGGAAACAATTCCTAAACACTAACGGCGAAGTGGTAAAGTCCGGTGGTGATACGACTGACTACGCCTATGTGCGAAAAGAAGTCCTGATCCAACTTAGAAAGAACATCAGAGAAACAACAAAGGCATCAAGCCCAATCGAGGGCAATCCGAATAATCCGGTCCAAATGCCGACAAGCAGTGAGAAACTGTTTGAAGTCGTTGAACGATGGATTGACGACAGGTTCACCGTATTTCTGCCAATGGATGGTACGCCGATAGAGATCAAGGACGGCGACAATCCGTACGATCATGAACAGAAACCTTATTCCCGAACAGGGTTCTTCCCAAGACCATTCTCGTTTTACTGGCTGGGTATCCCGAAACTTGTCGACCACTTGCAAGAACTTCTCAACTCGGTAACTAACCAAAGAGTCGATGCAGTGACAATGAAAATTCACAGCATGATTGCGGCCGCACCAGTGGCTCTACCCGGATATAAACAATCAAGCATCACAGTAAGACCACTTGGAATCTTATGGACAAACGATCCGAACTCCGTCCGAGAACTTAAATTCGGTGATGTTAACTCATCGGCATTCGTAGAACCGGATCACATCAAAGAAGCAATGAGAATTGCCGTTGGTGTGGACGAATTCACAACCACGGCTGGAATGGATAGAAAAGAAACTGCGACCGTTGCCTCGTTTATGCGAGAAGCTACGCTTGAGGGAGTAAAACTATTTTTGATAATGCTTCGCAATTCATATGTCATGCATTTTGACCACTGGATAAGCATGATCAAACAATTCTGGACGAAAAAATCAGTGATGCCTGATAAAGCGATTGCCATTCTAACCAGACACGGACTTATAAACGAAGCTGACGAAAGCGTGAATGGACTCTTTGATGATGAATACGAGATGTCGCTCGAATCAACTTCGTCATTGGCCACATCATCAGAACTTAAGAAAGCAAAAGATTTGGAGTTATGGGGTTTGATTAAAGATGTGAACGAATTGACCGATGCGGAAACCGGAACTGTGTATTCAATCAAGAAATTCAAAATATTAATGAAGCTGTTTGAGGACTATGGCTGGGAACCAACAAACTACATCACTGAACAAAAACAACCACCGATCACACCAGCAGATCAAGGAAACCCAGCCACGCCTGCCGGTGAAGCACCTGCCATAGAACCAACTGGTGAAATGCCTGCACCAGCACTCCCCGGAAATGAAATGGGTGCAATGTTGGGTAATGCCATAAAACAATAAGACTATGAGCGACAAACTAAACAAACAAACCGAGGAAACGATCAGCAACTTGTACGAGACCAAGTATTTTGAAGCGTTATCAAACCTTATTGCCGATGAATTGGAAATAACCAAAACTTGGCTTTTGAATAAAGGATTGCCAACTGACGACATTCGGCACTATCAAGGTCGAGCCGAGGGTCTGGGAGTAATACTGTTAAGAATAAAAGCAATTCATGATGATTTTATAAAACCAAAAGTATGAAAACCTGACCATAAACAATCTAAGGAAATCGCCAAAATTTTGAGAGGTTCAGCTGGCCTCTTAAGATGGGATTTCTGGCGATTTCCACATCTTGAGAAGCCAACCGAGCCTCCACAAAAGGGGCTCGGTTTTATTAACATGCGGACGCTTTGAAAGCTTCTCGTGAGGTCAAGCAGACAAAGAACAATCCGTAATTAATACGCCTATGGAAAAACCAAACAATTCCGGCGCCGATCCAAACGCAACCCCATCATTTGACGATGCGGTCGGAAAGGAACAACCGGTCAATTCAGTTCCGTCAGGCACTCCGAGCGGAGAGCAACCTGACAAAAAACCAGACGCTTCGGGCGAAAAGCCCAAAGATCAATCTGGCGTAACGCCTGCCGATAAAGGCGAAAGTCCAGACGGTAAAAAACCCGATGGCGAAAAAACCTTCTGGGGCAAGTTTAAGAGCGAGGATGATGCTAAACGCTCGTATGACGAAGCCCAGACCAAGATCATCGAGCAAGGCAAAGAGATCAATGACATGAAAGCTTTGCACGAGAAAAACGAACAGTTTCTCTCAATACTCGACAGAGCCTTGGCCAAGAATCCGCAACTAGCCGAACAGCTGAAAGCGAGTCTCGCCGAAGCCATGAAAGCCAGCGATGCAGAGCCGGAGGACACGCCCGATATCGAAGCTATCCTCGATAAGAAGCTCGAGGAACGAGAAACCAAAGCAAAGACGAAAGCCGAGATAGATAAATGGATCGAGGATCACGAGGACTTCAAAGACCCAGAAGTGGGACACAAAGTTCTCGATGTCATCGAAAAAGAAAAGCTTCCGTTCAATGCCCGAACGCTTCAATTGGCTTATGACTCCATAACCAAGGATGCACAAGCCAAGAAAGCGACCGATGAAGCTTTGAAAAAAGAGGAAGTGAAAAATCTCGAGCGTGAAAACGCATCAGGTGTCGGAGGCGGTTCACCAACTGCCAAAGGCCAAACGCCCAAAGACAATCCCTTTGACGATCTTGTGGGCGAAAGTATCAACCCAAACAAAGTCAGGTAATGCTTATAAGATTTGAGGTCTCGTGAGCGGTTACCGACTTTCTAACATAAAACAAAATTATGTCTGAACCAACCCATCTCATCGGTACGAGAAACACGCTGACGATTGAACAATCCCAGCGTATTCCCGATGTCGATGACAAAATATTTCTCCTTGAACCAGGTGAATCACCGCTCACCGCTTTCTTGACCCAAATCGGAAAGATTGGTGACGGCGGAGGCAAGTTCAAGGGCATGGCTCTCCAAAAAAGAGTCGTGTATAACCCGGAGTTTACTGAATACGAGGATCAGTATTCCGGTGTCTGGGCTCGAATCAACAACGGTGGTGGTTACCTTGCCGGTGCCACTGATCTCGTTGTCGATAGTCCCGGTGCTTCCATTTTCTCCAAGTACGATCTGATTAAAAACACTCGTACTGGTGAAATCATGCGTGTCACCAGCGTTAATTACTCCACGAACACTCTAACCGTATCTCGTGGAGCCGGTGCCACTGCGGCGGCCGCCATCAATGATGACGACTGGTTGCTGGTCATCGGTCCGGCTTTTGAGGAAGGATCAAAGTCTGGCGATTCCAATACGACTAAACTCGTAAAGGTCACCAACTTCACCCAAATCTTCAAAACCAAATTCGGTGTCACTCAAACAGAGAACGCTTCAAAGCTCTATCCATCCGGTACGCCGGGTGCGGATCTCAAATACTTGCGTGCTAAACACGGTATTGAGCAAGCCAAGAAAATTGAACGCGCGTTCTGGTTCGGTGAAAAGAAAGAAGTCACCGGTCCCGACGGCAAACCGCTACGCTTAACCGGAGGTATCCTCGAAGCGATCATCTCTGCCGGTAATGTGCAGGATGAATCAAGCTCCAGCTTAACCGAAGCGGAATTCCGATCGTTCTTGCAGAACTATGCCTTCAAGTATGGTTCAAGCGAGAAATACTTCTTCTGTGGCAATACCGTGCTCGGTTATTTGGAAAGTTTTGCCACCAGCAAGATGTATGTCGTTCCGAGCGATAAAACCTATGGAGTAGAAATCCGTAAGTTCCAATCTTCGTTCGGTACGCTCAACATTGTTCGTCATCCGATGTTCGACAATCAGTATGCCGGAATGGGAGTCGTATTGGATCTTTCAACCTTAAAGCATTGTCCTTTGAATGGTCGAGACACCACACTCGAAACCAACATTCAAGACAACGATGCTGACGAGGAAGTAGATCAATACAAAACCGAAGTCGGTTTGCAGAGAGTCAACTTCGAAAAGAACGCATTGCTTAAAGGCGTTGCCTAAACTTCAAGGGCTCTGCTCTGACTCGCTGGCCTCCACTTTTGTGGAAGCCAGGAGTAAGGGCGGAAGCCAATCATTAAAAAATCTTAATCAAAAACTTATATGGCCAAATTCAATTCCCATATCAAAAAACTAAGAATTGTTCTCCAGCCGGCCACGCCGGTATTCGAGGGTGGAACAAAAATCGGCGATCAGCCGGGTGTTTACGCTCAATTTGAGGATGGACAATTTGAAACCAAAGACGAGGAAATAATCAAAAAGCTTGAAGCGTTAGACACATTCAAGATTGATTTTTTCCGTGTGTCTGACGAAGCTTCTCCGACCGAGGATACTACCGTAGACAAAGACTTCGTGAAGCTAACCAAAAAAGAATTACAAACTCTGGCAAAAGAAAAAGGTGTTGAGGTCGACGGCACCGAAACTAAAGAGCGTTTAATCGAGCTTGTTCAAAGCAAGTAAGAACGATCGAGGTCGATAACTTAAAACAAACCTATGCCAATCGTATCAGCAGACTTAAAAGAATATAAATCGTCAGCAACAAATTCTGACGGTGCTGGAATTTCGGCGACTGAAGTAGTCGACAATACCGACAACAATCTGTTCACCGACATAACCGGTGATGAAGCGACTGCCGGTGGGACTGAGTATCGAAAGATATTCAGAAAAAACACCCACGCAACGCTTACTTGGCAAAACATAGTCTCGTGGCTATTAAGCCAACCTACCAATTCCGCCTTATCGTTCGGTTTTGGTTTGGATCATGCAGATGATGCAGACGGTGCTCAAGGAAACATGTCGGCGTTCGGGGCAAACGCTGTCGTTGCTGTGGTTTCCGATGGTGCAGACACCAGACAGCTGACCGTTGTCGGTGAAGATGCTTCCGGAAACAGACAGACCGAAACACTAACCCTAAACGGCACGACCGAAGTGGTCGGATCGCTTACATTCTCCAAAGTGTATGCGGTTTATGCCAACTCACTCTCCGCTTCAAGATCAGTGACTATCAAGCAAGGTGCCGGAGGAACATCAAGAGGAACAATTGGAACAAATAAAAAGATTTGCTTCCTATGGTTCGGAAAGAGATATTCCGCCGGTTCATTAGTTAATGCCGAGGGTGGCGATATGGCCAGCAAAGCAACCGGACTGAAGTGTGGCGATGTCGCACCTGCCGGAAACTTCGGACTGTGGTATCGCATTACTTGGCCAGCTGGTGCTGGTGCAGTAACCGCCACGACAACCCAAGTTAAATCCGAGGGTGACACTGCGGCCTAAAAGAAATTAAAAAGCTATGGCTAAAACTTTCTTAACAAAAAAGAATAACGCCAAAAGCACGATCACGGATAATCCACTGCTTTCGGGTGCGACTATCCTAAATGTGCAGACCGGTGACGGGGCAAAGTTTCCATCGGCACCATTCCACGCAACGCTTTACTCAAGCGATCCGAGTGTGGGAGAGATTGTGAAAATAACAACGATCGTAACCGATCAATTCACAATTGAACGAGCCAAAGAAAACACCACTGCCCAACAATGGCCTCAAGGCACACGCCTTGAACTTTTGGTGACAGCCAAGCTTTTTGACGACTTTCAAACAAGAACAGAAGTGATTGTCGCCACTGATGGATCGGGCGACTACAACTGCGACGGCACAGCCGATCAGACAGAGATCAATGAAGCTATAAGTAATCTGCCATCTGGTGGCGGAATCGTAAGAATCAAGAAAGGAACTTATAACCTGACTGGTGTCGTTGAAATCTTAAAGAGCAATGTAATCCTTGAGGGCGAAGGAGTTGCCACACTTTTGCGTGTCGCAAACTCTGCCAACTTGGGAGATGTTGTGAGAATCGGAAATGGTGGAAGTGTCAGTTATACCAACATCACGGTCCGAGACTTTATGATCGACGGCAATCAAGCCAATCAGACATCGGGTGCCAATAGTCCTCTCGTGCTCTGGGGAACCGCATCGTACAAGCACAGCAAATTGACCATAGAAAACTTATGGCTAACCGGTGCTAAACAAGATTGTCTAAAAGTAATCGCCATTGAGGACAGTGTAATAAAAAATTGTTACATCTACTCAAACACCGGAACGGCAATCGGATTATTCACCAGCTCTCAATACAACACCATCGTTGGCAATGTGCTGGCTTCAAACTCCTACGGAATATACGACAATGCCTGCAACTACAACACCATAACCGGCAATGTTATTCGCAATAACGGCTATGGCTTTTATGTAAACAGCGGGTGGCGAGAAGTATTCACCGGCAACATGGTGTTCACCAGTACAAACTACGGAGTTTATCTCGTTGGTGCTCAAAGAGTGGCCGTGACTGGAAATCACTTCTACGGCGATAGCTGGAGTATTGTGGTCGGCAACAGTTCGAACGCCACCAAATACAATGTGATCACCGGAAACACGATCACATATCCGACTAGCCAAGGCATTGCCCTCTACTACGGTTCGGGTACGACAGTCAGCAATGTTATAAGCGGAAACCACATCTTCGGGGCCGGTGGACATGGGATATATCTTTATGGATCGTCCTTCAACACCATAACCGGAAACGCCATTGATAATGCTTCAAGAAATGCAAACAACACTTCAAACAGCATCTATCTCTCAAACAATGGCTCGGTGTATTCAACCTACAATGTGATCTCGTCAAACAATCTTCACGCCACGCAGACAAACAAATCCGCTTATCACATCAGAGAACAAAGTGCGAGCGATGATTACAACTTAGCAATCGGCAATATTTGCAACGGTGGGGTCACAGCTCAAATCAGCTTGCAAGGAACCAATTCAGTGAGAGGAACTAACATACCGGCTTCCGGTTAAAATTATGTTCAACGCTTATCAATTCAACACAGCTCAATTAAACAACACCGGCTCAAATCCAATTGCCAAAGCCGTGAGTTATGTGCTGGATGTGTTTGGATTGATAAACAAACAGATCACATACTTGCTGGATAGTTTTGTCACAATTTCGCACGCCAAAACATATATCCTCGACATTAAGAACTTAATTGCAAAAATAGAAACCTACATCCTTGATGCTTTCGGACTTTCAAATAAGACGGGTGCCTACAAGTTTGATGTCAGGGGT
>JAEHJW020003000.1_pt1 | contig 12260 bp, 16 predicted proteins | sample 9271431 | NCBI WGS metagenome assembly JAEHJW02
TAATTCTAACGTGGTGTTTTTTATACTTGCCCACATACCCCACCTTGGCATATACGTCTTGGCATACTGGTTCTTAACGCGCACCGAGAGGTACGGCAGAAAATATGATGGCGGGTTTGCTTGGATTTTCCCGCCATGCAATGGCAGGCATGGCGCGGGTGCCGGCGCGGCATCACGAGCTTTTGATTGAAAAGCTGGATGATGTCACCGAGGGCCGTTGTGACCGGCTGATGGTGCAGATGCCGCCGGGATCGGCGAAGTCTACTTATGGGTCTATATTATTTCCCGCGTATTTTTTGAGCCGGCACAAGACGGCGCAGATTATCGCGACGGCGCATACGGCTTCGCTAGCGGATTATTTTGGCAGGCATGTACGCAAGGCAATCGCGGAGCATGGCGAGTGGCTGGGGGTGACGCTGGCCAAGGAAAGCCGGGCCTCGGCGAAGTTCACGCTGGAGGAGGGGGGAGAGTATTTTCCGGCCGGAGTGCGCGGGCCCATTACCGGGCGGCGGGCGGATCTGATCATCATTGACGATCCTGTTAAATCCTGGGCGGAGGCGGAGAGCCGGGCGTCCAGGGATGCGCTGTATGATTGGTACCGGGCGGAACTTTCGGCACGGTTGAAGCCGGGAGGGCGTCTGGTGCTGATTATGACGCGTTGGCACGAAGATGATTTGGCGGGCCGCCTCATGGCGGGGGATCCGGCCTGGGAGAACTTACGGCTGCCAGCGATCGCGGAGAGCGGTGACGCGATGGGGCGGGCCGTGGGGGAGGTTTTGTGGCCTGAGTGGCAGGACGGCGCGGCGGTTTTGCGCCGGCGCCAAGAAGTTGGTGAGCGGGCGTTCTCGGCGATGTATCAACAGCGGCCGCGGCCGCCGGATGCTGCGTTGTTCAAGGTGGAGGCGATAAGGATTTTGGCGCAGGCGCCGGAGGTTTTGCGCACCGTGCGGGCGTGGGATTTGGCGGCTACGCTGCCAGGCGCGGGACGCAACCCGGATTATACGGTTGGGTTGAAGCTCGGGCTGGTGGCGGGGGGGGATTTGGTGGTGCTGGATGTGATCAGATTCCAGGGCTCTCCGGCGCAGGTTGAGGCGCGAATTCATGCCGCAGCGAAGGCCGATGGTGTGGGTACGATTTTGGCGTTGCCGCAAGATCCGGGGCAGGCGGGGGCGGCGCAGGTCGCCATGTTGAAGCGCAGCTTGAGCGGGTTTCAGGTGGTTTCATCGCCGGAGACGGGCGCGAAGGTGCTGCGCGCGATGCCAGCGGCGACGCAGGTGGATGGCGGGAAGGTGGCGTTGCTGGCGGCGCCGTGGAACGAGAATTTTATCAGTGAAATACGGGAGTTTCCTGACTCGGCAAAGGATGACCAGGTGGATGCGTTCGCGCGTGCGGTGAATACGCTGGTGACCACGAATTCGCAGGCTGCGCGGCGGGTGAATGTCGCGCTGCTGGGACGATGACCGCTAATTAAACTGTGAGGTTGCATGTTCGAGACGATTTGCGACACGGTGCCAATCGACACCGGCATGCCGGCGCGCGTGGCGCGGCTGGAGATTTTGCGGCGGGTGCTGGAGGGGACGATTTATGATAATTTGCCCTACCAATTCCATGAGGAGCGCAACGGCGCGGGGGAATATATTCCGTTGCGCCAGCGCAGGCCCTCGGTACGCTACGGGTTGGCGCGCATTGTGGTGGAGGATTCCGTTGCGTTGCTGTTCAGCGCTGGGCATTTTCCCGCGGTGGATGCCGCGGATGCGGCGCTGGCGCGTGTGCTGGACGATGTTATTGCGGAAAGTTGCCTGAACGAGGTGATGATTGATGCCGCGATACGGGGATCCGTTGGCTCAGTTGCCATTTTGCTGAGGGTATTGCGGGGGCGCGTGTTTTTCTCGGTGCTGGAGAGCCAGTATCTGACGCCGGCTTGGGATGTGCAGGCGCCTGATACGTTGAGCCGGGTTGTTGAAAAATACAAGGTAAACGGCGCTGATTTGGTGGCGCAGGGCTATGCCGGTTGTGATTCGGCCGCCATGTACTGGTTCCAGCGGATATGGGACAGCGAGGCGGAGACCTGGTATTTACCGTGGCCGGTGAATGATGCTTCCGCAGGGCCGGTGCGCGATGAAGTGCGCAGCGTGCGCCATGGACTTGGCTTTGTGCCGATGGTGTGGATACGCAACTTGCCCGGAGGCGATGGGATTGATGGCGCGTGCACCTTCCGGGCCGCGGTTGATAGCAATATCGAGATTGATTACCAGCTGAGCCAGGCAGGGCGGGGGTTGAAATATAGCTCCGATCCGACGTTGCTGATCAAGGAGCCAGCGACCAGTGATTCGGAAATTGTGAAAGGTGCGGGGAATGCACTTGTGGTTTCTGAAAAGGGTGACGCCAAGATGCTTGAGATTGGCGGGACGGCATGTGAGGCGGTGATTTCATATGTCAGGACGTTGCGCGAATTCGCGCTGGAGAGTGTGCATGGCAACCGGGCGAATGCGGATAGGCTGACGGCCGCGCAATCTGGCAAGGCGCTGGAGCTGATGAATCAGGGGTTGCTCTGGCTCGCGGATAATTTGAGAATTTCCTGTGGTAATGGCGGTATTTTGCCGTTGATGAAGATGATTGTGCGGGCCTCGCAGGTGTTTCCGCTGACGGTGATGGGGGAGGTCGTGCCGCCGCTTGATTCGACGCAGCGGCTGCGCCTGCGGTGGCCGCGATGGTATCCGCTTTCAGCCGATGACCGGTTGAAGGAGGCACAGGCCGTGGCGACCTTGACGAATGCCGGGCAGCTCTCACGCGAGACGGCGGTAAAAACCATTGCGGCATCGCATAGTATTGCTGATGTTGAAGCTGAATTGAACGCGATTGATCAGGATGCTCCATGACAGATGAGATGAATGACGCAGAGGACTGGCAGGCACGGGCGCAGAGTGCCGAGGCGGCTCTGAGCCGTGTACAGGCGGAGGCGGAGGCGAGGTTGATTCGCGCTGAGCTGAAGGCGGAGGCGTTGCGCGCCGGGATGGTTGATTTGGATGGCTTGAAGTTGCTGGATGTGGCGGACCTGCGACTGACGGAGGTGGGCGATGTGGCTGATGCGCCGGCGGTTCTGGCCAGGCTGAAGCGAGCAAAACCATGGCTGTTTGGGATGGCGATGTCATCTTCATCGGCGGCGAATCCGCCTCGCCCGGAACCGCCGCGCACGCGCCATGCCAATGATCTGAGCCATGAGGAATGGGTGGCGGCGCGCGCCGCGCTGCTGCGCCGCCGGTAAGCCGAGGCTGGGTATTTTATCTGCTGGGAATCCGCCGGGCACGACCCGCCGGATGTTGATGAATCACGTTTTAACATAAAGGAATCTTTGCCGATGGGCATTCAAAATTTTCCAGCCGCGCTGCAACCGATTATCCAGCAGGGGTTTTTGGAGCGAGAGTTTGAGACTGCGCTGAAGTCGCGGTTGGGCTACCGGTTGATCGCGGACAGGGAAGAGTTTTCAGTCGGGATTGGTGAGACGCTGACCAAGACGCGCGCAGGGTTGAAGCCGAGTGTGACAGTGCCGCTGGCGGCCTCGACCAATACGAATTTGGACAATGGTTTGACCTCCACGAACTGGGGGGTTGAGCAGTATACCATCGCGTTGAATTTTTATGCCGCGACGCAGGATCTGAACATGGTGACGAGCCGTGTGGGCATTGCCAGCCAGTTTTTGCAGAATGCGGCGACGAATGGCGAGCAGGCCGCGCGAAGCCTGGACGAGTTGGCGCGCAATGCGCTGTTTGCGCCGTATTTTGGCGGTAACACGCGGGTGACGGCCACGCTGGCGGCGGCGGCGCCGAGTGTTGAGGTTGACGATATCCGCGGTTTTCAAACGGCATTTTCAAACGGAGTGCAGCAGGTGGTGTCAGCTACCTATCCGCTGACTGTGACGGTTGGGTTGAATTTGTATACCGTTGTGGGGGTGATGCCCGATGCCGTTAATGTATCGAGCGCGCCGAACGGTATTTCAGGGCAGTTGCAGTTCTCGGGCAATGTGAGCATTGCCGATGGCACCACGGGCAATGCCGTGCAGGCGGCGACGGCGAGTTCCATCGTGCGCCCGGCGGGCCGGAGCACGACCGCAGGCTTGCAGGCCACCGATACGCTGAGCATGGGCAATTTGCTGGATGCCGTGGCGCTGCTGCGCCGTAATGCGGTGCCGTTGGTGGATGGCGTCTACAATTGTTATCTTGATCCGGTCTCGGCGCGGCAGCTGTTCTCCGACCCTGATTTCAAGCAGCTTTTCCAGGGGGCGACGTCGTCTAACCCGGTTTTCCGCCAGGGTATGGTGAGCGATTTTCTCGGGCTGCGGTTCATCACCACCACTGAAGCGTATGTGCAGAATCATCCTTCGATTCAGAGCCTGTATGTGCGGCGGCCGATTGTTTGCGGCCAGGGGGCGCTTATCGAAGGCGATTTCGCGGGTATGGCGGCCGATGATGTGGCACCGAAGGATAGCCTGGTGAACGTGATTGACAATGTGGCGATGGTGACGCGCGAGCCGATCGACCGGCTGCAGCAGATTATCGCGCAGAGCTGGTATTGGATCGGCGGGTTTTGCGCGCCATCGGACACCACGACGACACCGACCACCGTGCCGACCGCGACCAATGCGAACTACAAGCGTGCGGTGATGATCGAGCACATTGGTTAAGGAGGGACGGTAATGTCAACAGGTTCGACGCAACCATTCCGGCCGGCGGGGACGGTCAGCGTTATGGCCACGGCCAGGGCCGTCCAGATTCCGCTGGCAGGTGGAGGGAATGCCGTGCTGATCTATAACGCAGGGGCAACGACGGTATTTTTCCGTCTGGGAGGGGCAACCGGGCTGACGGCGACGCTGAACGATACGCCCGTGCCACCGGGGAGCAGAATGCTCGTGGGCGCGGGGCCGTTTGTTAGTTATGCCGCCGTGATGGTCACTTCGGGCTCCGCGCTTGTGTATTTCACGCTGGGCGATGGGGACACATACTGAGATGACCGGCAGTGTTGCGCCATCTTTCACCGATGGGCAGAAGGCGGATATCCGCAGGTTTTGTGGATATCCGGCCTATGGCGCCGGAGCGGCGGGATTCAACGCCTGGAGGTTTTTTCAGGCGTATGGAACGCTGGAGTACCGGATGAACAATCTGGCGCCGGCGGAAGTTGCCGTGACGCTGCAGTATATCTCAACCCTGGCCACGCTTGAGGCGACGGTGCCCAGGACATCGGAAAATCTGGATACGGAGAGCGCTGCCGCGTGGACGCATAATGCGAGCGAGCTGCGCGACAGGACCAATTTGTTCGATAACTGGCGCCGCCGCCTGTGTGGTTTTCTGGGTGTGCCGCCAGGGCCCGCGCTGGAGCAGGCCGGCCTCACTCTGGTGGTATGAGATGGATGGTGTGCGATTGGCCGACCGGCTTGCCTATGGGGCCGGGTGCGCGGCGCGGCGGACAGGGTTTCTGCACGACGCGTACCGGCCGGAAGGGCCTGAGGCGCCGCTGGGGCTGGATAAGCGGTTTTTAAGGCTATGTGTGGCCTTTGTGCTGCCTGGTGGTTCAGTCAGCGCGCCTAGCGGCCTGGGCATGCCATTCCGCCAGGCATGGGCGGATTGGAGTTACTTGCGGGCGGGGGATTACCTGGCAGGGCCGGAAGGCACCGTATTTGTGGCCGCGATTGAGCCGCCGAAGCCGATGCTGGTGGTGATGACGAATGCGGTTGTGAGTCTGGTGCGGCCTGAGGCGCCGGTGTTCGCCGGGCTGAATGGATATGGCGCGGTGCTGCCGGGCACGCAAAGGCCGCTGCTGGCGGGGTTTCCGGCAAGCCTGCTGGTGGGGGGCATTGGCGACAGGACCAGATCCGGGCTGCCAGATAATACGAAAGTGCCGGGTTTCAGCGCCCTGTTGCCGGTGGTGGCGGATGCTCAGCCGCACGTGGCGGATATTTTGAGCACGCAAAGCGGTGAGCGGTTTATTGTAACGGCTGTCGAACGGCTGGATGCGGTGTGGCGATTCTCGCTTGTGCAGGAGGTGGGGTGATGGCTGACCAGGCGGATGTGGAGAGCGCGCTGGCGGCGATCGTTGCCAATGCGGTGTATCCGGATGGTGTGAGCGTGCCCAGCGTGACGGGGAATGTTTGCCGGATATACCGGGGATTTCCAAATACCCCCGCGTTGGATGCGGATCTGGCCGTGGGCGTTGTTAATGTAACGGTGATGGCAAGCCCAGGGGCGGTGAAGAATGTGACACGCTACCCGCGGCAGTGGGTGAGTGTGACGCCGGTGGTGCAGGTGTTGAGTGTGGCGGTGACGGGGCAGGCCGCGGTATTTTCAGGCACCTGCGCGGTTGGGCAACTGGCAGGCATAAAAGTGAATGGTGCCGTATATCCCTATGCGGTGCAGGCAAATGACAGCCCGGCGACGGTGGCGAGCAATATCGCGGCGCTGTTGCGCGCTGCCGGCTGGGTGGTTGATTATGCCGGTGCGGCGGTTGGGGTGCCCGGCGCCGAGACGTTTGCGGCGCGTGTTGTAAGCGGCGCCGGCTCGTTGCAGGAAATTAAGCGCCAGCAACAGGATTTCAAGATTACATTATGGTGTCCTGATCCGGCGTCGCGGGATGCGGTGGCCCCGGTGATCGACGAGGCGCTGGCGGATTTGAAGTTCATACCGCTGGCGGATGGCTCGTATGCGCGGTTGATTTTTGCAGGTAGCGTGGCGCAGGACAATGCAGGGGATGCGACACTTTACCGGCGTGATCTGACGTATGGCGTTGAGTATCCGACGACGTTGGCGCAGGTGACGCCGGCGATGCTGTTTGGTGTCACCACTGTGACTGTGAACGCCACATTTGTTGAAAATATTCAATCTTAAAGGAAATTGTCATGCTCTTTCACCTCGTGGTGTTGAAGCCGTTTGCCGGTTACAGCCGTGGCGACCTGATTACGGATGCCGCAGCGGTTGAAGATATTCTGTCTGGACCGCAGAAGAGTTTTGTTGTCCGCATTATGCAGAAGGAAGGTTGAACCATGCCTGTTGTGCAGCAAGGTGCGATAAATACCACGGCGTTGATTGTCCCCGATTTATATGTGCAGATTGTGCCGCCGCAGACGCTGTTGCTGAACGGTGTGCCGACGGATGTTCTGGGCGTGGTGGGTACGGCGAGTTGGGGGCCGGTGGGGGAACCGGCAATTATTGGCAATATGGGAGACTATGCCGCGAGCTTTGGCGCGGTGATGCCTAGAAAATACGATATGGGAACCCAGGTTGCCACAGCCGTGCAGCAGGGGGCGGGAAATTTTGTATGTGTGCGGGTTACCGACGGCACGGATGTTGCCGCTTCGTTGAATGTGCTTGGCGCCCTCCAGTTCACGGCTTTGTACACGGGAAGCCTTGGCTCGCAGTTGACCCTCACATTCGCGGCCGGATCAGCTGCCGGCAGCTGGCGGCTTAGCGTGGCCCTGCCGGGGCTTAACCCGGAAATTTTTGATAATATCAAAGGGGTTGGAGCGCAGTTCTGGCTTAATCTCGCCAATGCGGTCAACAAGGGTAACGGAGCGTTGCGGGGGGCTTCGCAACTGGTGGCTGCCACTGTGCTGGGGGCGGCAACGGCGCCGCTGGCAGGGGTGTATCTGTTCAACTCTGGCTCGCCGGGAAGCGACGGCGCAAATAACGTGAGCGCGGCTACGCTGGTGGGGAATGATTCACTGCCGCGGCAAGGAATGTATGCGCTGCGCGCGCAAGGTTGCTCGCTGGCACTTCTCGCGGATGCGGATGATCCCACGCAGTGGAGTGTGCAGACGGCGTTTGGTCTTGCCGAGAGCGTGTATATGATTTTGACCGGGCCGGCGGGTGATAACATCGCGAATGCTGTTACAACAAAGGCGCAGGCTGGTGTTGACAGCTATGCGGCGAAGCTGATGTTTGGCGATTGGGTTTATTGGTCTGATCAGGCGAATGCGCTCATCCGGCTGGTATCGCCGCAAGGGTTCGTGGCCGGCCGGTTGGCTAATTTGTCGCCTGAGCAGTCATCGTTGAACAAACCGCTGTACGGCGTGGTCGGTACGCAAAAATCCGGCCAGCCGGGCGGCGGCACAGCGACGACCTACGCGGCGGCCGACTTGGCGGCGTTGTTGGGTGCGGGCATCGATGTGATTGCGAATCCGCAGCCGGGCGGGGCCTATTGGGGGGTGCGTGGCGGGCACAACTCATCCTCGAACGCGGCGACGAATGGCGATAATTACACGCGGCTGACGAACTATATTTCGAGTACGCTGGTGAGCGGCATGGGCGCGTATGTCGGCCAACTGGTGAATACCTCGTTGTTCCAGAATATACGCTCCACGTTACTGGCGTTTTTGAATGGACTGCTCGCGCAGGGTATGCTGGGGCGGACCGGGAGTGCCTCGCCGTTTACGGTTGTGTGCGATGTCAGCAATAATCCGCCGGCCAGGACGGCGTTGGGATATGTGCAGGCGGATGTGCAGGTACAGTACCAAGCGATCAATGAGAAATTTATCGTAAATGTTCAGGGCGGGCAGACGGTGCAGGTGAGTGTGCAGACCATTCCTTCGAACATTTAAGCCGGGAGAGCAGAAATGCCGTATAATACATTTTCGGTCGGCAGTGATTGCCAGGTTGTGGTGATGGGGCCGTTTGGCCGTGTGGATCTGGCGCATGTGACGGGATTTGAAGCGCAGCAGTTGACAGTGGCTGTGCGGGTGGACCGGATGGATGGCGTGCAACTGGGGGCGGAACTGCCGAAGGGGTGGGCGGGAAGTTTTTCGCTGGATCGTGGATCATCCGCAGTGGATGATTTCATCGCGCAGATCGAGGCCGCGTATTTGGCTGGTCAGTCGATAAATGCCGGGACGCTTTACCAGTATATCCATGAGCCGGATGGATCGGTTTCGACGTATCAGTTCAACGGTGCGGTTTTCAAACTTGCGTTGGCGGGAACGTATAAGGGAGATTCGCCGGTGACGCAGCGGCTTGAATTTTATGCGTCTGGGCGCACGAGGGTATGATGAGCGAAATCGTGACGGATAACGCCGGACGGAGGATTCAACTGCGGCGGATCGGGGTGGTGGAGCAGATGCGCTTATTCAAGGCGCTGGGGCCGGAGCTTTCAGCCAATTCAGCATATATGCATGGTGCGTTGATCGGGGCGGCGGTTGCGATGATCGATGATGTACCCATGCCTTTTCCAACGAACGAAGCCGGGTTGGAGGCGGCGCTGGAGCGGATAGGGCTGGATGCCATGCCGGTGGTTGCCAAGGCCATTGAGCAGCAGTCTGACCAGCAACTTGCGGCCGCGGCGGGAAACTAGCGCGGCACCCAGCGCTGACGGATTGTATGTATCTGGTTGGCTGCGGGGTGCCTTATGACGTGGCGTTTAACATGGATGAGGTGGAACGCCTGGCGCATGTCGTGGTTTGTGGCGAGCTTTCCGGGCTGACATATGATTGGAAAAAATTACGTTGGGTACAACCGTAATCTTATGCCGGCGAGCCAACTACCTGGGACTTTTAGAAACTTGCTCAGGATGGAGAAGGCTATGATTGTATCTACCGATGATACGCGACCAAATGTGGCGAGGTATGGTTTGCCCGTTGCGGACGTGGCTGCTGTTGCCAAGCAATTTTTGGTAAGAGGTGCAAAGCGATATTCTGGCATGGCGGGTAAATGGCATTTGCCGGGACGTGCGGGCGTGAACCTGAAGCTGCACAGGATTTTTTATGACGATAAGGCGGCTAGACGACTCCAGAGCGTGCCCTTGGCGCCAAAGCGTAGTTTTATATTTCGCGCCGGAGCGAAAGAAGCCCCCCGGATTCATGGGGAGTTGAAAAATACGTTTTGGCGTGCGGGTTCGGCGGGGAGGGAATTCCTAATCCCGGGGCTTCGCACGGGTTGGGGGAAGCCATTGTCATGGCTGGGCGGAGGACATGTGCTGCCGGGACGGATGAGGCATTTGGCGGGCCGATTTGCGTTGTTGAGTCGCAATGAAAAGACCGCTATAAGGCACTTACATATAAAACCGCCAGGTATAGGGCAGTTAAATATAAAACCGCCAGGCCGGGAGGGAAATGTACGATCCTTCGCGCCGATGCGCGTGGTTGCGCCGTCTCCGGTGAGTGGTCAGGACAGCAGGCTTGGACGTTCTGTGCATGAGACAAATATACGCATGCGTTCGGCGGGGCAGCCACGCTTGCAAAGTCAGGAGTTGGCGTCAGTTGATCGTGAGATTAAAAAAAATGACGAAGTTTCTGAGCGTGGGATCAAGGAGGTTCACGGTAGCGTGGTGCAAGATCCGCATAAGCGGGTGGCTGATATGTCTCGCGCCATCAACGATTATTTTGTACATCAGGCGCGGCTGCCGCCTTCGGGTGCGATGGCGTTTGATCCGCGGCTGACACCAGCCTGGGCCGGTTTGAAGCTCCCTGTTTGAGGTTATCATGAGTCATGTGATTTTGACGCTGGGCGGCGTGGTATTCCGCGACATGGAAGTGCCTGAGAAGATCTCCTTTGGCGGACGGCAGAATTTGGCTGTCCAGCAGTTGATAGGGGGAGGCAGAATCGTTCAGGCGCTTGGCCTGGATGATGGAAAAATTTCTTTTGCAGGAATTTTTTCGGGCAATGATGCGGTTGCGCGGGCGCAGATGCTCGACGCCGCACGGGCGCTGGGAGCCTCTTTGCCGCTGGTATGGGATGGATTTTTTTATACGGTGATCATCGATGAGTTTTGTGCGGAATATCGTAAAACAAACCTGATCCCGTTTTCAGTGACATGTCTGGTTGTAAGTGATCCACTGGCATCGCTGGCGGCAATTGCAGCGCCGGTTGCGAATCTGATCAGCAATGATCTGGCGGCTGCTGGTGCACTGAGCGGCCAGGCGGGTGTTTCATTGGACGGGATCAGCGCCGGAGGAATCGCCGGGGTGACAGCCGTACAGAGTGCGTTGCAGGGCGTTGTCGGCACACAAGGGGGGGCGCTGAACGGCGCGGTTGCCCAAGTGAATGGCGCAGCGGATGCGCAGGGAGGTGTGATGGCGATTACTCAGCTTAATGTCGCGTCTTCGACCTTGGCTGCGGCTGCGGCGGTGAGCGGATATGTAGGCCGCGCCGCGGCAAATTTGGCGGGGACGCTGTTATGAACAACCGGATTATCACTGTTGCAGGTGGAAACCTGTTTGCGGTTGCGGCCAAATACCTGGGAGATGCGACGCAGTGGATTCGTATCGCGCAGCAAAACAGGATCACTGATCCGGTTCTGCAGGGTGTAAACACGCTGACTATACCGCCGGTTGATGCGACCGCGGGAGGTGGCGTTGGCAGTTGAACAGCCACAACTGCGGGTTAGCATCGGGGGTGTTGTTGTACCTGGGGCAACTGAAATGGAAATTGAATCGGTCGCATATTTTGCGGCCGACCGGTTTCGGATTAATTTTATATTCGGTGTTACCGCATCTACCACAGTTTCGTATTTTCTGAGCTTGAGTCTTGAGACGCTCACGATAGATGTGGCTCTGAGCGGGTTTGGATACACCACGCTGCTTGTGGGGCAGGTTGATAACATTCAGATAGATATATTGCAAAACAGGGCGATATTGACGGGGCGGGATCTGGCAGCGAGGCTGATTGATACAGAAGTATCAGAGACATTTGTTAATCAGACTGCCAGCCAGATTGCGGTGACGATTGCACAGCGGCACCAGTTGACGCCGAATGTAATGGCAACAAAGACTTTGACGGGACAGTACTATCAGCTGGATCATGCGCGCACGGTTTTGGCGGTGAATTCACGTGGGACCACTGAGTGGAATCTGCTCTCTACGCTGGCGAGTGCAGAGAATTTTCAACTATCTGTTTTTGGTACAGTCCTGAATTTCGGACCTCTCACACAGGGGGTTCCGTTGTTTCTGACGGCGCAAGATTTTATTGCGGTGACATTTGACATGGCGGCAAACCTGCCAGGTAGAGCTGTTGTGAAGTCTTGGAATTGCCGGAACAAAACGATGATTATGCAGAGTAACGGCACAGGTCTTATGACAACGTTGGTGAGGCCGAATTTGACGCAGGAGCAGGCACAGGCCCTCGCTACGAGCCATTTAGTGACACTTGGGCAACATGCGCTAGGTCACGCACTCATAAATTGATTCCCCGCTTTAGCGAATTGTGATTCAAGCTCCGTGGAGGTGTTTGATGTCGATTCGCCGGTACGAGTTGTCTGATTTTGAGTGGTCGATTATCGCACCGCTT
>JAEHJW020007287.1_pt1 | contig 12259 bp, 15 predicted proteins | sample 9271431 | NCBI WGS metagenome assembly JAEHJW02
TTTCGGAGGGCGCATAGACGCCAATCTCCTCCAGCGCGTCCTGGATCAGGTCGAGGACCGTATCAGCCATCGATGGCGACCTTTCGCGGGCGGCCGGGACCCCGCTTGATCAACTGGGCATCGATGGCGGCGGCTTCTGCGGCGGCCTCGGGATCGAGGTCGGCCTGTTCGACGGCGGGCGCCGCTACGATGGGCTTCAGCTTCCAGCCCGCCTCCAAGGCCATCTCCATCTCAGGCTCGTCGCGCACGATGCGGTTGCGGCCGTCCGGGTGGTAGACCGTCTTCGGGAAGGGCATATAGACGTACGGCTGCACCGGGGGCTTGTTCAGGTCGAACTCGGTCACTGACGTCTTCTGGTCGTGCTGGGCAATCATCGCCCGCATCCGCTCGATTTCGGCGGTGCTCAGATCGTTGCTCATGGGGTAGGCAGGCTCCTGGAGGCCATAGATGGCGGCCTCAGCTTCGCGTTTCTGTTGGGGGGTGAGGCTGGATCGGGACCAGCCTCTGGATTCGTTGAGGGCCATGGGGGCAGAGGGGCGGGCGCATGGGGAGACCATGCCCCCGCCCGCAGGCTCACAGTGTCGCTGGCAGCGGCGCCGTGTAGTGCACGATCAGACCCGGAGTGTTCAGGGTCATGGCAGCCAAGCTTCCGTTGGTGAAGGGGAGCGTGTACTGGAGGATAGTCAGATCGGTGGAGAAGTCCACCGCCGTGGCGGGCGTGCTCTTGATGGTCAGAAACGCGCCGGCTGTCGTCACTGACGTGATGGCAGTCGGGCTCACTGTGGTGATGGTGCCGCCCACCGCCACCGGGGTGACGGTGGAAGCCGTACCTCCAGTGGCAGCGGCCGGGAACGTAATCGTTCCCATCGTAGCCGTGCCCACTGCCGATGGGGCGGTCGTCTGACTACCCATCGGTACGTGGATATCGGTCAGTACCGCTCCCTTCAATGTGCTAACCCGAGTGGGGAGCAGGATATTACAGGTAAGGGTGAGTGTGCCTGTCGCGGCATTGGTTGTGCCATTCAGCACAAACACGGTGCTCGCCCCGATCTGCGGGTATGTGTTGGTGGTCGTGAGTGTCGTGGGCGCGAACGTGCACTGAGATGGCGGCACGTAAAACGCCGAATCATGACCGAGGCTCCAGCGACTGGCGGCGGAGCATTGCCAGATGCGGCCATTGGCGACGTTGATCACCGGGAGGACGGCTTCACTGGCGGCGGTACAGCTCCCGGCGCGGTCCGTGCTGCTGAAATAGTGCGTCAGCCCGGCGTAGACGGCGGCGCCGCTGGCGTGCGTTGACGCCTTGGTGCCGCCCATCCCGCGCCGCACGGTGATGGTGGTGCCGCTGACGGCCTGGATGGCCATCAGTTCGCGATCCACGTACAGGCTGGTCGTACCGGCCGTAAAGCCGGTAGCAGACGCCACAGTGATAACCCTCACCTGCGTTGAGGTGATGGCCGCTGACAGCGTGGTCGTGTTCAGCGATGCTTGGCCGAAAGCGGGGGCGGAGGCGCCGACCACCAGCAGCAGGGCGACGAGGATGGTGATTTTCGTGAGGTTTCTCATGTTCGTGTCTCCTTACGCACCGGCCACGGCCACGGCGCCATTGTCCTGGTAGAGGTTGCCGAACCCCAAGAGGCTGTCCATGCGGTTGATCTGCATGGATCGCACCGGATCCCAGGCCTTGACCTTGCGGACGGAAATGCCCGTCTCAGGGTCCTGCGCCTGGCCGCTGTCCTCCACGGCCTTCGGGATGTAGAGCTTCGCGCCCACGAGGGCGAACGCAAAACGCGAGAGCGCGAGTCCCACCGTGCCAACCTTGCCGCTGGGCGTGGTTGTGCCCGGCCACAGCGTGAGCGCGGCACCGTCAGCCGGCAGAGCGTCCACGTTCTGGTAGGGGCTACCGGGGCCGTAGATGGCCGGGAGGATGCTGATCGCCTGCGCTGCCCCCGTCAGGGTGTAGTCCTGCGTCACGGTGAAGTGCTGCACGGCGGCAGCGCCCGCAACGCGACGAGTCATCGGGTTAACCGCGTTCACGTTCAAGATGGAGATTTTGTCCCCGGCCTTGATCGTGTCGGCGGCCGTCCCGGTGATGGTGAGCGAAGCGCCAGACTGGCCCGCGCCCGTGACGGTCACGGCGCCAGCCCAAGTTCCGGCGGTGTGGCTGTAGAGCGAATTCGACTCAAAGAAGTCGAAGCCGCCCAGACGCCCGATGTTGCCTTCCTTGAAGCTCTTGGAGATCTCGTCGGAAGGCTGGAAGATGGTCGTGATGTTCGAGCCGAGGCTGTTCATCATCGAAGAGCTGATGAGCATGGCGCGCTTGCCGGGCGGGCACGCCTTCTCCATGAGCTTCTGCCGCGCCGTGTAGTAGGTCGCCACGGAGGTCGGGTTGGTGCCCAGCGCGCCCACGACGGTGGAAGCGTTCTGGTAGGCGAACTTGGCGCAGCGGCTGTCGAACTCCTGAGCGAGTGCGGCGGCGGCCGGCTCAAAGTAGTTCTCGCGCAGTTCGGACTCAGCCCGTTCGAGCTTCACGGCGGCCTCGTAGTCGTCCCACTCGAAGCCGATCTGGACCCACTGATCGAGGCTGACCGTGGTGCTGATCCGCTGAATCGCCTGCGGATTGTAGCCCATGCCATCCGTGGGGATGAAGCGCTGGGGAAACTTGACGGTGATGGAGCTGCCGGGGGCGAACTCCTTCTTGAAGTCCTTTTCCCACGAGCGGTTGAAATACTCGGCCACCACCAGCTTGTTCAGCAGGAGGCGGAGGATCTCCATGGAGACCCAGTTGGTGTTGAGGAAAGTGTTAGCCATTTATCGGCCTCTCCGTTGTTCGAGGTCGCGGCGATTTTTCGCAGCCATGTAGGTGCGGAAATCGCCGGATGCGACAGCGCTTTCGATTTCGTCGGGCGGGGTTGAGCCTCTGGTGCTCAATTCCCGGGCCGGCGGCGGCGGCGCGTCGGTGGGTTTCTTTTCTGCAGGAGTTTTTGCGGCCGCGGCCGGAACGAATCGGCCATCGGCATCACGCTGGGGCGCGGGCTTCCCGGCCTTCGCTTCGCCTTGCGGCGGCAACTGGCCTTCAAGTGCTACCGCCTTACGGACAGCCGCGCCGGGGTTGGTGCGCGCTAATTCCACAAAGGCGGCCAACTCATCGGGCTGGCTGCCGAGGGCATAGAGGACATCAAGCAGCGCCGGGGAGTCTCCCAGGAAGGACTTCACCATCTCGGGGATGGCTTGGTCGTTCCAGAGTGCGCGTGCCGTCTGCGCGATCGTCTGCTCAGCCTCATCGCCGTAACGCGCCTTCGCCTCATCCACGCGGGCTTTTATAGCCTGCCGCTCAGCGGCGGCCGCCTGCTCCTGCGTGAACTGCTTCAGCCGCTGCTCGGCCTTGAAATCGGCCATCTGCTCCACCCACTGGTCACGAGCTTCCTCGTAGGCCTCGTAGGTTTCGAAGTCGGCCATCTTCGGCTTGGCGGGTGCCTCACTCCCCTGCGGCTTGGCGGTTGGCTCCGGTTTCGCTGGGGGTGCGGCGGTCTCGGCGGCTTGCTGACGCTGCCAGTCCTGCTTGAACGTCTTCAGTTGCGCAGGCGAAAGACCCGCCTCCCTTAGATCGCTCAGGATGGACTGAAGCCGCGCCTCGGCATCTTTGCCTTTGCGGTGCGGTTGCTCCTGCGGTTTGTCCCCGGACGCATCCGGGGCTGTTTCCTTCGAGGGGGCCGGTTCCTCAGACTTCGGCTGCTCAACGGGCTTTTCGGCGGGCGCTGACTCGGGCAACTTCCCGGTCATGCGCCAGTCGTTGTACGCCTGGGATTCCTTCGGCGGTTCAAACGTGGGGGCGGGCGACGACTCCGCGGGCTTTACGTCGGGTACAGTCGGTTGCATGGTTGGTCTGAAGTGCCGCTTGACGCCGCGGCGGGCGTGGAAACTCTATTGGTCCTGGGCTTCGATGCCGGTGGCGTGCTCCTGGCCTTCCTGCTCCGCCGTCTCGCGGGCTTCGTGCTCCCGCTGTGCCTCGGACTGCGCCGACTCGTGCGCGTGCTGCGCGGCCTGCATCCCGGCCTCGTGCGCCATGGCTTGGACTTTCTGCATGGTGTCTTCGAGGAGGCGCATCCGCTCAGACATGTCCTGCGCCTTCGTGGTGATTTCCGCCTTCGCCAGGTCAGCTTCGATTTTCAGCGTCTCGATTTTCAGGCGGTACTCGTTTTCGATGATCTTGGCCTGTTTCTCGGCCTCCATCTCCTTGACCTTGCCTTCGAGTTCCTGGGCATAGGCGTTGAGCGCCTGCATCTGCTGCTGGCTCTGCTGAATCGCCTGCACAGCCTGCGGCGGGATCTGCTGGTCATCCTGCTCCCGGGGGCTGATGATTTCGGCCATCTCGTCGCCCTTCGGCCCCAACTGCTTCATTTGAATGGCCATGCTGAGCAGCTTCGCGGCCCGTGGCGGATCCACCGGTAGGTTGCCGAGGTTCGCAATCAGCGTGTCGAGGAACTCCTGCTGTGCGCTGCGCTGCGACTCGAAGGACGGCCCTGTGCTGATCGTGACGTCGTGATCACCTTCATCCACGCGCGGTGCCTGCTCCTGTGTCTCATCGGGCGGGGCATTGAGGCGCACCATCTCATGTGTGTCGTCCGGCTTGACCACAGCGGTTTCCCGCTCATCTCCGTACACTGATGGAATCCAGGACTCCATGATGCGGCCGGCGCGGGTGAGCGCCCGGTCGAAGTTGTCGATGAAGTGGAACGAGCCGATGGCCTGCTGCTGCTGGATCCGTTCCAGCGCCACGCCGCTCTTCTCGCTGTTGCGCTGCATGGCGGTAGGGAGGGGGCTGATACCCATGGCGGCCTGAATCGCTCGCCGGCAGGAGTCTTTTGCCACCTCAAACGCAGCGAAGTTCGGTGTGAAGGGCTCGCGGCGGGGGAGCGGGAGGAGGGCGCCCCCGGCCGCGTCCACCACGGGATCAACCTGCAGAAAGGCGTGGGGGACCTTTGTGGCCGTCTCCCAAGCCTCGGCATCGCTCTCAAACTGCCCCTTGTAGCCGACGTAGGGGACTTTCGGCGAGAGGCCGGCCTCCTCCGTCTGCTGGCTCACCAAGTGCGCCAGCGACATCTGCGGATCGCGCGCCAGCCGAACGAGCGACAGCAGCTTGCGCTTGGCGCCGCCGCTGCCTTCGTCCACATAGATCTCTTTCCCGGTGACGATGAGGATGGGGATTTCGCGCCCGATTTCCTCGTTGCGTTCCAGGATCTCAACGCCGTTCGTGATGTACTGCACCACCCGCTTCCGCTGGACCGTGCGCTGCTTGACGGGCTGCTCGCCCTCGGGCAGGGCGTCGGTGACTTCTCCGGAGGCTAGCAGGTACAGCGCGCGGGGCTTGCTTTCGACCTTCCAGTACTCGGCGGTCAAGACCAGCTTCTCTTGCAGCCAATCCTTCGCAACGGCCATGTGCTCAGCGGTGAAATTTTTCACCTGAGCGTTGGGGTACTGGGCCTTGAACTCATCGCGGCTGATGGGGTTCAGCACGAACACGAAGCGCGCATCGCACCAATCGGCCTCTTTGCAGTCGGGATCGTAGAGAACCGAATCCGGATTCGCGATATTCCGGACGACAATTTCCTGTCGGTCGAAATTCTCGGCGGTGAGGTTGTCGTTTTCGGCGGTGTACTTGCGGGAGAGGCGGAAAAACCCGTAGGAGCCTTCGAGCGCGGCCTGAAACGCCGTGACGTAGGCGCTCTGCGCCTGTGAACGGTATTCGATGGTCCGAATCAAATCCTGATGGAGTTCTGCCGTCTTCTCCGAGGCGCCGTTGCCCGCCGGCGAAACCTTAATGCCGCGCTTGTTCTGCCGCAGGCCGTTGATGGCCTGGTTGACATACTGGCCCAGTTCGTCGTGGTTGATGCACGGGCGGCCAGCGTCGGCCCTCGCCTTGCGGTCCGACTCTTCCCACGGATCACCCGCGATATACCGCATATCGATCTTGCGCTCTTCCCGAATCTCGCGCCACGCATCGCAGGCGTAGCGGTAACGGTCGCGGATCTCCTGGAGAAGCGCTTCGTCGCTGGTCAGCGTCGGGTTGGGGGCGTCGTCGTAGGGCATGCGTTACGCCGCGTTGCGCGTCGCAGGGCAGTCGGGGCAGACCTCAAACGGCTCGGGGCCGGTGGCGTCGTAGGCCCAGCCAGCAGAGCGGGCGGCATGGACCGCATCGCACTTCCGCGCGCCGTGGAACGTCTCCTGCCTAGTGCACTTGCGGCACGTGACGGTCAAGTGCTGTTCGAGCAGGGCGGCGTCCACGATGTTCTGGACCATCCGCAGTTCGGCGGGCCGAAACTCGTGCAACTTGCCCTCCGCGTCGATGGTGGGTAGTCGCCGCGCCTCGGCTTCACGCTGCGCCTCGATCAGGTACTCATGCAGCGGGCGGGGGCGGAAGTGCAGGTTTGGTGCCATGGCCTCGTACATGGCCGTGCGTTCGGCGGGCTCGCAGGCCAGCATCAGGCTCTTGAAGTGCACTTCGTCGCGCACGAGGGCGGCGAGCTGTGCCGGGAGGCCGGGGTCCGCTAGTTGGGCGAGTCCGCTCTCTCCCAGCAGGCGGTTGATGATTCGGTTGTTGCTCACTTTTTGCCTCGATCCGGCTCGGGCTTTGCGGCGGGTTTCCCGACCAGCACCGTCGATGGGTTCAGAAATCCACAACTCGGCTTGTTTACTACTGGTTTTTCGTTGGGCCCGAGAATAATCACAGGATCAACTCCATGCGCTCAGATTGCGGCTCGGCCTCGACTGCGGCGGCGGTGCGGTCAGGCGCGGGGCTTTGATGCCCACCGCGAAATAGCGGAATGCGTCCGACCCATGCGAGGCCCAGTCGTGCAGCGGCTCGCGCGTCGGGCTGCCGAGAGTCTGCACGATGCCGTACCGATAGTGGCGCAGGGCTTGGAGGCCGTCCGCGCACCGATCCGCGTCGAACCAGCACTGGGGGAAGATCGTGCGCGCCGCGTTGATGCCATCGGCCACGGACAACTTGGGGACAATCTGAACCTTGCGACCGGCCGCGCGCATTAGATCCTCGATGCTCTTGCCCGTACCAAGCTCGCCGGCGCGGGCGTCGTGCGGCAGGTAGTCCGTGCCCCACACGTACGGGCGCTGCTGCAGCTCCCGCAGATACTGCGCCAAGCTCTCGCGGCTGGACTCGATGTAGTCGATCAGCCGGTACTCGAAGCCCACCACCTGGGCGCACCAGATGGCCGTGGAGTCGCCATAGCCCAGATCCCAGAACGTGTGAACCGGCTTCGAGGCATCGTAGGGCACGCGGCAGATACGGCCGCTCTGGTCCACTGCCCGCAACTCCTTGGCGTACACGGCGCCTTCGACATTGCGAATGCAGTTCCCCTCCCAGACGTGGTCGTAGGCGTCGGGATCCGTGGCCTTTAAGTGCTCAGCCTCGGCCCGCAGAACGTCGGGAAACCAAGGGTTGTCCCGCCAGTTCAACTTGATGACGACGGCGCCGGGCGGGCGGCTGACGACGAATCGCCTGTACGTATCGTCGGTCTCGAGTTCCGGGTTGAACGATGCCCAGATTTCGCTTCCGGCCTTGCGAATGGTCGGGATCAGGGTTTCCCAACTGTGCTTCGAGACCGCCTGCGCCTCTTCCACCCACACGATATCCACGTCCTCTGTGGATTTGATGTTGGCCACGTTCAGGCGGAGGCCCGCGAAGATGATCTCCGTGCCGTTCAGCCCTTTGATGCTGGCCTTCTCCACGGTGTATCGTGAACGCAGCCCCAGCGCGTCAATCTGCGTTTCGAGCAGGTGATGCACGGACTCGCTGATGGAGCGCATCGTCTCGCGGGCGCAGAGGATGCGGAGCTTACGCTGGGCGCCCAGGATGAGCAGAGCGCGGGCAATGCCCCAGCTTTTCGCGCCCCCGCGGCCTCCGTAGAGGATCTTGTAGCGGGCAGACGAGAAGAGGGGCTCGAGGATTTCGGGAAAGTCAGCGACCATCGGCTTTGACAAGGCGAACAATCACTTCGTTCTGGATCGGGGCGCCATCCACGCCCGCCAACTCCAGGCGCTCGCTGGGCTTGAGGCCCGCGCGATCCAGCACGCTATTTGCGGCACTCACACGCGCCGCTGCCGGCATTTTCGGATTCTTGGCGATCTTGATCAGCTCGCCGGCCACGATATCCGAGGCCGCAATCAGGCGGGCCAGCGCAGCCGCCCGAACCTGGGGGGCAGACCCGCCGTGCATCCGGCAAACGTTGCCACCTTGGATTGCCTTCTGCGTGCATTGGCGGCCGGTCCGAGTTTTCGCGGTGCATGATGCCATGGGGTGATACTTGGCGTGGGGTTCACGCCAGCCCGAACTCTCGCATCACCATCCACCACTCCAGCAGCGCCTTGTCGCTCATGCAGTCGCTAAGCGGATATCGGGGCGGCTCCGTCGCGGCTGGGGTGATGCGCGCCGCATCCTGGTCGCTATCTCCGCCGGCCGCCCCAATCTCGCGTTGCTCTCGCGCCAGCCACCTGGCGCCGCGTTGTTCACTGCTCATCGCCGTTTCGTCCGTCGTCCCATGCCGCAGTCCGAATATGCTCGAACGTACTCGCCATCACCCGCCGCACCGTCCGATTGTCCTCGGCGATGGGCAGCTTGTTGCCTGCGCCCTGCCGAAGCGCCGCGTTGATCGTCGCCACGGAAACTCCTAGGCGAATCCGCAGCCCCACGATCACCCCGCGACGGCTCCGGCAGATCGGATCCACCAGCGCCAGCGCCAGCAGCGAGCGGGCCTGAACCTCCGTCACATGGCGGTGTGGCTTGTCGCCCGAGCGCGGCATGACGGCCAGATACTCCGGGCGAGGGGCCATGGTCACGGTGATGATGGGGGCTTGGCGGACGGAGGGCGTCGAAAAATCCGCAGACCTTGTTTCGGCCTCTGCGACCTGGCAGTGGGATCTGCCCTGGTGCGGTCCAGATGGCGATGTGCTCGCCTCGGAAACAGAATAGGCTGGAAATGTTCGGGAAGTCAAGCCCATGCCGCGAACTTAAGCGCGGCCATGGGCGATGTCAACCGCTTCGGGGGGCGCCGCTTCGGCTGCGCCTACGCTCCGGCCTACGGCGTAAGGTGGGAACTTGGGCCCTGCCTCTGGGCCGGGGGCGAGGCCCCGACAGGAGGACGGCAGTGCAGCTCAAGCGAGCCAGCGCATCGGACGGTCTCTTTACCCTGCCCGCTTTTGGGTGCCAGGGTGCCCGGCGCAACGTCTCCGCCTCCGGGAGTTAGCCGCCCGCTCGGCGTGGCCTGCCCGCGAGGTGTCCGCCCGTTGCCGGGTCCGGGTTTCGCGTTGTGGACAGATTCGCCGATGCCGCGCACAAACATTCTGCCTCGGAATTGTTTGCGGGTCAAGCGGTTGCCTCGCCAGGTGACTTTCGCCTCGTCTTCAAATTTCTTCGCCAGCAAGCATCTTTTCTATTGACTGTGTACCTATAGGGATCTATCATAGGTACATGGAAAACATGCTGTCCGCCCACGAAGCCATCGATCAGAGCATCCTGCGCAACGAGATCACCCACATTCCGTACTCCGCCGAAGCCGAGGAAACACTGCTGGCCGAATGCGACGACTCTACCGACGCCGGCCACGCGCTCGAATTCTGGGGAGAGGACGAAAACGAAAACACCTGGCGCGTCCACCTCGACAGGGACGAAAACGAATAGGCACCCAAGTCATGAAGCGCCCCATGGTCCTAAAGTGCCTCCGCTGCGCCCATCAGTGGGTTCGGCGCAACCTGAACAAAGATCCGCGAGTGTGCCCCAAGTGCAAGAGCCCCTACTGGGATCGCCCGCGAAAGCATTAGCCCGCCGCCCAACACCCCGGCGGGCGGAAATTAGCTCTAGAGCGTTGAAAAGAAAGGGGATTATGACTTACATAGAAATATTCAGAAACGAACGCGATGGCGGATACTCCGCCCGCCGCATAAACGAGATTGCGCCTGAGACGCAGTGGTGGCCCATCAACGCCGCTCAAGCAGAGGGCATCAACGGAGCAGCAGCGCGGGCTCAAGCCATGCTGGGCGATTCCCTGCCGGTGGCTGAGGTGGATGCGATGGACGATTCACACCTCGCGTGGGTGATCGAGCCGATCAAAACCGCCCAGTCCGCCTCCGGCCGCGCCACTGCGGAGAAGCTCGGCCCCGAGGGCCGGGAGAAGCGGGCGAGGGCGGGGGCGACGAAGAGATGGGGGAAAACGTACCTCATCCAGGCCCGATTCGACGGGCAGTGGAGCGCCGATGGCCTCGGAGAAAATCCGCCAGCCTCGCTACGCGAATGCCGGGACAGCATCAGCGCTCTGCGCCGCCTCGGCGGGGAGTGGGATTGCGAGTACCGCATTATCGATGCGGCGACAGGCGAGGTTGCGGCGTAGCCCCGCCGCCCACCAGCCCCGGCGGGCGGAATCCGCCCCGTCCGGAGTGCCGATCAGCGATGGTAGGCACTCCCGGCGAAAGCCGAGAGGAGAGAGACATGGAAGTCACATTTCACGGATACACGGTCATGGCGTCATCGATGCGGGTTGCGCAGATGGTGCTAGCGCAAGCGGAACGCGAACTGAAAGACGGGGATATCGACAACTGGTTTTACGCCAGATGCCCGATTGGTAACGCGCATCGGGCATGGGCGGGCGGTGCTGCATCGTGGCGCATGGCGAACGGCGACACTGGCCGCAAGTAAACCTGGCCGCGCCTGCGGCCCCCTGCCGCCACTGGCTGATGCCAGAGTGCCCTTGGCCCGAAAAACAACCTTGACCGATCCCGTTCGAAACGCAAGTTAACGTTTTCGTTTCAATCGGGGTATCCCCAGGTACCACCCGAGGCCTGAAAATCGCGTGGCGGGCCGCCAGCGCTCCGGGGCGGGGCATCGTGGTCACTGGCTCACATCACCTTCCCACTGGCAAGGCCCTCGATCAGCGCGCGCGCCTGCCGATCTGCGGAAATCTGCTTCGGCGGCTCGCCCTCGGCGGCGACCCACCCGACCTTCCGCTGCGCATGTTCCTCCAGGCAGGCCTGCTCGGAGTCCTCACCGCGGAATCCGATCAGCGTGGACTCCGCCTCGATGCCGTCCGCCGGCTTCCAGCGCGTGCAGAGAACTCCGCGCAGCTCCATCGGGCCTTTCCAGGCGCCGATCTTGTCGGACATGGTGCGAACCAGCCAGATCAGCGCCTCGCGGTGGGGGACCATTCGGGCGAGCAGCGCCATAATGGCGCTGCGTGTGCCGGGATCGGTTGGAAAAAACTGGCACATGGACAGTTCGTCCATGGCGTTTTCCAGGTCATCGGCGGTGAATTTATCCACGAGGTGCCTCCCAATTCAGGCGTTTCAGAAATTTCTCGCGCGTGGCTTGCTGTCGGTTGTCCGCGAACGTCTGCTGCCGCTGCTCCTCAGCCGGCGGCGGATCCGACATGCAGGTTCCGGGGCCGTCCTCCGTCAGCCAGCGCGTGAGGCCCATGGATTTTCCGCCCCGCCATTGCGCGGAGGCGACGAAGCGGGCGTGCTTGGCGTTGATGTTCTCGGCTAGGTGAAGTGGATCAACCGCGCTGCCGCAACGCGCGGCTAGGTCCATTTCGGCGGATTGCGGCGTACCGCGGCGGTGACTCGGATGCCGCTGCCAGATTTCGCGAGCGATGTCGCTGAGGTCGGGAGCCACGCACAGCGCGGTGTGCGGAACTGGCTCTGGCTCTGGAACAGGCTCTGGCTCTGGCTCTGGTACTGGAGGGCCGCCATTGCCGTGAGTTACGTTTGCACGTTGTGCGCACATTTCGCCGCTAACCTCATGATTCGATTGGAGCGGCTTTAGCCCTGATCGGGATAGACGAGCCAGCACCGACCTATCTGCATGGTCGGCCCAGCCATGTACCAAGTAGGTATGTATGGGGTCAGGGTCTACCCACCCGCTCTGTACTAGGCAGTCAAGTAGGTGCTCGGGCCTTCCATGCCAGTCCAAGGCGGCAGCAATCCGCTTCGCTGAGTACTTCCCAATGTCGCCCTGAGGGGCGTAGTTGGCGGCGAAATCCCACAGCAATTCCAGGTAGCCGATGGCGGCCGGGCGGTCCCTTTTTAGGCGCGACGCCAAGTCGTATAGCTTCGGGTGGCGAAGTCCGCTTCTCTTCATTTCGCTGCCCTCCACAGCCTCGGAATCAGCGCGCACAGCTCGCTCCCGATGGCGAGACAGGTGGCCGGAATTGCCTTCGAGTCGCCCCGGTTGACCTCGATGAATTCCAGGCAGACC